>Ga0209189_1001988_pt1 | contig 14781 bp, 6 predicted proteins | sample C_130820_EF_Meta_FD_187308 | JGI IMG/M metagenome (GOLD analysis project Ga0209189, IMG submission 187308) | Freshwater microbial communities from Lake Croche, Canada to study carbon cycling - C_130820_EF_MetaG (SPAdes) (version 3) | ecosystem: Environmental > Aquatic > Freshwater > Lake | place... | reverse complement strand
GCGCTGGCTGGGCCTCGCCCTGATGTCGGTCGGGTCGGTGCTGACCCTCAAGAGCCTCTCGATGAAGGCCGCGGGCTGAGCATCCCCCGCGCGGAAGCCGAACCCGTCCTCGGGTCAGGCAACCCGTCCTCGGGTCAGGCAACCCGTCGTCGGGTCAGGCAACCCGTCGTCGGGTCAGGCAACCCGTCGTCGGGTCAGGCAACCCGTCCTCGGGTCAAGCCACCCGTCCTCGGGTCACGATACGATCTCGCGGATGACGTGTCCGTGCACGTCGGTGAGCCGCATGTCGCGGCCGCTGAATCGAAACGTCAGCCGCGTGTGATCGATGCCCAGCAGGTGGAGCATCGTGGCGTGGAGATCGTGGATCATGAACTTCTTCTCCACCACCCGGTAGCCGTAGTCGTCGGTGGCGCCGACCACCGTGCCCCCCTTCACGCCGCCACCGGCCAGCCACATCGAGAAGGCCTGCGGATTGTGGTCGCGGCCATCCGACCCTTGTGCGAAGGGGGTGCGGCCGAACTCCCCCGTCCAGACGACGAGCGTGGAATCGAGCAGGCCGCGGGCCCGCAGGTCACGGAGCAGGGCCGCGATGGGCTGGTCCACCGCCCGCGCGTTGTTCTCGTGGCCGACCTTCAGGTTGCCGTGCTGGTCCCAGCGGTCGGCGCCCACGCCCGTGCAGGTCAGTTCGACGAACCGCACACCCCGCTCCACCATGCGGCGGGCCAACAGGCACTCGGTGCCGAAGATCCGCGTGGGCGCGTAGTCGCTTTCGACACCGTAGGCCCGTTTCGTCGCGGCGGTCTCCTGGGCGAGATCGAGCAGCCCCGGCACCTGCGTCTGCATCCGGTAGGCCAGCTCCTGGTTGGCGATGGCGCTCTCCAGAGCGTCGGGACCCGCGCCGGCGGTCGCGAGGCGGTCGGCGAACCCGCGGTCGAGCCGGCGGGCGAGGTCGAGCTTCGCCATCTGCAGCTCGGGCGACTGCTCCCGCGGCCGCACGTTGGCGAGCCCCGCGGTGGTGGGCTTGATCACCGACCCCTGATACGTGGCCGGCAGAAACCCGTTGGTGAAGTTGTCGAGGCCCCCCGGCGGGATCAGGCCGCCGTTGAGCACGATGTAGCCCGGCAGTTCGTCGTTCTCGCTGCCGAGGCCGTAGGTCGTCCACGCCCCCATGCTCGGCCGCCCCTGTAGGCCGCTGCCGGTGTGCAGGAAGTAGTTGGCGTTGGTGTGTTCCGGAAACTCGCTGGTCATCGAGCGGATCACGGCCAGTTCGTCCACCACCGAGCCGATGTGGGGAAACAGGTCGCTCACCGGGATGCCGCTCCCGCCGTACGGGTGGAACTTCCACGGGCTCGGCAGCACGGTGCCCACGTTGTTGAACTGCGTCGCATCGACCTTGAACAGCGACCGGGGATCTTTGCCCGCGTCCCGGTCGAGCCGCGGCTTGGGGTCGAAGCTGTCGACCTGCGACACGCCGCCGTCCATGTAGAGGAAGATGACCGACGTGGCCCGGGGGGGATGATGGATCCCCGTCACCCCGCCCGCCCCGGCCCGGGCCGCGTCGTGGGCCAGCAGCGACGCCGCCGCGACGGCGCCGAAGCCGCAGCCGGCCTGGCGGAGCAGCTGCCGCCGCGTACAGGGCGCGGGGAGGAAGCGGCCGCAGTGGTGGCCGAGCGCCTGCGGACGAACAGCCCGCCCGATCGCGGGGATGCGGTCCCGGGAGCCGGACAGCTGCGACCTGCGGAGATGTTCGTGCCCGGACGACGCCCCGAAGGACCGCGTCCACGGCCGGCGCGGGCGGCTCATGGGATGAAGACGAACTCCTTGACGTTCACGAGCGCGTGGGCGAGGTCGGTCCAGGCCGCCTCGTCACGGGGATCGCGGGTGAAGTCGCCGCCATGGGCCGCGGCGTGCGCCGCGAGAAACCCGGTCACGGACGACAGCTCGGCGGCGGACGGCTCGCGGGCGAAGGCCTCGAGATACATGCGGCGAATCCGCGCCTCGGTCTCGAGACCGGCGTCGGCGAGCGTCTTCCGCGCCCACACGGCCGCCTGCTCCGCCACGAACGGGTCGTTCATCAGCGTCAGGGCCTGCGCCGGCACGTTGGTCACGTTGCGGCGGCCGACGGCCTGGAAGGGCACGGGCATGTCGAAGGCGACGAGGAACCCGGGCAGGAAGTTGCGCCGCACACGGATGTAGAGGCTCCGCCGGCCGCCGCCGTCGAGCGGCCCGGACGCCGGCCTGCCGCGCCCCTCCTGGAACTCGTTCAAGTGGGCGTCGACGCCCGGTCCGCCGACCGTGCGGTCGAGCCGGCCGGAGACGGCGAGGATCTTGTCGCGGATCGCCTCCCCCTCCAGCCGGCGCAGCGGGAAATGGTGGTGGAGGAGATTGAGCGGATCGCGGGCCACCGCCGCGGACTGCCGCGCCGACGACATCCGCCATGTGCTGCTCGTGACGATCTCCCGCACGAGCCGCTTGACGCCGTAGCCTTCCTCGCGGAACCGCACCGCGAGCGTGTCGAGGAGCGCCCGCGCGACGGGGTCGGCGGCCGGCTCGCCGAGCTTGCCGAAGTTGTCGGGCGTCGGCACGAGGCCGCGGCCGAAGAGGTGGTGCCAGATCCGGTTGACCATCACCCGGGTCGTGAGCGGGTTGTTCGGAGCGAGCACCCGGTCGGCCAGCTCGCGCCGCCCCGACGAGTGGGCCGGCCAGGCGGGCTGCGTCGCCCCGTCGATCGCCTCGAGGAACCGGCGCGGCGACAGCTCCCCCCGTCGTGACGCCGAGCCCTTGAGCAGCACGTGCTGGTCGATGCCGTTGCCGTCGAGCATCGCCGGCGCGGTCGCCGACACCAGCCGCGCCGAGGCGGCCGCGGCGGCGACGCCCTCCTCGGCCGCGACGGCGGCCCGCGCGAGCCGCACGGCGGCCTCCGCGGCCCAATCGAATCCCGGCGCGGCGAGCATGCGGGCCACGAGCGCGACGGCCGCGGGCCCGGAGGGCCCCGCGCCGAGATCGCCGGCGCGGCAGGCCCGCACCGCGTCGGCGAGGAGCGCACGTCCGGCCGCCGACGGATCGGCCCCGGCCGTCGCGAGCGCCGCCACGAGCGGATCGGGACGCGGCGGCTCCGTGGTCGAGGCCACCACCTCGGCCACCGCCGCCTCCCCGGCGACGGCCGCGTATTCCACGTGGAGGACGCGGTCCTGATCCCAGCTCATGTCGCGACGGAGGTCCTGCCTGATCCACCGCCACTCCCCCTGCGTGTCGACCTTGAGCAGATTGCCGCCGAGCAGCGGACCGCCGGAGAGGATCACATGGCCGTCGACGACCGTGAGAATCTGCAGGTGGCCGCGGACGCGATGCCAGAGCACGCCCTCCCGCACCCGCGCCTTCGGCGTGCGGAGCACGCGGCCGGCGCGGTCCACCTGTCCGACGGGGCCGGGGTCGCGTTCGCCGACGGAACGGGTCGTCGACCAGATCGCGTCGCTCACGGCGGCGCCGCCGGCCGCCAGCCGCACCTCCCTCGGCAGCCCCTCGACCATCGGCAGCGGCAGCGGCATGCCGCCCGGCACCGGCTCGAGTCCCCAGGCCCAGCCGTCCGACATGATCGGCGTGGAATCGCGGCCTCGGGTGTAGTCGGCGATCACCGTCGGCGTCGCGCCGTGGGCGGACTGCGTCGCGCCGTGGGCGGACTGCGCCGCGCCGTGGGCGGACTGCGCCGCGCCGTGGGCGGCCTGCGCCGCGCCGTGGGGGGCCTGCGCCCCGGCTTCCCGCGCCGCCGCCAGCTCCGCCGGCCGCGGCAGGATCGCCGCCAGCAGGTCCTCCCGGGCGGCGATCGCGTCGGCCAGCGCCGGCAGCACACCGCGGCGGGCGTCGGCCCGTGCCCGGTCGATGCCGCCGGTCACGCCGCGATTCGCCTCGAGCGTCTCGAAGGGCACCTGCCGGTAGCTGCTCGACATCACCATGCCGGCGATGGCGTAGTAGTCCTCGTTGGAGATCGCATCGAACTTGTGGTCGTGGCAGCGGGCGCAGCCGAGCGCCATGCCGAGGAACGCCTTGCCGAACGTGTCGACGCAGTTGTCGACCCGGTCGGCCTCGTCCTGCCGCACGTCCACCGGCGCGTGGACGCCCTCGCCGAGAAACCAGAAGCCGGTGCCGACGACCGACTCGTTCGCGCCGGTCGCCGGATCGAGCCGCGGCCGCGGCAGGCGGTCGCCGGCGATCTGTTCGCGGACGAACTGGTCGTAGGGCAGGTCGTCGTTGAGCGCCCTCACCACCCAGTCGCGATACCGCCAGGCGTTGGGGATCGGCGCGTCGAACTCGTGGCCGCGACTCTCCCCGTAGCGGACGACGTCGAGCCAGTGCCTGGCGAACCGCTCGCCGAAGTGGGGGGACGCGAGCAGTTCGTCGACGTACCGCTCGAAGGCGGCCGGATCGGGGTCGGCGACCACCCGCGCGAGCGTGGCGGGATCGGGGGGCAGGCCGGTGAGGATCTCGGCCGCCCGCCGCACGAGCACCTCCCGCGGCGCCTCGGCGGCCGGCTGCAGGCCCGCCGCCTCGAGCCGCGCGAGCACGAAGCGGTCGATCTCGCCGCGGACCCAACGGCCGTCCTGCACGGCGGGGGCCGGCGCCGTCCGCGGCGGCTCCCAGCACCAGTGCTCCGCTTTCCGCGCCGCGATGTCGAAGCCGCCGACGGCGGCCTGCCCGGAGGCATCCTCCGGCCAGGGCAGCCCGCGACGCACCCATTCGGTGATCGTCTCGATGGCCGCGGGGGGCAGCCGCCCGTCGGGGGGCATCTGCAGGTCGCCGTCGTACCGCACCACCTGCACGATCAGGCTTTCGTCGGGCCTGCCGGCCACGGCCACGCCCTCGGCGGCGCGGAAGTCGGCCCGCGAGTCGAACGACAGGCCCCCCTCGGGGTCGCCCGTCGTGCGGGAGTGGCACTCGGCGCAGTGGGCGACGAGCAGCGGCCGCACCTTCGTCTCGAAGAACTCGGCGTCTTCGGGCTTGGGAACCGCCCCGTCCGTCGCCATGGCGGCCGCGGCAAGTGACCAGCCCACCGCCAGGCACCAGAAGGTCGCCGCCCGGCAAGCTACCGCCCGCAGCACCATGCCCTGCCACCCTCGACGGGTCCTGCCGGACCGGCGCCGCTCCGCGCGGTGGGTGCGTTGCAACGTCACGTTCGACCTCGCTTGAAGTATATCTCGCCATCGCGGACAACGCGAGCCGCCCGGGGCGGCCGTGCTACACTCCTCCGAGGGGAGCCGCGTCACCGCATCCGGCCGGCGACCGGCGAGCGAATCAAAGGCATCCCGCCGGATGCTGTCCACCATGCCCGGACTCCCGATCACGGCACCGCGATACGGGTCGTTCGCCCTCCTCCTGCTGCTCGCGGTCGGCGCCGTCTACGCGAACAGCCTCGGCGGCGTGTTTCTCTACGACGACCATGTGGACGTGATCGGCGACCCCGTGGTCCGCCGTGGCGTCTCCGCCCTGCCCGGGTTCATGGGCCGCACGCGCCCCCTCGCCAGGTATTCCTTCGCGCTCAACTGGGCCTGCGGCGGAAACGACCCGACCGGCTACCACGTGGTCAACGTGGCGATTCACGCGGCGGCGACGCTGCTGCTCTTCGCCCTCGCCGACACGACCCTGCGCATGGATTCGCTGCGGGGGCGGTTCACGGACTCCGCCGGCCGCCTCGCCTTCGTGATCGCGCTGCTCTGGGGCGTGCATCCGCTCCAGACGGAGAGCGTCACCTACGTCACGCAGCGGTACGAATCCCTCGTCTCGATGTTCTATCTGCTGGCGGTGTACGCGTTCGCCCGCAGCACCGTGGCCGCACGTCCGCGGGAGGCCGCCTGGCAATGCCTTTCGGTGGCGGCCTGCGGCCTGGGCATGCTCAGCAAGGAGGTCATGGTCACCGCCCCGGTCGTGATCCTCCTCTACGACCGCATCTTCGTGGCGGGCTCGTGGGTCGAGATCGCGCGCCGCCGCTGGAGCTACTCCCTCGCCCTGGCGGCGACATGGCTCCTGCTCGCGCCGTCGCTGGGGATGGTCGCGGAGCCGTCGCAGGACTGGGTCGGCTTTCATCTCGGCACCACCACCTACCTGCAGACCCAGGCCGGCGTGATGCTCCATTACCTCCGGCTCTGCTTCGTGCCCTTTCCCCAGTGCCTCGACTGGAACTGGCAGCCGGCGACGCGGGCCGCCGAGATCCTGCCGGCGGCGGCGCTCGTGCTGACGGCGATCGGGCTGACCACGGTCGGCATCGCGCGGAACCGGCCCGCGGCCTGGCTCGCCGCGGCCTTCTTCCTGATCCTCAGTCCGACGTCGAGCATCCTGCCGCTCGGCGACCTGGCCTGCGAGCACCGCATGTATCTGGCTTCCGCGGCGGTGGTCGCGGGGGTGGTGCTCGCCGGCGATCGCGTGCTCCGCGGGTGGGCGGAAGGGTCGGCGGACCGGCGGCGGTCGGCCACGCGCGCCGCCCTCTGCCTCGTGGTCGGGGTCGCCGCGGTGCTCGGGCTGCTCACCGTCCGGCGGAACGCGCTGTATGGAAATCGACTCGCCTTCTGGCAGGACAATGCCCGGATCGTCCCCGACGGCGCCCGCGTGCAGGGGAGTCTGGGCGAGGCGCTGCGCGACGTCGGCGACGTCGACGGGGCGCTGCGGGCGTTCGCGCGGTGCCAGCAGATCGCCCCGACGAACGCCGTCAACCTCTTCGTCTACGGCGACCTGCTGCGGCAGCTGGGGCGGCTGCCGGAGGCGATCGCCCTGCTCTCGCGGTCGACCGAGCTGTGGACCGACAGCCGGCCGCTCGAGTCGCTGGGCATGGCCCTCTGCGAGAGCGGCCGCGTCGAGGCGGGCCTCGAAGCGCTGGATCGGGCCGCGGCCGCCGATCCCGACCGCGGCGACATCCGCATCAATTACGCGGTGGCCCTGCTGAAGGCCGGCCGCGGAGCGCAGGCCATCGCGCGGATCCAGACGGAGCTGGCCCGCGAGCCGAACAACGAGGCGGGCCTCCGCGCCCTGCTCCTGGCCCAGGGTGCGACCGGCGACCTCGACGGTGCCATCGCCACGGCGCGGCGGCTGATCGCCGTCAACCCGCGCCACGCCGACGCCCACGCGCGGCTCGGCCAGCTCCTGCTCTGGAAGGAGCGGCCCGACGACGCGATCGGCGAACTCCGGATCGCGGCCGGGATCGACCGCCGGCAGCCGCGGGTGTTCGAGATCCTCGCGACCGCCTGCGAGTCGGCGGGACGGTACGCCGAGGCGGCGGCGGCGTTCGCCGAAGCGCTCGCGGTGCACGACGAGATCGCGGGGAACGCGCCGGGCGCCGACGAGAAGCGGCGGCAGTTGGTCGCGGCGCTCGAAGCCTGTCGCGCCCGCGCCAAGCCGCCGTGACCGCGCCGCCGAGCGCGGCGGAAAGGCAATGCCGCGGCCCGCGGCCGTCGGCAGCGGCCCGCGCGCCGTCGTCGAGCCCGAACGTCATCACGCGGAGCACGTCGCCGCCCGTGCGGTCGGGGTCCAGCCGGCCCAGGAACAGCCTCCCGAAGCCGAGCGCCCGGCAGGCTGTGGATAAACAGCCTGCTCGATCGCAGGGATGCGATCCCGGGAGCGCAGCTCTCGTGAAAACCGGAGGTTTTCATGCCTGGAAAAAGTCCCGGAGGACTTTTTCCACGGCCAGCGAGCAGGCTGTGGACAAACAGCCTGCTCGATCGCAGGGATGCGATCCCGGGAGCGCAGCTCTCGTGAAAACCGGAGGTTTTCATGCCTGGAAAAAGTCTCGGAGGACTTTTTCCACGGCCAGCGAGCCGTGGTCGGGATGCCGTTCGTCGTCCGGCGGATAGCCGCCCACCGCGGCCGACGGCTCTCCGGGCCAGGGTTCGGCGGCGGCGTCGGCCGGGGGCGCGACGCGGAAGCCGTAGCCGCGAACGGCCAGGCCGAGACGCCGCCGGTCGCCGCCGCTTCGGCCCAGTTCGTCGAGCGAGAACGTTTCATCGACGAGCAGCTCGACCTTCACGAACGGCAGCGACGTGACGACGCGGATCCAGAGCCGCTCCTCCACGGTGGCCGCGGGACGGCGGACGAAACCGACCTCGCGGCCGTCGAGCCGCACGCGGAGCGACTCACGCACGCGGGCGTCGACGTAGCCCGCCACGTCGACGAACAGGTCGATGCGCTCGTCGGCCGGCACCGGCACGTAGAGCACCGCGCGGGCCGCGGGCCCCGTCCACGCCACGACCGCGGACGAGCGGGCCCCTTCGCGGCCGTGGAAGCCCGATCCGACGATCTGGTCGTCGAGCGAGAAGACGCGGCCCCACCCCGTGCACCGGGGGGCGAGCTGTGCGAGCCGCCGCGCGAGGTGCGCGTTTTCGAAGTCGGTCTCGTCGTAGGCCGTCTCCGCGACCCCGCGGGCGAGCCGCGTGGCGTGCTCGTGGAGGGCGAAGTCGTCGGCCCAGGCCGACCGCAGCGCGGCCGCGGCCGCGGGCGACAGCACGTCGCGCACGTCGTCGCGGCGGCCCGCGTTCGCATGGCCCAGGGCGGCGGGCGGCGCCGCCCCGACGTCACGGGCGACGCGGCGGACCATTCCGGGGAGATCCTCGAAGACGCCCACGGCGTCGAAGAGTTCGTCGAGCGCGAGCCGGGCGAGCTCGAGGTCGGTCGCGCCGGGCCACGTCCGCACCCGCTCGGGCAGCGCCAGGGCCACGGCGTGCCGCAGCGCGTGCGTCTGGCTCATGCCCCGGAAGACCGCCGACTCGGCGTGCGCGGTGACGAAGCCGCTCGCGTCGAGCGCGGCCGCGTCGCGCCGCAGCGCGCGCGTCCCGTCCGCGCAGGCCTCGATCTGCTCAGAGGAGAGCCGCCGCCAGTCGCTGAGAAACGAGAGCAGCCGGCTCACCGGTTCCCGCAGGATCACGAAGCGGTACGCCGACGGGTGCCGCGTGACGAGGCCGACGCTGTGGCCGTGGATCACGTCCCAGGAGCCCCGCGACTCACGGCCGAGCTCCCGATGCAGCCCGGCCTCCTCCTCCGTCACGACGAACGCGGGCTCGCGGCCGATGCGGCGCCGGAAGAACGTCTTGTCATAGTCGGCCGGGCGGGCCCGCTCCGCGGCCGTGAGCAGGTCGAGCCAGCGGTTGATCGACGTGCCCGCGGTCTTCGGCAGATGAAAGTGGATGATCGTGGCGAACATGGCTCTGGGGCGGCGGCGGAACCGCGGCGCCGGGGTTGCCGCGGCCGTTTAACGCTGCGCCGGATGCGGCACCGGCCGGCCGTCGATCTCGAAGACGTGGAAGTGGTGCACGCCCGGCACGTTCGCCTGCCACCGCCACACCACCCGCTTGTCGGCCGCGACCTCGAGCAGCCGGACGCCCTCCTTGCCGATCCGGTAGCTGGCGATCATCGTGTTGCCGTCGGGCAGCCGCTGGATGCCGCAGGCGTCGTTGATCGCCCCGGCGGTGTCGGCGGCGGTCACCTCCCACCGCGGCTTCCCGTCGGCGCCGAACTCGACCACGCGGTTGCCGTTGGTGAGCCCCGCGAGGATGCCCCCGTCGGCCAGCGCGATCGCCGTGAAGGGCCAGCTGTTCGCCGCCGGCTCGCCGGCCACGTGGGTGTCGATCCGGGACAGCTCCCGGCCCGTGCGGTCGTAGCGGATGATCGCGAAGTCGAGCAGGTGGGGCACGAGGTAGGTGCCGTCGGGCTGCTTGCGGGACATGCGGGTCTGCATGTGGGCGTTGGGCTTCTGGCAGGCGAGCGGAAACTCCACCTGCACGCCGCCGTCGGCCGCGATCTCGAGCAGCCGCGGATTCGGGCCGGCCTCGGTGAGCACGTAGGTGCCCTCCGGCGTCTTCTGGATGCTGTTGACCTCGGCCTGCGTGCCGTCGTAGCGCCAGACGACCTCGTCGGGCCGGCCGTCGACGCCGCGCTTGATCTCGACGGCCGCGCCCCCCGCCGCCGCGGGCCCCTTCGAGAGCGCGAGCAGCACGTTGCCGTCGGGCAGCACCCAGCCCTCGCGGGTCGCGCCGGGCCACGACCACTCCACCCGCCCCTCGCCCCCGTCGGGCCCGATGTCGACGATCGCGGTGCGGCCGCCGCAGACGAGCAGCCGCCGGTGGCCGGCCGTCGGCTCGGCCGCGCCGGCCGGGCCGGCGACCCACGCGACGGACGCGAGCAGGATGACGGACGGCAGGGCGATGCGGGGCATGGAACGACTCCGGGGGAAGGTCATCTGGGCCCCGCCGCGTCGGCGTGGGCGGCGTCGCGATCCATGCCGGGGGACGTGCCGCGGAAGCCGCCGCGGCCGGCGCGGGCCTCCCGGAGGACGGCGCCCGTCTCCCGGTCGTGCTCGTCGCGCGAGATGTCGTCGGGCGCGCTGTCGCGCGTCTCCTCGATCCAGGCGTCGAGCAGGGCCCGCATCCGGGCGAGCACCTCCCCCCGCGCCGGGTCGGCGGCGAGATTCCGCAGCTGAGACGGATCCTCGGACGTGAAGCAGAGCTCCTCCACGGGCCGCGGCGCGAGGAGCACGTCGGCCTGGGCCGGCGCCAGGCCGCCCGCGGCGCGGGCCGCGAGCAGCGACCGGTGCGCCGGCGACCGCACCGAGTCGGCGGGGCCCTGCCAGGCCGATTCCGGCCGCCGGTTGCGGATGTAGAGCCAGCCGTCGTCCGTCCGCACGCAGCGGCCGTGGGCACGGTAGTCGTGCCAGTTGTGCTCGGAGAAGGCGGCGCGGCGCACCGTGGCGGCGGGATCGGCGAGCAGCGGCAGGAAGCTCGTGCCCTGCATCGTGGCGGGGATCGCGACACCCGCGGCCGCGAGGATCGTCGGGGCGATGTCGATCGCGCTGACGAGGCTCGCCGTCGGCACGCCCGGCCGGCTCATGCCGCGCGGCCAGTGGACGACGAAGGGGGTGCGCATGCCGGAGTCGTGCAGCCGCGTCTTCGCCCGGGGGAAGGGGCGGCCGTTGTCGGCCATGACGACGAGGATCGTGTCGTCGAGCACGCCCTGCCGCCCGAGCTCGTCGACGACCTCCCCCACGAAGTGGTCGAACCGCGTCACCTCGTTGCGGAAGGAGGCGAGGTCGGCCCGCGTGACGGCGTCGTCGACGAGGAACGGCGGCACCGTCCCGCTCGCCGGATCATGCTTCGGTCCGTAGCGGTCCTCGCGCCACTCGCCGTCGGCGTCCCACTCGCGATGGGCGTCGAGCGCCGCGAACCAGCCGAAGAACGGCCGATCCCGCGGGCGATCGCGGACCGTCGCCACCCACTCCGCGTGGCCGCCGTGGTTGCCCGCGGCGGCTCCCGGCCGCACCACGTCGAACGCCGGCGGCTGCCCGGCCGCACCGGCCGCCGGCTTCTCCGTCGCCATGTGGTTCTTGCCGACGAGCGCGGTGTGGTAGCCCGCGTCCTTGAGCAGCCGGGGAAACCACGGCAGGTGCGCGGCGATCGGCAGGTGCAGCTCGCAGGCGCGGCCGCAGTTGTGCGGATAGCGGCCGGTGATGATGCTCGCGCGGCTCGGCGAGCAGCTGCTCGCCGTGAGGATCGCGGCGTCGAACCGCCGGCCGCCGGCGGCGAGCCGGTCGATCCGTGGCGTGCGGGCCGCGGGGTTGCCGTAGCAGCCGATGTCGTCCCAGCTCACGTCGTCGGCGATGAAGAGGATCACGTTGGGCCGCCCGTGCGCCGGCGGCGTCGGCCGGGCGACGGCGGCCGGCGGCGCGTCGGTCTTCCACAACGCCGCCAGCAGCCGGGCCGTGGCCGGATCGTGCCGCTCGAGCTCGGCCCGGTCGTAGGGGAAGAAGTCGTTCCGCGCGAAGAAGGCCTCGCTCGATTCGGCGAAGAACTCCTGCGGGGTCTCGAGCGCGTAGGCGCGGCCGACGCTCGTCCGCCCGGCCGCGTCGCGCCTTTCCACCCGGTCGTAGCCGCCGCCGGCGCGGGCCCGCTCGTGGGCGGCCTTCACGTCGGCGTTGTCGAAGCCGTCGGGCAGGACGCGGTGGTGGAAGGCGTGGGCCAGCTCGTGCAGGGCGAAGTTCGGCATCCGCCGCGTCTCCTCGGCGAACGTGGGGATGTTCGTGAACTCCACCCCCCGTTCCATGGCGGGATCGCGGCCGTTCCTGCGGAGCCAGCCGGCGTCGGGGTGATACTCGGCCCGCTGCACGGTGCCGGGATACACGTTCGAGAAGTGGAGCGGCACCTGCCGCAGCTCCGTCACCGCCCACGCCGGCACCACCCTGACGATCTCGTCGAGTTGGAGCTCGAGCAGCCGCAGGGCCTCGGCCGTGGCCTCCGGCGCCGCGGCGAGCAGGTCGCGGGCCACGAGCACGCGCCAGCCGGCGATCTGCCGCTCGTCCCGCGCGGGAAACCCGCCGGGCGGCGGCATCGCGGCGGCCTTCTCTCCGGCGGCCGCGGCCTGCGGCAGCTTCTTCAGGCGGATCCGCCGGTATTCCATCTGGCCACGGTCCCCCTCGAGGCCGATCGGTCCGGTGGCGGGCACCTTCATCTCCTCGGGGATCGGCTCACCGTTGCAGGTGGCCTTCGCCACGCCGTCGGCGACGGTGACGACCAGTTCGTTCCACTCCTGCGGCCGGTATTTCGCCAGCGTCTTCCAGGGTCCGGCCAGCGCGTAGTCGCGGCACTGCAGCTGCGGCTGGCGGATGAACACACCGCTGTCGGCGTTGGGCGTGGCGCGGAACTCGAGCTTGAGCACGAAGTCGTCGGGAAACTCCGCCGTCGTCCAGAGCTGCTGGATCCGTCGCCCCTCCGGCGGCGTCTTCACCACGAGCCGGCCGGCGATCGCCGCATAGCGGCCGTCGCTCGACATCACCTTGCCGTCGAACGGCTCCACCGCGGCCGCGTCCGCCCTGTCCGGCGCGGCGGGCTTGGCATCGGCCGGGGCCTTGCGCTGCGGCGCGGGGCGGAAGCCCCAGCCGGTGAGGTCGCGGCCGTTGAACAGGCTCGTGAAGCCCTCCTCCGGCACGAAGGCGTCGGGCTCCGTCTCCGTCAGGCCCAGCGTGGCCAGGATCGGCCGCAGCCCGGCGGCCCAGCGGTCGTAGCCGGCGGGATTGAGGTGGAGCAGGTCGGGGAAGTAGGGGGGCAGCGCGTCGCCGGCCGGATCGGCGAAGAGCGTCCAGGTGTCGAGCACCGTCACCTGCGGATCGCCGCGCACGAGGCCGTCGAGCAGGTCGTTGAGCCGGCGGATCGTCGCCGCGGGCCGCTGCTTCGTCGCCGCGCTCGGCATCACGCGGCAGAGGATGATCGGCGTGGGCGCGGCGACGCCCGCCCCGGGCTTCGCGGCGCGGGCCGCGTCGTGGGCCTTGATCCGCTCGATGATCCGCCCCAGGTTGCGGGCGGCCGCCTCGGGCTCGATCCCCACCTCGATGTCGTTGGTGCCCGCGAGGATCACGATCGCCGCCGGGTCGACCGCGAGCACGTCGTCGGCGAGCCGGATGAGCATGCCGCGGGTCGTGTCGCCGCCGATGCCGCGATTGGCCGGCCGCATGCCGGGGAAGCGGCCGCGGAAATCGTCCCCCCAGCCGGCCGTGATCGAATCGCCGAGGAAGACGACGCTGCCACGGTCGGCGTCCGTGCGCGTCGACCAGGCGGCCCGCCGGTCGTGCCACGCCTGCACGTAGCCGTCGTAGCGACGCAGATTCCCCTCCCCCGGCAGCCCCTCCTCGCTCGCCGGCAGCGTGAAGGGATCGGCGCGGAGGGGTGCGGCCCATGCGTTACAGAGGGACATGCCGACCATGACCGCGGCGGCGATGCGGGGGACGAACCCGGATTGGTGGGTGTGCATGCGCGGCATGATAGCACGGGGCCGGCGGCGGCCCGACCGCACGCGCGGGGGTCCGCCGGCCCGCCGGCGCGGGTCGCACCGGCGGTTCATGCCCGCTCCGTGGGAGCCGGTACGATGATCGCATGCGCATCATGCACGTCGATCCGAGCGTCCGGCCGTCGCCCTGGCGACGCTCCCGGCTGTTCGTGCCTGCGCTCGCGCTCGTCGCGACCGGCCTCGCGGCGGCATGCGCACAGGAGTCCCGGCCGCCGGCGGCCCCCGGGGCGGCGCCCGCGGCCGCACTCGCCGCCGACCTCGCGCCCGCCTGGGACTGCCTCGCCGGGAAGAACGCCTTCGCGATCCGCGGCCGCGTGCGGCTGGCGGGCGGCGACAAGGCCGCGGGCGAGACGGTGGAGCTGCGGCTGGCACGGTTCGATGCCGACGCCTTCGACCTCGAGGTGACGCACGAGAAATACGCCGCCGTGATCCGCCGCCGCGCCGACGCGACGGCGCTCGCGCTGCCGAAGCACCGGATCGTGCACCTCGGCCGCGCGGCTCCCGGCCCGCCGCGGGATGCCGCCGATCGACTCGCGCCCGCGGGCATCCTCGCCCGGCTCGTGTCCCCCGCCTCCGCGCCCGCCTTCCTCCTGCCCCTGCTCGCGCAGCCCACGCCGACGGCGCTGGCGACGATGGCCACCGGGCTCCTCGGCGTGCGTCACGACGCGGCGACCGGCCGCTGGCGGCGCGGCGACGACGCCTGGCTCGCATGCGCCGCTGACGGCCGCTTCACGCTCGGCATCGGCGGTGCGACGGTGGAGCTGGCCGTCGAGCCCGCGGGGGAGCCGGCCCGCGTCGACGACTGGCCGGGCTACACGGAGAGCGCCGTGCCGCGGGAGGAGATCGAGCGGCAGCTCGCCCGCGGCGCCCGCCGGGCGCTCGAGATCCTCCTGCCCGGACCGGCGCTGACGGCGCCCGAGCCAGTCGAGCGGTCGGTGGAGCACGGCACGCTGCGCTGGGCGGGCGGGCTGCGGG
>Ga0209189_1001986_pt1 | contig 14785 bp, 15 predicted proteins | sample C_130820_EF_Meta_FD_187308 | JGI IMG/M metagenome (GOLD analysis project Ga0209189, IMG submission 187308) | Freshwater microbial communities from Lake Croche, Canada to study carbon cycling - C_130820_EF_MetaG (SPAdes) (version 3) | ecosystem: Environmental > Aquatic > Freshwater > Lake... | reverse complement strand
AGCACCAATGGGTGATAACATGGGTATGGAACCAAGTTCTGAAGATATGGGAGGAGAAGACATGGGTAATGAAGCGGGACAAGATTTGGACGAAAAAGTAACATTCAAAACTATTCAAAAACTTACTGGTAAGTTAACTCAAAAAATTAGAACTTTAGATAATGAAGAAGGAATGACTTCTGAAGATATCAAGTATGTTATTAATATGGTTCTATCATCCTTAGATTTAAAAAATATTTCTGAAGAAGATAAAGAAGATATTATGAATAAATTCGAAGAAGCTGATGAGAGAGAAGAAGGTGGAGAAGATATGGGTGGCGATAATAATATGGGTAACGAAGAACAACCTGATTTAGGAACCGATATGGGTTCAGGTATGGGTACTGAAGGCGGACAAGAAATGCCTGTTGAAGGAGAATTTAGAGAAGCTTCAAAACACGGTGCAATTTTAGACCACATTTTTGGTGAATCAAAAGTTGATAAAGTTATTTCGAAATATTTTGAAGTTAGCAAAAAAGAAATTTTAGAAAACAGAGAAAAGAATACACAAAAAAAATTGATAAATATTAAAAGACAAATGAAAGAGGTTGTTAAATTGACTGAAACAATTGAACAAGAATTAGCTTCTAAGAAATTTTTACAAGAAAATTCAAGAGCAAAAATTGTAGGTAAAACAAACAAAAAGAATTTAGTATTCGAAAATAAAGGAAAACAAGTGAGAATATCACCTGAAGGATTATTGGCGTAATATGAGCAAATTAATCTACGTAAACGGTTTAGGACCTAATTATAAGGGAGACAATCTTTACGAGTTCATTTTCTCTGAAAGTGAAGATGTTTGGGGAGAATCTTGGGAAAGTAAACCGTGTAATGGTTACCCAACTCCTCCTGAATTAAAATATATTAAGAAGGTAGGAGTTCTGAGAAATACTGATGTAAAGTTGGAATTGATTCAGAACTCCGATTTTTTTTGTATGATAGATGCGATGGATGATGTTGTCGCACTTGCGTGGGAAAATGAAGAAACCGAAGGTCAAAAAAGATTGGTTTTCAGATTTGGAACAACAGAACAAGAAATAAAAGATAAACTCTACGAAAGAGATTTGATTTTGGAATTTGAAAAAAAAGTAGTTTATGAGAACTAATAAAAAAGCATTATCGCTAATTGATAAAGGATTATCTGCAAAGACAGTATCTAAATTAACAGAAACACAAATCGATGTGTTATATTCTAAATTATTAAATGAGCAACCTCAGCCAATAAAGACAACGAAAACTGTTCAACAAATTGTATTACCTTCAGGTTCACAAACAACAGTTGGAGGTGTTTCAGTTTCTAATACAAATGGAAAAACAACTGTAACTCCAACAACCGAAGAAATTGAAGAGGATACTGATGTTGATTTAACTAAAGACCCTGACGCAACAGAAGATGGTATGGGTATGTTTGAAGAAAAAGATAAAAACAAACCAAATCCATGGGCTATTTGTCATTCTCAAGTTGGACCTAAAAAGTCAAGAAAATGGGAAAGATGTGTGAGAGAAGTAAAAAAACAGTTAGGAGAAGGAAAAAATCCTGTATCTTTGTTTCTTGAAAATCAAATTATGAATATAGTAGAAAGAAATTTACCTCCAAGAATCACTAAAGGTGATTTGGTTAAGTATTTGAGTGAAAACAGCCCATCAACGGCACCAACAAAACCAGTTACAAAACCAACAACAAAACCTGGTACAAAACCTCAAAGACCTGCACATCCAGGTAAAAATCCAAATCCAGGGGAAAAAGAATCTCCGAAAGCAAAAAAGGTTTCACCTGAACAGGCTAAAAAAGAGGTTATAGATGTTATTATGCAACTTTTACAAAAATAAGAAAATGGCAAAAAAATTAAAAGAACAATTAGATTACGGCAATAGACGTGAAAGAATGGACCCAAGTTTGGAAAGAAAGTTGGCTAGTCCTGATAGTTTATATGGTCAAAATCCTGCTATGAAAAAAGGACCTGCTGACGTACAAAGGTTAGTTAGTCAAAGATTCGGAAAGGTTGCTGATAAGTTAAAGCAAGCTACAGGAATTGAAAATATCGATTCTCAAAGAGTCCAACAGATGATTTATCAGGAACAAATGGCCAAACTTAGAGGTGTTATGAATATTGAAGCTGCGAATAAAGATGCTTTGGAGCAGTTGGCAATTGATGCTTGTTTACATGAACAACAAGTACCTGAAGATTGGTATGTAATTGAACCACATTTAGGTGAAATGCCTGATGTTTCAGATTTCAGATATCAACCTGAAGAACCTAAAGATGATGAGGAGGAAGAAGAGGATGACAAAGAAAAATTAGAAATACCTTCTTTTGATGTGGAAGATTTAACAGACGAAGAAGAGTTAGAATTAGAAAAACATAAGAGAAATATTATCAATGCTATTATTCAAGGGTCAGCTAAAAGAGGACACTATATTTTCCAAGAACCTTGGGTTAAAGCTAGATTAGATGAGATTAATCCGTCACTCTATAGAGATTATTTGGGTATCATGGCTATTAATGATTTCTTATATTTTAGTATGGAACAAATGATTGAAATGATGAGTCAAACAGGTCAAGGTGTTGCTGGTAAAGTATCATTGGAAAATAATGATGATGAAGAAGAAGGTGGAGAAGAAGGTGGTGATGAAGAAGGAAAAAGTGAAGAAAAACCTGATACAAAAATTGTTGCAGTAGGAATGATATTCCCTATTTTATGTCATGAAATTATTAAAGGATTAGAAGAAGCCAAAGGTAGACACGGTCATTCCCAAAATAAAAGTATCAGAGATAAAGTAAGAGGTGCAGTTGATGTATTATCTAACGAACCAATGCAATTGAGAATAGGACCTGAAATCGTAGAAAAATTTAGACATGCACTTCCAGATGAAATGTTTGATGAATCAAATAAAGGTTTAATAAACTGGTTCCAAATCTTGTTATATCAAATACCTGCACAAGAATTTTTAGAAATTATAGGAAACTCAATTTCTGAAGATGAGTCTAAGGTTAAAAAAGCAACTTCCAAATTTACAGAAATTATGAAAGAAGCACAAAATTTGAAAAGCGAGTACGAAGACTACAAAGAAGAAAACGATATCGAGGATGAAGATGAAGACGATGGTTTAGATGATTTCTTTGGTAGTTTGGGGATATCAAGACCCAAATAACAATTAATGACTAGAGAACAATTGATTATAGAAGTTACGAAGTGCATGAGAAACACACCATATGCACTTCGTACTTATTTACAGACTTACGATAATACGGTATCAAAATATGTTCCGTTAGATTTATTCCCCGACCAAGTTAGCCTAATAGAAGATTACGATACATATAATGAAAACATTGCACTAAAATATCGTCAGGCGGGCGTAACAACAGTAACTGCTGCATGGGCTTCTAAAAAACTTGTATTTGCTAAAAAACAAAAACCTGAAAAAATTCTAATCATTGCTAATAAGTTAGACACCTCTGTGGAGATGGCTAACAAAATTAGAAATTTTACAGAACAATGGCCATCATGGGTTGGAGTTGGATTTTCACAAGAAAAAAACGCACAAAGACATTTTAAACTTACAAATGATTGTGAAGTTAAAGCCGTTGCAACATCGAAGGATGCCTTAAGAGGTTATACTCCAACTATTCTTATTTTTGATGAGGCAGCGTTCATCGAAGCTGATGGAGATTTTTGGTCCGCCTGTATGGCCTCACTATCTACGGGTGGTAAAGTTATTGTTGTGTCTACACCAAACGGATATGACCAAATCTATTATGAAATCTACGACCAATCGTTAAGAAGTATGAACGATTTCAAAATATCTGAAATGTTTTGGTTTCGTGACCCAAGATATACAAAAGATTTGTATATGGTTAAAACAAATGATTTAGTTCACTTTTTGTTAAACAGAGAAGATTATTCGAAAGACCTTGTTATAGATTTATCTATTGATAATCCCTACGAAAGAGACCATTCAATTACCACTGATTATATTGCTCAAGGATACAAACCTTGTTCTGCATGGTTTGAAGGTATGGTTAAAAAATTGAAGTTTGATAGGAGAAAAGTAGCTCAGGAATTAGAATGTAACTTTTTAGGTTCGGGTGATAACGTATTCGATTCAGAATTGATGCAAAACATAGCCAAAAATCATTTAAAGGAACCTATTGCAAAAATGATGGGAAATTCTTTATGGATTTTCAAAGAACCTGAACAAGGTCATAAGTATGTTATGGGTGTAGACGTATCTAGAGGGGATTCTGAAGACTTTAGTTCTATTGAGATAATTGACTTTGATACAAGAGAACAAGTCCTCGAATATGTCGGAAAAGTACCACCAGATGTAACTGCAGAGATTGCTTACAAGTGGGGAACTATGTATAACGCATACTGCGTTGTAGATTTGACTGGAGGTATGGGAGTAGCAACAGCAAGAAAAATGCAAGAACTTGGTTATCAAAGTGGAATGTATGTTGATAATGTAGATACAACTAATAAATGGAAATGGGACCCTAAATTGAACGAAAAAATACCAGGGATTAACTTTAACAGTAAAAGAGTTCAAATTATTTCTTCCTTTGAAGAAGCTGCAAGACATGATTTCAAAATATACTCACATAGATTATATAACGAAATGAATACTTTCATCTACATTAACGGCAGACCTGACCATCAGAAAGGTCATCATGATGATTGTATTATGGGAATATCTATGGCAATTTATGTTGCTGAAAAATCTTTTCAATCTTTACAAAAAGTTGTAAACCACACCAAGGCAATGCTAAATTCATGGACATCTATATCCAATGAAAATAAAAATACCTCAGAATATTTTAATCCGTATATACCTCAAATGGGTAGACAAAATCCATTTAACGAAGGTGCTAGTAAAGCCGATTATATGAAATATGGATGGTTATTTGGCGGCAAATAACTATTTATATTATCAAGGTAATAAGTAAAATTGTAATATGGCTGAACAAAACAATCAGACGGTATGGCAGAGACTATCCAAAACATTTGGACCAAATTCTCTATTAGGACAGGATTATCCAACTTTTAAGTTTGATAAGAAAGAATTATTGCGTACTACAAATAAGCAAGAGTACGAAAATGAAAAATTACAAGCTCAACAAACATTTTATTTAGCTAATCAATGGGCAAAGGTCGAGAACAATTTATATTCTCAAGCGATTTATTATGAGCCAACAAGATTGTCATCCCAATATGATTATGAGTCAATGGAGTATACTCCTGAGATTTCTGCAGCGTTAGACATCTATGCTGAAGAATCTACAACAACAAATGAAGATGGATTCATTTTACAAATTTATTCAGAATCCAAAAGAATTAAAGGTGTATTAGCTGACTTATTTAACAATGCATTGGATATAAACACCAACTTAGCAATGTGGACAAGAAACACTTGTAAGTATGGTGATAACTTTGTTTACTTAAAATTGGACCCTGAAAAAGGTGTTACTGGTGTACAACAACTACCAACAATTGAAATAGAAAGACATGAGGTTGGTGTTAGTCAAAAAATTTCTGTTGATATTACACAAGAACTAGATAAGGATAAGAAAGCCCTTCATTTTACTTGGAAAAATAAAAACATGGAGTTTCAATCTTGGGAGATTGCTCATTTTAGATTATTAGGTGACGATAGAAAACTACCCTACGGTACTTCTATGTTAGAAAAAGCAAGAAGAACTTGGAAACAACTTCTATTGTGTGAAGATGCAATGTTAATTTACAGAACGTCAAGAGCACCCGAAAGAAGAATATTTAAAGTTTTTGTTGGAAACATGAATGACGATGATGTGGAAGCATATGTACAACGTGTTGCTAACAAATTTAAGAGAGAACAAGTAGTTGATAATAAAACAGGTAATGTAGATATGAGGTTCAATCAAATGGCGGTTGACCAAGATTATTTTGTACCTGTTAGAGACCCTGCAGCTCCGAGTCCAATTGATACCTTACCAGGTGCTCAAAATTTATCTGAAATTGCCGACATCGAATATATCCAAAAGAAATTATTAACAGCACTTCGTGTTCCAAAAGCCTTTTTAGGGTTTGAAGAGGTTGTTGGGGACGGAAAAAATCTTGCATTACAAGATATCAGATTTGCACGCACAATTAATAGAGTACAAAAAAGTATGTTAGCCGAACTTAACAAGATTGCAATTGTACATTTATTCTTGTTAGGTTTCGAAGACGAACTTTCAAATTTTACGTTAGGTCTTACAAATCCATCAACACAAGCAGACTTGTTAAAAGTGGATGTATGGAAAGAAAAAATATTATTATATAAAGATTTAGTTGCAGACCCTGGTAATGGTATTCAAGCAACATCGTCTACTTGGGCTAAAAAACATATCTTTGATTGGTCTGATGAAGAAATCAAACTTGATTTACAACAACAAAGAATTGAGAGAGCTGTTGGTGAAGAATTAAAAGCAACAGCTACAGTTATTACCAAAACAGGATTATTTGATAACATAGACAAACTTTATGGTAGTCCATCAGGGACAACTGCGCCAGCAGGAGCTTCAACAACACCAGGAGGAACTGAAGAATTAGGAGCACCACCACCATCTGGCGGAGAAGAGGGAGGAGCACCACCGCCACCACCTCCTAGTGGAGAAGGAGAAGCACCACCACCACCTGAAGCACCTCCAGGAGCAGAACCAACAATACCAGAATCTAAAATGGATAATCTAAGTTTTTTGGTAGAAAATAACTTCATTCATGGAGATAAATTTATAGATTTAGGTCACGGACAAGATTCTTTAGGAGAAATTACAAAAGAATTGGATAAGTTACTAAATTCATAGTATTTATAGAAAAATATTAAAATGACCTTCGGAACCATAAAATCCATAATCGAAAGAAATCTTCTTGAGTCGTATAAAAACGAGAAAGAATTTAAGAAGTCTTTGAGAGAGTTCAAGCAAAACGTACTGAACGATAAATCTATCTCAAAAGCTTATGCTTTATACGACCAATTAAGTACCCCCCAAGGTCTTTCTGAATCCGACGCCAAAGAATTTTTAGAAGAAGGTTTAAATCTTTTAGCTAAAATTTTACCATCAATCAAGCTTCCTAAAACCTCAGAACAAATTATTAATAACAAATATTCAGATATAGATGTGTTAGTTTCTGAAGGATTAAATTTACATGAAAGAGTTCAATCAAAAAAGAATATTATTTCAGTTTTAACATCTGAAACTATGTCTTTGAAAGAATCTATTAATATTCCAATCAAATCTATGGTTAGTATTGCTAATCAAACTTTAAGAACGTATATTGATAATTTAGATGAATCATCTAAAAAAGAATTTTTCCAATTAATTTCTGAGGATTCTAAATCTTTAGAAACTAAATTTGAAACTTTAAGGGAAGGAACAATAACTAAGTTACAAGTTATTTTAGAAAACGAAGAAGAATTTGAGTTGAAAACAAAAATATCTGAAACAATAGATAGATTAAAATCTGAAAAGTTTGACCAAGTTAATTTTTTAAAACTTAAAAAATTAGAAGAATCAATCTAATTGTTTTTTTTATTTTGAATATATTTTGCCTTTAAAATCTGTGCTCTTCTAAGTACAGATTTTTTTGTATATTTTTTTCTTTCGTTTAATTTTTGCGTTTGTTTTGTTTTGATAACTTTAGATTTAAGAGTCTTAAGGGCTCTGTCTATGTTATCACCATTTTTAATTTCTATTATTATCATATTCTACATATATCTTGTTTTTTATCAAAATTTTTGACATTGATGGTTATATATATTACTTTTTAATAAATAAACCATAATAATTATGAAAATTAATGAAAAAAGGAAAAAGTGTAAAGTTAAATCTATTCAATCCAATTAAATCAATCTATGGGACGGTAGATTCAAAAAACTTAAAATCCGTTTATATAAACATTCAATCATGGGTAATGCCAAAATATGAAACAGACAATTGGAATAGGGTCGTTTGTAATTTAAGTAGAGAAATTAAACACTCAGTATTCAATTCAATAAATCATCAATTATTTCAAGAGAATACCATAGTTGATTTAGATTTAAGAACAAGTGGAATATCTAATGGGAAAAAATCTTTTTTTAATTTAGAAGTTAATTTATATACATTATCAGAACTTGATTTCAAATCAAATGAATTAAAAGATTCCATCAAACAAATTGTAAAAAACATTTTTAGAGACAACATTAAAGAAAACAAATATTTCGACTTTTCAATTTCAAAAAAAGAGAATATTAAATAAAGTATTACATATGGTATATTTATCATAAAAGATTAGATGAAAAATTTAAGAATTTTAGAGGCCAACGAACTTGGTCATGGTATTTTAATTGAAATGGATGCTGGTTATATATCTCCTAAAGATAGACTTAACTCAGACATTTTAAAAGAGGCGGCAAATTTAGATTATAAAAACCCATTCGAATTTTATGCGGTTCTTCAAAAATATAATACACCAAATAGAAACGGTAGATTTTATCCTGAAACAATATTAAAAAGAGAGGCTGAAAATTATAAAAAGGCAATCGCAAAAGGATTATCAACATCTGAATTGAATCACCCTGAATCTTCACTTATTGATTTAGATAGAGTATCTCATATTATCAACGATATATGGTGGGATAAAAATATTTTAATGGGAAAGTTAAAATTATTAACTTCACCAGGATTCCACGAAAGAGGGATTGTTTCAACTAAAGGAGACCAAGCAGCAAACTTAATGAGACAAGGGGTAACTTTAGGTATATCCTCAAGAGGTGTTGGTTCTTTAAAAAAAGTGGGAGAAAGAAATGAAGTACAAGATGATTTCGAATTAATTTGTTTTGACTTAGTATCATCACCATCAACGCCAGGAGCTTATTTGTTTTCCAATCCTGAAGACCGTGATAAATACGAAGAAAATTTAGACGAAGAAAGAAAAATTAAACAACAATCTACGGGAATGGACAAGTCTATTGACTTAATGAAAAAATTAAACGATTTTTTAGGAAAATAAAATTATGGACGAAAAATTCTTTGTAGCAAAAATTCAGTATGATTTACCTGATGAAAATTCAGGAAAAATTAAAAAAATTAGAGAAGAAAAACTTGTTAAAGGTTTTTCAGTAACGGACGTTGAAGCGAAAGTTACAAAACGATACGAAGGTTTTACACACGATTGGAGAATAACTTCAGTGTCTGAAAGTAAAATCGATGAAGTAATTGAAAGTTAAATAAAGTGGTCTCTGACCACTTTTTTTATTTATGGGCATATTTATAGTAAATTAAAAAATATGTTATTTAGCGTAAGTTTACAATCAAGTGGAGTTGGAAGTGCAACATTAGTAAGCGGTAATACATGGGGAGACTGTGTATCATGGGCGGAGGGTACAGGAAAGGTTATTCAATCGATTAACATTCAACAACAAATTTTAATACTTGTTAACTCGTCTTCAGATGAGTCATATAGTGTAGGATTAAAAGATACAATTACTAATTCATTATACACTTATATCATCTATGATACGTATTCTAATGTTGATAAATGGGTAGAAGCACAACCAGATATGGCGGTTCAAAATATATCACTTCAAAAAAGAACGTTTGTTCAACTATAAAAAATCAACTTTTTTCAAGTAAGATACTATTTATCATTAAATAATTAAAATTTTTCATGCAAGATACTAAGAAAAATCCAGTAGAAGAGGCTCTAATTCAAATGAAAAACGTTGAAGAAGCGATAGCCGAAAATGCAAAAGGAATACTTGCCGCTACAATGAAGCAAGAAATCAATCAATTAGTAAAAGAATCTCTTTCAGAACAAACTGACGATGAGGTTGACTTAGATGCTGATATGGATACTGATGACGAAGACATGGATGTTGACACAGATGTTGACATGGACATGGATTCTAACGATGTTGACATGGATGCAGATAATTTGGATGATGTGGACATGGATATGGACACTGACTCCGAAGATTCTCCGATAGATTTAACTGACGCATCTGACGAAGAAATTCTTAAAGTATTCAAAGCTATGGGTGAGGAAGATGGTATCATCGTAAAAAAAGATGGTGGCAACGTTCACTTAAAAGATAATGATGCTGATGTAGAATATCTAGTTAAACTTGGTGAGTCTGAAGAAAAACCCTTAAACAAAAAAATGAAAATTAAAGAACAACACGACGTTGATACACAAGATGTAATTGACGCAATTTTCTCAAAAGATGGTAAAACTTCAGATTTTGATGTTGACCAAGCTTATGATGATAAAGATGATGAAATCATGTATGAAATAGAATTTGACGAATCTGAAGAAGAGGAAGAAGATGAATCATATATGGATGAAGCTGATGAAATGGATGAAGCTGATGAAATGGATGAAGCTGATGAAATGGATGAAGCTGATGAAATGGATGAAGATGATGAAATGGATGAAGCTGATGAAATGGATGAAGCTGATGAAATGGATGAATCTTACAACTCAATCAAAGAGGCAAAAAAATTAGGAGTAAAAAAACCTAAAGGTGTTGGACTTGGTCATGGCCCTAAATTTTCTTATAAATCATCTGGTAAAGGTGGTTTTAAAGAAGATAAAAAAGAAGGACCCAAAACAATGGGAACTGGCAAGGCTAAATTCGAATACAAGAAAGGAGAAAATATGGAAGGAAAATCTAAAGTTATCAAAAAGGCAGAAACGAAAGAAGAAGCAAGAACTTTAGGAATGGGTAGTAATTTTAGAAAGGGTGGTTTACCAAAACCAAGAGCTCATTCTAATGCAAATACTGCTATCAAAAAAGAATCTGTTAATGCGGAAGTTACAATGTTAAGAGAAAAAAATGAAGAATATAGAAAAGCATTAAATGTTTTCAGAGAAAAACTTAATGAAGTTGCTATTTTCAATTCCAACTTAGCATATGCAACAAGATTGTTCACTGAACATTCTACAACTAAAAAAGAAAAAATTAATATTCTAAGAAGATTTGACAATGTTGAAACTTTAAAAGAATCTAAAAATCTTTACAAGTCATTAAAAGACGAGTTGGTAAAAACAGAATCAAAACCAATGAACGAGTCAGTAGAAGTTAAATTAAATAAACAAGTTTCTTCTGGTTCTTCAACAACCTTAATTGAATCAAAAACTTATGAGAATCCTCAATTCTTAAGAATGAAGGATTTAATGGGTAAATTAGGTTAATAAAATAAATAAAATAAAAAACAAATACTAAAAATGGGAGCATTATTAGAATCAGGTCTTGTTGGTAACATCGGTCTTAAGCACCTTAAAGTTATCAAAGAAGATACAATCAGCAAATGGGACAAATTAGGCTTTTTAGAAGGTCTTAAAGGTCACATGAGAGAAAACGTAGCACAATTATACGAAAACCAAGCATCATTCTTAATCAACGAAGCTTCATCTACATCTGATACAGGTGCATTTGAAACTGTTGTATTTCCAATCGTGAGAAGAGTTTTCTCTAAATTGTTAGCTAACGATATCGTTTCAGTACAAGCTATGAACTTACCAATCGGTAAATTATTCTACTTTGTACCAAATATTCAACAATATGAAGTAGGTGGTGGTCAAAACGACAACACTGGTATTCATTATTCACCTTTTGGAGCACCAAACGGTCCAGCATCACCTAACGCAGGTTATGACTATAATACAGGTAGAGACCTTTACGATAGATTCTACGAAGGTGCTGAACCAGCATTAGACCCTCCAGGTTTATATGACTATTCAAAAGGACAATTCAGTTCTATTACATCTGCAAACACTTCAGTTGTTACAGCACAATGGAATAGCACAACATTGAATTTAGAACCAGCAGCTTACGCATTAACTGATTACAGAAAAGTATTAGTTATCATGTCAGGTTTTGCATCTGATGGAGCTGGTAAGTTAATTGGTCCAGACGGTCAACCAATGGATACAGAATCTTTCTTAGCAGATTTAACAATCTACGGTGTTTCTACAAACACTACAACTGCAGGCGGTGGTCCTTACTTATTCAGAGTTGTAACTCAAAGATATGGTAAAGGTATCGTTCAATACGGTAACAACAACCAAACATTAGTATTCCCTAACTCATTAACTGATGGTGGTCAATATGACAACATCTGTGATGCACAAGGATTCATCTACTTAGAGGTTGATTTACAAGTACCAGTATGTATTACTTGTGGCGGTTCTATGGACGGTTACACAGGTTCTACATTCTCTTCTTCTACAGCGACTAACAACGCGTTCTCAGCTACTTATAGAATCTATAAGAACTTAGAATTTGAAGATAAAATTGGTGAGGTTTCATTTGACTTAATGTCAGTAACAGTTTCTGTAACTGAAAGAAAATTAAGAGCACAATGGTCTCCTGAAATGGCTCAAGACGTTGCGGCTTTCCACAACATCGACGCTGAAGCTGAATTAACAGCATTATTATCTGAGCAAGTTGCTGCTGAAATCGATAGAGAAATCTTGAGAGATTTAAGAAAAGGTGCAGCTTGGAATTTAAGATGGGATTACAACGGATGGAAGAGACTTGGTGGTCAGGCACAACCTTACACACAAAAAGACTGGAACCAAACGTTAATCACAGCAATCAACCAAATTTCTGCACAAATCCATAAGTCTACTTTAAGAGGTGGTGCTAACTGGATAGTTGTTTCTTCTGAAATCAGTGCTATCTTTGATGACTTGGAGTATTTCCACGTTTCAAATGCAGCTCCTGAGCAAGACCAATACAACATGGGTATTGAAAGAGTTGGTACATTAGCTGGTAGATACCAAGTTTACAGAGACCCTTACTTCCCACCAAACCAAGTGTTAATGGGTCACAAAGGTACTTCTTTGTTAGATACAGGTTACATCTACGCACCATACGTTCCATTACAACTTACTCCTACAATGTACAATCCGTTCAACTTCACACCAATCAAAGGTATCATGACTAGATACGCTAAGAAGATGGTGAACAACAGATTCTACGGTAGAATCACAGTTGATGGCGTAAGAACATTCGACTTAAAAGAATTGAGATAATCTATTCTTTAACGATACAAAAAGGGTCCTCAAAAGGGACCCTTTTTTTATTTATAATATATTTATTAACATGATTAGGCAAACATGGAATATTAGTGAAGAAGAAAAATTTAGAATATTAAATCTTCATGAATCTGCAACAAAAAGATTGTATCTTCTAAATGAACAAGATTCTTTTAAGAAAACAATTACAACAACAGCACCACCTAAAAAAATACCATTAGGTTCTCAAACATTCCCAAGCGGACAATTTGATTTAAGATTTCTTAATACAAATGTAATAAATGCAATTAAACCTCAAATTGACGAGTATTTTAAACAATTTCCTGAGAACCAATCAATAAATGTTCAAGTATCTGCCTCAGAATCAAAAGTTCCAAATCAAAAAGGTTTTAATGTTGGGGATTTATCTCAAAGAAGAGGTGATACAATAACAAATTATTTAAAAACAATTTTACCTGAAAATGCCAACTTCTTACCTGTAAATAATTTAGGGGCAATTGGTCCAGAATGGAATCCAAGTTTAACTAAAGATTTTTCAGGGTATACAAATAGTCAATCAATAACAATTGATTTAAGTGTCCAAGGTCAAAAATCTGAAACAATAGATTGTTTGGTTGATTTAAAAATTGCGTTGGATTATAAAAGAGAATGGTGTTTTTCTACACCTGCAGATTCACTAAATAGTACTTTGTGGAAAGATGAAAGCAAATGTCATCAATGTAGTAATGCTAATTTTATTTTATATGCTAATAATATTCCTCTAAGTCCCGTAATAAATTTAGATAATGGAAATGATGGGGGGTCAAGAGGTGGAAGTGTGACCATAACAAAAGAACAGGCTTTGACAATTTTAAATGGTAAGGACAATATAGTTCTATCTATCGGATGTTTTTATGATGATTGTCATGCAGACCCTGCACATTTAACAATAACTAATAATAAAGGACAAGAATTGTTTCAAGGGTTTGTTTCTCATGGAGGAAAAAGACTTGGAAAAACGCCTGAGTTTTTAATGACCTTAAATAAATGTGGTGAAGTTATTGATAAGAGAAATGTAATTGATTGGACTCAACCGACTGCATTAGGAAGAACTGTGGTAAATAAACAAGCCTTATGGAGATATGACAGAAAAAATCCAATAGCATCTTACGCTAAAGTTTATCGTGCAGTTGATAATAAGGGTATAATTAATGGACCACAATTTGGAGAATATAATGGGCAAAAATGGAAAGAATTTGTCAATTATTTTAATTTGACAGAAGAAGATATTGCAAAAATTAAACAATACATTCAGCAAAATCCTCAATAATTATCGTAAGTTTTAATTAAAGAATCTTTAACTTTTTCAGTTATTTTTAATGTTTTAATAATTGATTTATCAACGTCATTCATATGTTCCATAACATATTTAAATCTCCTTTCTCTCATTGCATTATAAGTTTTTTTTGAAATTATTCTTCCATTTTCAGAATAGAATTTTTCAGTTGCACAAGATGAAAGTATTACAATTAAAAATATTAATTTTTTCATAGATACAAAGATATGTAATTTATTGTTTTCATCAAAATAATTTTTTGTATAATTATTAATAGATTTTAGTTTATCAGTCCCCAGCCATAATAAGCTGTTGAATATTCACGGATATAAAGGTATTGGTAACGTAGTCATAAAGCTAATATAAAATTTAAAAAAATGAATTACG
>Ga0209189_1001985_pt1 | contig 14786 bp, 16 predicted proteins | sample C_130820_EF_Meta_FD_187308 | JGI IMG/M metagenome (GOLD analysis project Ga0209189, IMG submission 187308) | Freshwater microbial communities from Lake Croche, Canada to study carbon cycling - C_130820_EF_MetaG (SPAdes) (version 3) | ecosystem: Environmental > Aquatic > Freshwater > Lake... | reverse complement strand
GCCCTCGAGGGTCTCGTTGCGTCGGCCGATCAGTCGCTCGGGTTCGTTGGTCCTGATCTGGAGGATGAGGTGTCCCTCACGGAACTGCTCCTCGATCTCCACGAAGAATCCCAGGTGACCGAGGATGGTGTCCAGAACGTCGCGCGGTGTCTGGTTCATGGATCGTGGGGGGGGTTGGGACGGGGAATCAGCGTTTCCCGGGGGGGTGGTTGGAGCCGCCGCTTCTTTTCCCCTTCGGTTTTACGGGAACCTTTTCCAGGGTGGGTACCGGCTGGTTGCGGGTCCAGTAGAGCTGAATGATGGAGAAGATGTTCTGCGTTGTCCAGTAGAGTGCCAGTCCCGAGGCGTAGTTATAGCAGAAGGTCAGGAAGATCACCGGCATGAAATACATCATCCGCTGCTGGGCGGCGTCGCCGCTCTTCGGGGAGATTGCCATCTGCCAGACCATGGTGCCGGCCATGATGATGGGGAGGAGGTTGATCGGGAATCCGAGCACATGCAGGAGCGTGTCGGGCTGGGAGAGGTCGTGGATCCAGAGGAAGTGGCTGTTGCGGAGTTCGATGGCGCTCCCGAGCATCGAGTAGAAGCCGAAGAAGATCGGGATCTGGACGAGCATCGGGAGGCAGCCCCCGAAGGGATTCACCCCGTACTGCTTGTAGAGCTTCATCAACTCCTCGTTCATCCGGGTCGGATCGTCCTTATACTTCTCGCGCAGTTCGGTCATCTTCGGCGAGAGGAGCTGCATCCGCTTCATGGACGATGTCGCCTTGTTCTGAAGGGGCCAGAGGGCGGACTTGATCAGGATGGTCAGGATGATGATCGCCGCGGCGAAACTGCCGACATAGTGCTGGATCGCGTTCATCGCCCAGAGGAGGAACTCGGAGACGAGGTGGAACATGCCGAAGTTCATGACCTTCTGCTGCTCTCCGCCGATCCTGCTCAATCCGGTGAAGTCCTTCGGGCCGGCGTAGATCGAGTAGCGGCGGGTGACGGTCTCGCCGGGGGCCAGCGTGATCGGCCCGGTGCCGATGCCGCCGGTGATGCCGTAGACGGGTTGGCCGGCGTTGGACCCGAGCTGATACCGGCGGGCCCAGACGCCGCTGCCGGGCTGATCCTTGGCGGGAGTGACGATGGTGCAGAAGTACTGGCTGGTCACCGAGATCCACTGGATTCCCGACTCCGTCTGGCTGTAGAGGTCACGGGCCGCACGGGTCTGGATGCCGAGGAGGGGGATCCTGCCGGCCTCAAACCAATTCACGTCGACGGAGGTCATCTTGCCTTCCCTGAGCCAGTCACAGCAGGTGTAGGTGGGGAGATCCCTTGTGTGGACGGGAGCCTCGCCTCCGGCCGCGATGAAGTAACCGGGGAGGGCAAGGGGAGTGGTGCCGGTGTTCCTGAAGGAAAGATCAAGGTCGATCAGGTATTCCTCCGGGGAGCCGACGGTGACCGGCAGGGTGAACTTCTTGGTGATGGAGAGACCTCCCGGAACCGAGAGGCTGAAGCCGGCGGTGCCGCGGTTCCGGTCGCTGGACATGACAAAACCGCCGACGGGGTTGCCGCTGGCATCGCAGAGGGCGCCGATCGGCATGCCGGAGTCCTTGTTCAGGAAGAGGCTCTGCTCGTCGGCCCCGAGGTGAAGGAAGAGCGTGACGCTCTCGATGCCGCCGGTGTTGGCCGCAAAGAGATACTCGGCGCGGCTGGTGTCGATGGTCTCGCGCTTTGCGGAGATTTCAGGAATGGCGGGCACGGATCCCGCGGGGGCAGTCGGGGTGGCGCCGGGTGAGGGGAGCAGGGCCGTCGGGGGAAGCACGGTCGTCTTGGCTCCGGTGACCGGGGTCGGCGAGGGGATGGAGGCGGCGGATTGTGCCTTGGCCTCTTTCTGGAGGGCCGCCTGCTGCGCGATGTAGGGGGCGTAGGTCTTGGAGTAGTAATACTGCCAGCCGACAAGTCCCGCGACGGAGAGGGCGATGGCGATCCAGGTGGTGCGGTCGAACATGGGAAAAGGTGTTAAGGCTAAAGACTGAAGGCTGAAGGTCTGGGGGAAGGAACGGGATCAAGGCCGCCTTCGTTCCATGGATGGCAGCGGGCGATGCGGCGCAGGGAGAGACCGAGCCCATGCAGGGAACCATGGGTTTCCAGCGCCTCCAGCGCATAGGCGGAGCAACTGGGGTGGAAGCGGCATCCGCATCCCGCGCCGCCCGCGAGTGCACGGAGCAAGGGCGAGAGAATCCACCTGTAGAGATGGACCGGGATGCGAAGCAGGAAGGACATAAGGATGCTCGGTGAGAAGCGGTTCAGGAACCGGTGAAAATAGAGAGACGCCCGCCAAGACGCAACCATTCCGAGCGGAGTGCCTCCGTGGAGGCGTTTGCGGCCTCCGGCTTGGCGGTCACGACAATCCAGAGGCCGGCTCTGAGACCGGGGAGTTCATGGCGGAAAATTTCACGCAGGCGGCGCTTCACCCCGTTGCGGATGACGGCCGGGCCGACACGGCGGGAAACGACGACGGCCGCCTGTGTTTCCGTGACCTGACCGGCCAGGACTCCCATGCGGAGAAGCGACCCGTGAAACGAAAGGCCCGCGGAGCGGACCTTGGCATGCTGATAACCTGATCGCAGCCGCGAGGATCGCGGCAGACCAAGCTTCCTAGGCCTGGGTGTGGCGTGCGTAATGGACCTCGACCCCCTTCGGGAGAAGGCGCTTGCGGCCGCGCTGACGACGGCGGCTCAGGATGGCGCGACCGCCTTTGGTCTGCATGCGGGCACGGAAGCCGAACTGGCGTTTGCGCGTGCGCTTGGAAGGTTGGTAGGTGCGCTTCATGTCGTGAAAGTCTTAAAAGAATCGGGTCGGAGAGAATGTCCGGAAGGCCGGGGGGTGTCAATGGATGATTTGGTCGCGATGCATTTTTTGCGAAAACGTGTTGCCCCTCCCGGCGATTCAGCCTACCTTCCGACCTCCACCAAGGAACCTGTTTTGGTTCCCTTGATGCAGCGCTTGGGGTCATAGCTCAGTTGGTAGAGCGCCTCAATGGCATTGAGGAGGTCTGGGGTTCGAATCCCCATGGCTCCACCAAGCGTTTCTTTGGATGAGCCTATGAGGATGGAAACCGGGGGGATGGAAACCGGGGATGGGAACTTGAGTTTGATTCGCTCGCGCCCGCTCGACTCACCCTTCGGGTTCCGCGAGGCGGGATCTCTGCGGATGGGGGCCTTTCCCAAGGCACGCTTTGTGAGAGTGTTGCCACGTCTTGACTGCCATGCCGCGATTCGCGGCATGTGATTGATTCGCACGGACCCTGCGGAGCCTTTGCCGCGGGCGAGGTATCATCCCGATGGATCCACCGGGCGTTGCTTCACGATGCGCTTCACGATGCGCTTCACGATGCCTGTGGGGGCCGTGGTTTTTGGGGCGTGGGTCTGCCCGGTATCGCCACAGGAGGAGTAAGCATTTTGCTTACCCTTTTTGGGGTGTTATCCAATGGAATTCTTTTAGTATCATAAACGTCATGCCGAGGAGTAGGTATTCCAGAATGATCCGGGCGAGCTGTCTTGCCGTCCTGATTCTGTTTCTGGGGGTTGCCTGCCTCTCCCTTCACGCTTTCTGGAAGGATTTTTTGCAGTATCGCCTCCAAAAAATCTCCGAGGCTTCCCAAACGATTTCCCGCGACGTGGTGGAAACCCTCGGTGCCTCGACCTTTTTCCTGAAACAGATCCGGGGTATCTTGGGGCCGGGCTTCTCACTCAAACCGGACAACCCCGCCTCGGATCATGAGGCCTTGGAAGCGTTTTTCCGGGAGTTCAAGGCCAATCGCGCATCCGACACGCTCGGCCTGACCCTCATCGTGGATTCCACGGGAAAAGTCGTCAATTGGTTCGGACCTTACGGGGGATTGCTTGCCGACCTCTCCGACCGGCCGTTTTTCAAGGAGATCAAGGCAGATCCCACGAGGAACTTCGCGCTGAACGGGTTGGTGAAGGGGAGGGCCGGCGGACGACCCATTTATGAGGTGGGGATTCCCGTGCGGAATTCCCAAGGCACCCTGGAGTGCGTGCTGGCCCAGCAAGTCGATGCCCTGAACATGGACAAGGTGGCCCTGGGGATCGTGGGCGGTCTTCCCGTCCAAATCGTTGTCCAAATGGCCGACGGCGGGATTCTTTTCCAGCATCCCCTTCCGCCGCTCCTTCGGGATGCTGACCCGGCGACTCGGCGACCGGTCATCGGGGAGGGGATCCGTGAGACAAACCGCGACGGGATCCTGCGGATCCCCGCAGGAAGTCCCGGCTTTGCCGAGACGACTTATGCGGCGGTTTCCAAGGAGAGCGCGTTCGGCACCTCCACCGCCGTCCTGATTCCCGAGGGAAGACTCCTTGCGATTTTCTGGAAAAACAGCCTTCCGTTTCTGGTTGTCATCCTCCTGGGAGGGATGCTCATTGTCGGGCTCTTCTACGGACTCTGCCTAGGGGGTCAGAAACTGGATTGCGCCGTCCAGCAGACGGTGACCGATCATCAGACAGGGATAGCCAACAGGCGGGGGTTTGACAACGAGTTGCAGCGGTTGATCAACCATACTCAACGGCAGAACCAAAGCCTCTGCCTTCTCTTTGCGGACATCGACCATTTCAAGTCCTTCAACGATGACCATGGGCACGATGTCGGGGACGAGGTGCTCAAGGGCGTGGCCGAGTGCATCAGGCGGTCTTTGCGGCGGCCGTTGGATTATTGCAGCCGATGGGGCGGGGAGGAATTCACGCTGATTCTTCCGGACACAGGATTGGAGGAGGGGATCCTGATCGCCAAGGAGCTGCTGGATTGCGTCGCGGCTCTACCGATCGAAATGCTCAGAAACACGCCTTCCCCCTCCGTCACGCTCAGTATCGGGATGGCGTGTCTGTCGGCCGGCCAGAGCAAGACTCCGTCCGAGTTGATCCATGAGGCGGACCGGGCGCTGCTTCGCGCCAAGTCCGATGGCCGCAACCGCGTGGTGGTTGGTTAGAGCGTTTTAACTCATTCTATAGCCAATTCTTTATTTAAAACGCTCTTGGGAAGCAGCGTTTCCTCAGGGCGACTGTCCCTTGGAGGGAGAGGATGAACGCCGGCCTCGACCCCTGCCGCCCTTCTTGCGCTGTTGCTGGCCCTGCCCCTGGGAGGCTGAAGCCTCCGGCGCCGCCGCAATCCCCTCCACGGGAGCGAGCGGCTCCTCCTGTTCGTCTCCCGTATCCTCCGCGTGTCCGGAACGCTCCTGATCGTCGTGATGCCCGCGGCTGTCCTGATGGTGTTGCCGGTGGTCCCCGCGCCGCCCCCCGGGTCCGTTCTGCCGGTGCTCTCCCTGTTGGGGTTGATGGCTGCGCTCTTGCTGGGCGCGCTTGTGCATGGCGGAGGTGAGATCCTTGAGGGCTCCGACGAGACGGACACCGAGGTCACCTTCGGGTTCGTGGGCTTTCTCGATGGTTTCGGAGACGTCCTCGACCGCCGCTGTAAGGCTTTCGAGGGAAGCATGGATGCCCTTGAGGCTAGTCGCGATGCTCTTGAGGAGTTCGGTCCGTGGATCGTTGGAATCGGTTTCTTGGGGAGTGCTCATAAACGTGGGTTTTCCTGACCAGAGTGGGCGCAGGATTCCGGATGCTTGGCGAGTGATTTGTGGGGGCGGTGGATGCCTTGTTGGAGTTGGGGATCAGCCTCTTTGCGGCGCGCAGGGAGACCCTTGAGCCACAGGCGGAGTGCGTGCCAGTGGATGCCGAGGATCACCCGGAGCGTGAGGAGGGGATACTGGAGCGAGAGGCGGAGGAGGTTCGCGTCAGTGAGGGGAAGACGCCTGCCGGTCATGGTGCTGAGGAGTTCGCGCTCTTCTCCCCGGTAATCGTCGATGAAGATCCGGAGATTCTCGTCGGGAAGGTGAAACCGGAAGTCGAACTCGAGGTCGAGATCGGAGAAGGGGGAGACATAGAAATGCTTCACGAGGCGCGCGCGGAAGGTCCCGTCGGCGGACAAGGGAACGAGGTAGGGCTTCCACTCCCCGAAGGTGTTGCCAACCTCCGCCACGGAAACCATCGGCGTGCCGTCGGGGCGGTCGCAGAAATAGATCGAGATCGGGTTAAAGACATAGCCGAGCACGCGTGGGAGGGTCAGGAGGCGGATGCGGCCGACGGGCTCCGTGATTCCCTGATCGAGGAGGTAACGCAGGATGCTTCCCCTGACGGAGGGGGAGCCGTGACTGATGTGGTCGCTCTCCAGAAAGCTGTAAAGGCCGGGGCGGTTGACCTTCAGGAGGTGCAGGGAGCTGTCGATCCGCGAAAGCTCATCGAGGTCGATCAGGAAATAGAAGACCCGGTAGAGGAACTCATGGCGCTTCGGCACGAGCCTCCGGTGAAAGACGGAGCACTCGTAGAGGCAGGAGCGGAGGGAGGAATTCATGGAAGCCATTTGATCAATCCGGAACTCATGAACTCAGGAATTCTGGAATGCCATGCAGGGAAGTCTTGGAGTCGTGCTGCAGGCGCTCACGGGGTGGCTCTTTTAAGAATAGAAGACGTTGGAATGGCCTCTTTCCCCGGGTTCCCGAGTTCCGGATTCATTTTTTTCTGAAATGTCGGATGACGGCCTCCGCCGCGTCGAACCCCGCGGTGCAGGCATCCTCGTGGAATCCGTAACGGAAGTAGCTGCCGCAGAAAAAGAGGCGTCCCGAGTGGTTGAGACGGGGCAGTTCCCTCTGGGCACGGATCGCATCCAGCGTGAAAACGGGATGGTCGTAGGTCGTGGCGTAGAGGATGCTCTTCGGGTCAATGAGGTCGCCGCTGTTGAGGGAGACGAAGTAATCCCGTTTCCGTGAGACGCCCTGGAGGGCGTTCATCCAGTAATGGGTGGTGGAACGGATGTGGCGACCCTTCGGCGCATCGACCCGGAAATTCCACGATGCCCAGGCGCGCCGTGTGCGCGGCATCACGGAGTCGTCGGTGTGGAGAAGGGTCTCGTTGCGCTGGTAGCGGAAGGGGGAGAGGAGCCGTTGCTGCGCTTCCGTGGGGTTTTCCAGCATCGCAAGGCTCTGGTCGGCATGGGCCGCAAGGACGACGGCATCGAAGCGCGCCCCGGCCCCCGAGGCGGTGGTGACCCGTGCCCCCGTTCCGTCTTCGGTGATTGAGGTGACCGGATCACCAAGTCGTGGAGCGCCAAGGGTGCCCAGCATCTTTTCAAGATAGGTGCGTGATCCGCCCTGAACCGTGAACCAGGGATGATGGGTGGTCACGCCGAGGAAGCCGTGGTTGTGGAAAAAATGAAGGAGCGTCGCCGCAGGGAAATCAAGGATCCTGCCCGGCTCCGTCGACCAGACGGCGGAGCTCATGGGAATGAGATAGAGGTCGATGAAATCGGGGCCGAAGCGGTGCCGTCTGCAGAAGGTGGCGAGATCCTCGTCCGCATCCTCATCCGCGTCGGAGAGGGCGCCTTCGGATTCCTCCCGAAGCCACCGGCGTCCCACGCGGAAGAAACGCATGATTTCGGCAATCAAAGCGAGGAAGCGTGGACTCGCGATGTTGCGGCGCTGGGCGAAGAGCTTGTTCAGGCCCATCCCGTTGTATTCGAGACCGCGCGGGAGATGCTGGACGCTGAGCGACATCTCGCTCGCTTTGGCGGCGACGCCGAGTTCCTCGAAGAGTCCGCAGAGGTTCGGATAGGTGACCCTGTTGAACACGATGAAGCCGGTGTCGACCGGCAGGCCGATGCCCTCTTCGTCGATGGTCACCGTGTTGGTGTGCCCCCCGGGGCGCCCCCCCCCCTCGAAGAGGGTGATCTCGCCGATCCCGCGGAGTCTCCAGGCGCAGGAGAGCCCGGCGATCCCCGTGCCGATGACGGCGACGCGGGGGCGTTCAGGTTCCATGCGGCAGGTGGTTTTCCTCGGCGTAGGCGCTTCCGGGAACCCGCTTCAGGTCGCTGATGATGCCCATCGCGTTGAGGAAAAGGAGGGCATAGTAGGTGGGGTCGATCTCCCACCAGTAGAAGCCCTGACGTGCCGAGGACTGGTAGCGGTGGTGGTTGTTGTGCCATCCCTCGCCGAGGGTGATGAGGGCAAGCAGGAGGCTGTTGCGGCTGTCATCCCCCGTGTCGTAGCGCGGCTTTCCCCAGACATGGGCCATGGAGTTGATGCAGCAGGTGCCGTGAAACAGAAGGACCGTGCTGATGAATCCTCCCCAGACAAGCATCTGCGGGCCGGAGGTGTGGAGGTCGGGATACAATGCGTCGACCAGCAAGCCGAGTCCGTAGGTGAGGAGGGCGAGCAGGACCGGACCGATCAGATCGAAGCGGTTGAGGAACACCAGTTCGGGAAACTTCGCCAGATCGGGAATGAGTCCGTAGTCGGTCGGAAAATTCCGGCTGCTGGTCATCCAGCCGATGTGGGCCCAGAGAAATCCCTTCTGCCGGGGCGAGTGGACATCGACCTCCTCGTCGGAGTGGGCGTGGTGGTGGCGGTGGACGGCGGCCCACCAGAGCGCTCCGCGCTGGACGCAGAGCAGGCCGAGGAGAGCGAAGAGAAACTGGACCGGGCGCGAGGTCCTGTACGCTTTATGGCAAAAATAGCGGTGGTAGATGCCGGTGATGATGAACATCCGCACGACATAGAGCAGGACGCAGACCGCGACGGCGGTCGGGCTCCAACCGACCCAGATCACCCCGAGGCAGCCGAGATGCAGGATCGCGAACGGGAGCACCTTTCCCCATTCCATCTTTTCGGGAAGGGCGCGGGTTTCCTCGACTCCGCGGGGAAAGTAATCCGAGTCGATTGCCCTGATCAGAGGCGTGAGAATGCTCATGGCCTGCCCCGGAGGATTCAATCCGTCTGAACGCCGAACACGCCCAGGAGGCGGTGCAGGTCGTCGGAACCGTAGTATTCGATCGCGATGTGCCCTTTCTTCTCGGCGTGGGTGAGGGAGACGCGCGTGGAGAAGCGGTGCTGGAGCTTGTTCTCGATATGCTTGAGGGCCGGCGGGAGTTCCGCGACCTTGCGGCCTTTCCCGCCACCTCCTTTCCGGCGAGTGGTGCCAGCGAGATGATCCGCGACGAGTTGCTCGGCATCGCGGACGGAGCCGTTCGTGCGGATGAGTCTCTCCGCCAGCAGGCGCTGTGCGGCGTGATCCTTGATGCCGAGGAGAACCTTTGCGTGGCCGGGGCTGAGCCGTCCCTGCTTGAGGTGGGTCTGCACCTCGGCGTCGAGTTCCAGCAGACGCATGGCGTTCGCCACGGCGGGGCGGCTCTTGCCGACGCGCCTGCAGATCTCTTCCTGGGTGAGGCGGAATTCCTTGGAGAGGCGCTGGTAGGCGGCGGCCTCCTCGATCGGGTTGAGTCCCTCGCGCTGGAGATTCTCGATGAGGGCGAGTTCGAGGACTTCCTGGTCCGAGGCTTTCCGGACAATGACCGGGGCCTCGGTGAGTCCGACCTCCAGGGAGGCCCGCATGCGGCGTTCGCCGGCGATCAGTTCGTATTTTCCGGCGGCAAGCCTGACGATCAGCGGCTGGATGATGCCGCGCTCGCGGATCGAGTCGACAAGGTCGCGGAGTTGGTCGTCGCGGAATTCGGTGCGGGGTTGGAGCGAGCTGGGCACGATCTGGTCGATGCGGATCTGCTGGATGCGCTCCCCGTGCTCCTCGGAGGGTGTCGGGGCGGCGACGCGGGTGTTAATGAGCGCGCCAAGCCCTTTGCCGAGGCCCTTTCCAAGTCCTCTGCCCAGGGACTGCTTGCCGTCGTTTCCGCTCGCTGACTTTGCCATAAGGTCGATGGTAGTGCAGGCCTAGAGGGATCGGGAAGAAAAAGGTGCGGTTCCATCAAGCGGAAGCCCGGCCCCCCCTGGAACATCCCCAGAAGGGATGGGCTGTCTCTTTGAACTGCGGTTGGTGCCGGTATCCCGGCCGTTGCCGGAACCCGGGGCATCCGACTCTTTCGCCTTTTCAGCTTGCAGGCTTTTCAACATTTTTAGCCCGGATGTTCCACCAACTCGATCTCGTCCTTCCCGCTGAGCCGTACGACGGGCCGATGCAGATGGCGCTCGACGAGGTGCTTCTGCGCTCGGTCGTGAGGCCCATGCTCCGGATCTACCGTTGGTCCGCTCCCTGCGTGACGTTCGGCTATTTCCAAAAACTCGAGGAGGCGCGCCGGGTCCATCCGGCGATGCCGATGGTGAGGCGATGGACGGGAGGCGGGATGGTGGAGCACGGGAACGATCTCACCTTTTCCCTCATCATTCCCGCGGGAGAAAAAATAGCATCCGAGGCCCCGGCTTCTTTCTACAGGCAACTGCACGGGAGGCTGGCCGGGTGGATCCGGTCGCGGCTTCCGGTATCCGTGGATCTCGCCGGGGGTGAGGAGGTGAGGCTAGGGACCTCCTGTTTCCAGGCGCCCTCCAACGATGACCTCTTGATTCGGGGAAGAAAGGTGCTTGGCGGCGCGCTCCGGCGAAGCAAGGGAGGATTACTCTATCAAGGCAGCCTCAGGGTTTCGGAAATCCCCGGTTGGAATCCCCTTCGGATCTCTCCGAGGTCATGGGCTGAGGCGTTCATGGATTGCCTTGAGACCAGGACAATGGATGCATCGATTCTGCGGGAAGCAGGGGAGTTGGTCGGGACGCGCTATGGAACGACCGGGTGGAATCATCGCAAATAAATCAAAGACAGGGGGCAGGATGCTTTTTGGCGGGAATGTCACACGAAAGGGATTGTCTTTCCAGTTGCAATCACGCTGAATTCACGCCTGCGAACCCATTCATACCCATGACACGAAACCTTCTTCTCGCCACCCTCATTCTCGCGTCTGTTTTCCAGATAAAAGCCGCAACCGCCCTGACGGGTTCCGGTTCGACGTTTGCCGCCCCGATTCTCCAGCGCTGGGCTTTTAATTTCCAAAAGGAAAACCGGGACATCACCGTCAATTATCAGTCGGTCGGCAGTGGTGCGGGAATCAAGCAGTTCAGCGACGGCATCACCGACTTTGGTGCCAGTGACGTGGCGATGTCCGATGCCGAGATTGCCAAGGTCAACGGCAACGTCCTGATGCTGCCCGCAACGGCGGGAACAATCGTGTTGGCCTATAATGTTCCCGGAGTTCCGGCCGGTATGAAGCTTACCCGTGAAACCTATGCCGGCATTCTTCTCGGGACGGTGAAATCCTGGAATGATCCTCTGATCGCCAAAAACAATCCGGAATTCCAGTTGCCGAATCTTCCGATCACGGTGGTCGTTCGTTCCGACGGCAGTGGAACCACCGGAGTCTTCACCGCTCACCTGGACGCTGTCAGCCCCGAATTTGCGAGCAAGGTCGGATGCGGCAAGTCGGTCACCTGGCCCGTCGGTTTGGCTGCCAAAGGAAATGAAGGCGTTACGGCCGTCATCAAGCAGACCCCCGGGGCCATTGGCTATGTGGAGTTCGGTTATGCGGAGAACAATAAGCTCACCACGGCGGCTCTCCAGAACAAGGCCGGCAACTTCATCACCCCGACCATCGAGAGTGGCGCGGCGACGCTGGCTTCGGTGAACCTTCCTGAGAATCTCCGCGCCTTCATCACCGATCCCGAGGGTGCCAACGACTACCCGATCGCCAGCTTCACTTGGCTCCTTGTCAAGAAGACCTACACGGACGCCACCAAGGCCGCCGCCGTGAAGGCCTTCGTGACCTACGGAATCACCACGGGTCAGGCTGTCGCTCCCGAACTCGGTTACATCTCACTTCCCGCCGAAGTCGTGACCAAGGTTCAGGCCGTGCTGGCTACCATCAAGTAAGGCTCTCCTACCAGCGGCCATCATCCCCGTGGGCGGTAACATCTCATCGGCCGGACCATCCCGTACCGTCACCCGGGAATACCGCCCCCGTCCGGACTTCTTCCGGATGGCCTGCTTTCTGGCCTCGGTCCTGACCATCGTACTCCTCACTTTCATTTTCGGCGAGATCCTGGTCAAGGCTTGGCCGGCCATGAGCAAGTTCGGCCTAGGATTCATCTCCGGTATCCAGTGGAGTCCGAACAGGGGGGTCTTCGGCGTCCTCCCTGTGCTCATCGGTACCGCCACGAGCAGTTTCCTGGCCCTGCTTCTGGCTCTTCCCCTGGGCTTGGCGATCGCCATTTTCCTGAGTGAGGATTTTTTTCAGCAACCGGTGCGCCAAGTCATTCGTTTTGTGGTCGAGTTGCTGGCCGCCATTCCCAGCGTTGTCTACGGGCTCTGGGGGATCTTTGTGGTGATTCCTCTGGTTCAGAAGTACGGGGCCGTGGTTGCCGCCAAGTTTGGTTTCATTCCTTTTCTCGCCGGTCCCGCCTACGGGAATAGCCTCCTGACAGCAAGCCTCGTCCTGGCCCTGATGGTCCTTCCGACCATCACTGCGATCTCCCGCTCCTCTCTGGTTGCTGTTCCCTATACCCTGCGCGAAGGATCCTACGCCCTCGGCGCCACACGCTGGGAGACCATCCTGAGCGTCATCATCCCGACGGCGGCTCCCGGCATCGTGGCCTCGAGTATCCTGGGTTTTGGCAGGGCGATGGGGGAGACCATGGCCGTCGCCATGCTCATTGGCAATAGCCAGCGTCTTTCCTGGTCGCTACTCTCGCCTTCCAACACACTCTCGGCTCTTCTTGCCAACCAGTTCGCGGAGGCCGACGGCATTCAGGTCAGTGCGCTCATGTATGCCGCCGCCATTCTGGTTCTGCTAACCCTAGGAGTGAATATCGCGGGCGAGGCGGTTCTCCGTCATACCCAGAAAGCCACGGCGGGTCTTCGGTAAAATAGACCAAAGTGATGACAAACACGGCTGCCATTTATCCCGAAAATTTCTTTTCCAAGGCCGGGAAGAAAACCTCCATATACCGGCTTTTCCGGAACCGCTTTCTGACCGGTCTTTGCATCGCGCTCTCCCTGCTGACGCTGGTTCCCCTGTTCTCGATCGTGGTTCTGGTGATCCAGAACGGCTTCCCCCTGCTTTCGGCAAACCTCTTCACACAGCTTCCTCCGGCTCCCGGTATGGATGGGGGAGGGTTTGGCAATGCCATCCTCGGGACTTTTATGATGGTCGGGATCTCGCTGGTTTTTTCGGTTCCTCTCGGGATTCTGGCGGCTGTTTTCGTCAACGAGTACGCCTCTGTCACATGGTTGGCTTCCGCTGTGCGCTTTGTGGCCAAGCTGCTCACCGGAATCCCCTCGATCATCTGCGGTGTTTTCGCGTTTGCAGCCGTGGTGATGACGACGCACAAATTCTCCGCCCTCGCCGGCGGCATCGCTCTGGCGATCCTGATCCTTCCGACGATCCTTTTGACCGCCGAGCAGGCGCTGTTGGGGGTTCCCAATGCCTTCCGCGAGGCATCATTCGGCGTCGGGGCCACCCCTTTCCAGACCATTTGGCGCATCGTCCTTCCCGAGGCGATGCCCGCCATCATGACCGGTGTCATGCTGGCCGTGGCACGTGCCGCTGGGGAAACGGCCCCCGTGCTTTTCACGGCGCTTTTCAGTCAGAACTGGATCCATTCGATCATGGAGCCGACGGCCTCGCTCTCCGCGTTGATCTACAATTTCTCCACCCTCCCCTACGCCCACCAGGTGCAGATGGCGTGGTCCGCGTCGCTGATCCTTGTCGCCTTGGTCACCATCAGTAATATCTTGGCCCAGATGTTCTTCTCTCCGAAACACCGGTAACTCGTTTTTTTCAACCAGCGCCTGAGCCATATGTCCACCGAGGAGCACGCCTCCATGCCAACCGAAGATCCCCAGAACCCCTTGGAACTGACGAATGATTTTGCCCCCGGCGAAACGAACTTCATCAACGTTGACAACTTCAAGTTTTTCTACGGGAAGAAGGAGGCGCTCCACGGGATCACCATGGAGATCCCCTCGCGCAAAGTGACCGCCTTCATCGGGCCCTCGGGATGCGGCAAATCAACCCTGTTGCGCAACTTCAACCGGATGAACGAGCTCATCCCCGGCGTCCGCCACGAGGGGGACATCTCCATCCACGGGACAAGCATTTACGACCCGTCGGTGGAGATCATCGCCCTGCGCCGCCGCATCGGGATGGTCTTCCAGAAGTCGAACCCGTTCCCGATGTCGATCTACGAGAACATCGTCTACCCGCTGCGGATCACGGGGGAGAAAAAGCGCTCCGTGCTCGATGCGACCGTGGAGCGTTCCCTGCGCTCGGCGGCCCTCTGGGACGAGGTGAAGGATCGCCTCCACGAGAGTGCCCTCGGTCTTTCCGGGGGCCAGATGCAGCGTCTCTGCATCGCCCGTGCGGTGGCCAATCGTCCCGAGATCCTGCTGATGGACGAGCCCTGCTCCGCCCTCGACCCGATCGCGACGGCGAAGGTGGAGGAGTTGATCACCGAGTTGAAAAAGGACTTCACGATCGTCATCGTCACCCACAACATGCAGCAGGCGAGCCGCGTCTCGGAACTCACCGCGTTCTTCTATCTCGGCAACCTGATCGAGTTTGACGACACTCGGAAAATCTTCACCAACCCCGCGAACAAACAAACCGAGGAGTACATCACCGGCCGCTTCGGTTGACCGATAGGCCTCTCAACCCGCTCTTTCCGACCTTGCACTCAGAACCCTTCCGCCCCCACACGCTGAGCAACTTCACGTCCGCCCTCGACCATCTCCGGGGTTGCGTCCTGATGATGTCGAGTCTGACCCAGCGCAATCTTCAGAACGCGGTCAAAGGTCTCATGGAGCGCGATGACGACTGGTGCAACAACTCGATCGCCGACGACGAGGAGATCGACATCCTCGAGATGCAGGTCGACCGCGAGGGGATCGAGGTGATGAGCCGCT
>Ga0209189_1001984_pt1 | contig 14795 bp, 11 predicted proteins | sample C_130820_EF_Meta_FD_187308 | JGI IMG/M metagenome (GOLD analysis project Ga0209189, IMG submission 187308) | Freshwater microbial communities from Lake Croche, Canada to study carbon cycling - C_130820_EF_MetaG (SPAdes) (version 3) | ecosystem: Environmental > Aquatic > Freshwater > Lake... | reverse complement strand
TGAATCGTTGATGGTGATATTTGTGGATTGAGTGGGTTTTTCTTTCAAGATTTCAACTTCTTTTTTTAGTTTGGCCATTTCGGCGCGCATTTGTTCGATCTCACTCTCTGTTTTCTCTTTTTCTTTTTCAGTTTCTTTTTCTTTCTTTTGTTTCAGTTTACAGATATCAAAATGTGTTTTCAAACGACATTTTGATGAAAAAGCCTTTGTACAATGTTCGCATCTAAATACATTTTCATCTGTTTTATCTTTATTCTGTATTCGCAAACAGTACTTTGAATATCGCTGATGACGATTAAGTGCAGATGCATCTGATAATTCATTTAAACAATATTTGCAAATAACAGGCATATTTATATATACAATTATTTCTTTAATACAATGTAACAAAAATGTAACAAAATGCACACTTTTTTGTTACATTTTGTTAACCGTGTCACATTTTGCAGGATGTAACAAAATGTAACAAAAAATCTCTAAAAAATGGATTAATTTACAGAGTGTTTTGGGTAAGTAACAATTACATAAATAATAGTTAAAATTTACAGATTGATTACAGGGGATGTAACAATTTTAAAATTGTTACATCCAATTGTGTGTGTGTAGAAATAAAAGTTTTTATACACCTTTGGAGATTTAAAACGCCGATTTTTATAACCCTATAAAAATCTTATTCTTTATATTGTTTTGACTTTCGTCTTAAACGTTTTCTTGATTTACGTTTATATTTTTCATCTCTTTCATACGAACCTTGAAAAATACGCTTGAATATTTCACTTGGTATTGCATGTAATGTTTCCTTAATATTCTCTTTTAGTTCAGAATAAGTTATTCCTACTTTTTTCTGTAATCGTGACTTGAATACACTAAAAAAGTTTTCTATGGCGTTTGTAAAGTGTTGATAAGGTACAGCATATAATACCTTATTATGCTTATTAATTAATGTCCTTATAGTATCATTACGATGAGAACTTGCGTTATCCAATATAATTAATTTGTTTTTATACTTGGAAGTAATAAATTTATCCAAGAACTCTTCTAGACGTTCTGTATTAATTCCTCCTTTATCATATAGTTCCCATCCAATTACACCACTTAAATTAATCGCAACAATAGAAGTATACCTTTTGAATACCTCTTGGGAAGTTGTTTTGATAACACATCGAGTTCCTACTTCACTATAACAATGTTTTCGTTTCTGTAAAGCATTAATACTAGTTTCGTCTATACAAATAATGTCTTCTAATTTATATTTTTTGATTTCTTTATAGAACTCGGTGAGTTGATGATTAATATTTACATCTTTTCCAAATCGTTTTGATGGTTCATGGCGATACCGAGTCATCTTTAATGACATATTATTATCATGAACAATTTGAGCAAGATGTCGTCTAGATAATTCTAAATCAGGAAAACGGTGTATAAGCAATGCAAGTAAATCCTCCATAGTAATCGTTTTATTCTTCTTTAATTCTTCCAATATTACTTTGATATGTTCTTGTTTTACCTTGTATGCTACTGGAGAACGATTATGTCGTTTTACACTTTTTTCAGTTTGAAACCGATCTACCCAGCGCATGAGACTACGAGCGGAACACTTAAAAATATCACATGTTTCTTCTTGAGATTTAGTAGAGGTTAAGTAGTGTTTAACAGCGGATAATTTGTAGTCTTCGCTTTTGTGTGGTGTGGCCATCTTATATTTACTATAATAAAATTGAATAAAAAATGAAATAAAATATAAGAAATCGATTCTATTACCTTACAACATGCTATCGCTCCTTCCGCATCAACAACAATGTTATGATGCTGTTATACGTGCTTACGACGAGGAAGAACGTATTATTTCATTCCAAATGGCCACTGGATCTGGAAAAACACGTGTCTTGCTTGCGTTACCCTCTTCAATGAAACATACTTGTATCGTATATGTTTTTCCTACACTTGGACTTATCCATCAATTCAAGATGGACTATCTGGATAAATTTACAGAAAAATTTCCACACTATGTAGAAGCATCATCTAATAGTTCTTTAACCGACAAGGACCTGAAAAAAGTATTATCTCGTAAAACATATTGCGTTATTACTACGTATGACAGTCTACCCAAGGTGCTTCAATTTGCAATCAATGTGGATTGCGTTCTCTTTGACGAAGCACATCACGCCGATGCTCCTCAATGTCAGCAATCTATATCAGAATATGAAGCAAAAATTAAATGTGTGATTCGTGCATCTGCAACCTTGAATGAAAGCGATACACCATGTTTCACCTACCCTTTTCATCAGGCTGTAAAAGATGGTGTTTGTCGTGATTATTCTACATACTGTTTTATCAAAAAGAAAGGGTCGGAACATGAACTTATTTCCTATCTTGAAGCACATCGCAAACAAACCGGTAATAGTAAAGTGATGGTCTTTACTACCTTTACCGAAGCAGAAAAAGAAGGAACGACTAATGTGTATCAATTCATGGATCAATATCGTGAAACCCTTACAAAAACAGGCGGTTGGATGCAAGGCATCGTTTCGTCGCAATCTCAGGATGAACGTCAAACAATATTGAAAACGTTCGAATCGAATGCCGATGACCAATTATCTTTATTGGTTTCGTGTCGCACGATTGGAGAAGGCGTGGATACCAAAAAAGCCAATGTGATCCTCTTTGTCGACCCGATTCGTAGCACTATTATGATTATCCAACGTATCGGTCGTGGCACAAGAGTGTATCGTGATAAAGATGGTGTTCCTTTGCCTGAACAACGAGACGGTAGTGTGATTGTCGGTATTTACATTGACCCTGCGAAATACGAAGGAAAAACGGAACAAGAAATTGACCAATTGTTGAAAGAAAATATGTCTGAAAAAGGTGATTTTAGTCCTATCTTTTGCGTCTTGGCTGCACTTCGTGCGGAAGACCCAGATACCTACTATCAATGTATCCATTTTCTGGACCGTCAAAAAACGCATGCTCGTATCAAGGAACAAGGTATGGATCGTATCGAAGTGCCTCGTGATGGAAACTGTTTCTTCCATTGCGTTGGTCTTCAAACGGGTGAAACACACGGACAAGTTCGTCAACAAGTGGTAGATTACATGGAAGAACATCCAGAGAATTATGCGGACTTTTTATCGGATGAAGATAACGTGGAGGCATTGCGTGAAGAAGGAGAATGGGATAATGATGCAATGGACGTCGTGGTTCGTGCTACTGCCGATATGTTGGGTCAAACCATTCGTGTTCATCGTCCAGATGGAAGAATTGATGAAGTCGGTGAAGGCGAAGAAAAAATGGATGTGTTATTGGAAGGCAATCATTATACATTCTTAACACACGATGATAAAGTGTATGACGAAGAAGTGGAAGAAAAACGTGCTGATTCCAAGTCAATGGCACCAAAAAAGAGACTGTTTATTGATATTGACCCTGATTTTGGGGTGTCGTGGAAAATATCTGGTGATTTGACAAAAGATTTTACAGCACGGATTGATGCGGAAATCGAAAATGATGGGTTGACGTTGGAAGAGAGAGCAATAAAAAAAGCGAATCAATTTAAGGGATTTTATGAAAAGAATAAAAGAAAACCGTCATGTATTTCAAACCCTAAAACAGAAGAAGAAAAATCAGAAAAATGTTTAGCAAAATGGTTTAGTCACACAAAAGATGCAAAAAAGGGAAAAGGATTAGGAAAATTGTTTCCATCAGTAGAAAAAATACTAGTTGATTTATTAGGAGAAGACTGGTATGAAAAGGAAGACTTGGAAGAAAATGCTTTACTTAAAGCTAATGGGTACAAGGCATTTTATGAAAAAAACAAAAAAAACCCTGTTGGATTCAATAATCCTAAAACGGATGAAGAAAAGACAGAAACTGTTTTATCAAAATGGTTTGGTCATACAAAAGACGCAAAAAAGGGAAAAGGTTTAGGCAAACGGTTTCCATCAGTAGAAAAAGTACTGATTGATTTGTTAGGAGAGAACTGGTATGAGAATGAAGACTTTGAAAATACACAACTAATAAAGGCGAATGAGTTCAAAGCATTTTATGAGGAAAATGACCGTGTCCCTACTTGCATTAAAAAAAAGAATAAAACAAAAGAAAACGAGATAGAGTATTCCCTTTCATTATGGTTTGGAGACATGAAAAGTCATAAAAGGGGGAACAAAGTTACTGGTAAATTATATCCATTAGTAGAAAAAATACTGGTTGATTTGTTAGGAGAGCATTGGTATGAAAAGGAAGACTTGGAAAAAAATGCTTTACTTAAAGCTAATGGATACAAAGCATTTTATTCTTTTCATAAAAGAAAACCTGTTGGTATTAAAGAACCTGAAACAGCAGAAGAAAAGATAGAAAAAAGTTTATCACAATGGTTTGGTGATATGAAAAAAACAAAAACAGGAAAAGGTTTAAGTAAACTGTTTCCATCAGTGGAAAAAATACTTGTTGATTTGCTTGGTGACAATTGGTATGAATTAAGGACTATAAAATCTAAACCAAATCCTCAACAATCACTTCCAGTTCAACCGCAAGAAGAAACCTGTACTGCTATATTTAAATCTGGCATCAACAAAGGCAAGGCGTGTGGTAAAAAGAATTGTGGAGTACACAAAAAAATCGTCCAAAAACCAATGACCCACGCCTTGTCTATTCCTCAACCACCAATCAACCTTTCTTCAGAACAACCACGCGCACCTCGTCCACAATCCCAACTTTCTTTGCTTCATAAAGAATACAAGACCTTGCGTTCAGACAACTTGGCCACCAAATTTAGAGAACACCCTCAATTATGGCACGAATACCACGACATAGCTGAAGTCAATGAAGCGTCATTTCCTGTTGGTGAAATTCCATACCAACGAGTCATTTCCTTTCTCAACACTCATTTGTCTACATTTCATCCTAAAAAACAAAAGACCATTGTGGATATGGGATGCGGTACAGCTCGAGTACAACTAGCGTTTGCGGACCGACTCAATATTACCTTTCATAATCTTGACCACGTTGCATGCGATGAACGAGTGACGTTAGCGGATATTGCACATACTGGTCTGGAAGATGGAGATGCCGATGTAGCGATTTTATGCTTGGCCATGTGGGGAAGCAACAAGGAAGAGTATTTGACAGAAGCATTTCGTCTCCTTGATCCAAATGGTCGTTTGATTATTGTGGAACCTTCCAAGAGATGGATGGATGAAACAGGACAACATCGCTTACGTGATACATTAATACGACATGGATTTACCATTGTTCAAGAAGAATCCATGACGAAAGAACAACAGGTACACAAGTTTAGTTTGTTTGTTGCTAAAAAATAAAAACAATTTAAATAAATTATCTTAATTATAAGATAATTTATGTCTGAAACTGAACTTGGACTTTTGAGAAAAGAAAACGAAGTACTTAAACAACAAAATAAGGAATTACAAGAACGTTTATCAGCCTACACAAACAGCGATAGTCATAAAAGGTACTATGAATCGCATTCTACCGAGGTCAAAGAGAAAGCCAAAGTCTATTTAGGGAAATTAAAAGAATCCAATCCTGATAAACTTAAAGAATATCGTCATACGGCCTACCTAAACCGTAAGGCTAAATTACAAGAACAGAAAAATAAAGAGGGAAACGAAAAATAAATAATTTTTCATAAAATTATTTAAATAAGTGTTATATTATAAAAAGATGCCACCTCATAAGAAAAAACCAGATCCGGATAAATTAAATCCATTTGAGCGTTCAGGAAAACAACCTTACCAAACCCTGAAAATTCCTCTCAAAACTATCTTATGTGATAAGGAAGCATTACCTGTATTGACTCAAATTGTCTTTGATATGAATGAATTAGTTATCCATACCTATCAATTCATTCGTCTTTATTTGCTTCACTTGTATAAAATTAATACAGATTTTCCTACTATAGATGATACTTTTATTTTATATTGTATGAAGACATTAGGAACACGTGATAATCGTGGTAAAAAATCTGTAAACACGGATTTACTTGAACAATTAGATACCTTTTATACGAACGAATATCAACCTCTTGTAAATCATGAAAAAGTATCATTACTAAATAAATCATATCTGTTACCCTATCTTGCTACTCATATTCATACTGCATTTTCTAATAATATTACCGAACGATTTACTACACATCTTCTTCGTTTTATTAATTTGACTACTACTCATATCACAGAAGATAAATCAACGTTATTCCAGTTTAAAAATCGTTTATTTAACTTGGAGGTTGAAAAAGACGTTAAATTTATAGAATGGAAAGATACCCATTTATCTCATATTCTACCTACAACACCTATCAAAAAATCAATTCATTATGATGTAAAAGTTAGACCTTTTTATTATTTGAAAGGAATGCTTTATATGAACTCTGTATTAGAAGAACAAGAAAGAAAATTGTTTCAGCCTATTCCTTTACGTACAGATATTATTCCTAAATACATTACTTTGGATACAGCGTGTCTTGTTAGTTTATTCTGTCCTGAAAAAAATAGAGATGGAACAAAAAGCAAAAAGGGAGAACTACTCAAACATATCAAAGATAATCAACAAGATATATGGTCGTCTTTTATCAACCTTAAGAATAAGATTTTCAAAAACAAACTCTATCAATTTAGTTATCAATTACAAACTGATGCTGTTGGATGCAGTCTTTTATTTATCAGAAAAGACCTCGTTGAAAATAAAAAGTGGGGTAGTAAGATACCTATTGTAGAAGAAAAAGAGTATCCTTATTTAGAATCGTTAGATGATGCTGAATTAGTTAAATTAAAATCAAGAAAGATAATAGGGTGCGATCCAGGAAAACGAAGTCTGGTTTATATGGTAGATGAAGAAGGACGCAAATTGCAATACACAGCGCCACAAAAAAGAATTGAAAGTAAGGCAAAGAGAAATGCTTATGTATTAGGAATAGAAAAACGACGATTTGGTATTAGTAAAAAAGAAACCTTGTTATCGGATTATAATGGAAAAACAAGTCATTATGAAAAGTTCAAGATATACCTTGTTGAAAAGTCAAAATTAAACAAAGAAACGAGTGATTTTTATCAGAAAGATATATGGCGTAAGATGAAATTTCGTTCTTATAGTTATAGTAAAAAGTCTGTAGACGTGTTTCTAAATAAAATAAAAGAAACATTTGGTGATAATCTACTTATTGGGTATGGAAATTGGAGTCGTGATACCCAAATGAAGAACTTTATGCCTACTATGGGAAAAGGGTTTCGAAAGTTGATTCATAAAAAGTATGATACCATAACAATAAATGAATGTATGACATCAAAGAATTGCTGTGATTGCTTGTCTACATTAGAAAATTATAAAGATACAAAAGGAAAAAAGATACACCGATTGTTGGTGTGTAAGGGGGTTGAATGCGTACGTTCTCAAAACAAAAAAGCCGTATTCAAGACCCGAGATCTTAACTCTGCAATTAATATTCTGAATTTAACCAAGAAATGGATATTCAAGAAGGAGAGACCAACAGAGTTCAAGAGTAAATATCGTTCTTCACTAAGCGTCAACTTGGATAAAGTAGAACCATAGACAAGGTGGTAACCCTTGTGAATTGATTTTATGCTTTTGTATTTTTTTTACGCTGACCTTAAAATCGGCGTTTTAAATCTCCAAAGGTGTAATGTATCGATTTCCTTTGTCATTTCAGTTATTTTTTCCTCCAGTTCTTTATATTTTGTATCGACAACGGGCTGAAGTTTGTCGGTGTTCTTTTTACATTTTTCTGTATGAGTTGAAAGACGTTGTTTTGAACACAGAACTTTTTTACAGTGGATACATTCAAATATGATTTCTTCTTTTTGCTTTTGTTTCTGCTGACGTATCAGTGTACATATATTGGCATCTTGATGCCTTTTCAAGTTATATTTATTAAGAAACTCTTTATTGCAACTAGAACAAATGTTCATTTTATATAATACCATTTATTTAAATTATCTTTTATTTTAGCATTTTAGCAAAATTATTTATATATTATTAACATTTTATAATAATATATAAAGCTTTAATAAGGTTCATTTAGCATAAAGATAAAACCAACTTTTTATAAAAATAATTTTAACCATAAATTAATCTACAAATATCTCATCATAAAATGCTTAGCAATGCTATGGAAAATGATAATGTGTGTGTTGACTTCATTTTTCATTTCTAAAAATCTGGCCAGATTTTAGAAATTTCAGATGTTCCTAAAAACCAAAAAATGAATTTCTATATTTTATCATTTTTACAACATTTTAACATTTTTTTGCTAATTTTATGCTAAAAATGCTAGATAAAATGAGATGACTTGATGAGATTTTAATTATTTAAATTAACAATTTTACAACATTTTAATGATAAATGTTGTAAAATTGTAAATGATAATTATTTTTCCGTTTTTATTGAATACATTACAAAGCACATTAATAGTATGTAGGTAACATGCAAGACGACGCTCATGCTTGTATCTTTTAGCGTAAAAAGTTCGTTGTATGTGTCTATCATTCTTTTCATATTTCGAAACACCAATAAAACACACCCAATTACAGTCATACATAATAACGTCATTAATGCATAATAAATAACTTTTTCATTTCCTGAAAAAAGGCACAATCCGCATCCAATTTCTACAGCAATAATAATATAATCAAAATAAGGAGGCAGTCCAAGTAATGTCTGGCTTTCGTATTCTCGTTGAGTTTTTAAAAAGATACGATGAATGCCTGCTGATAAGAAAATAATACCTAAAAATATCGTTAGAATTAACAATGGTGTTTTCATTGTCTTCTTTATTTATTTCTATGAAAATAAATAAGACATGAGTAAATTAAAACCCGAGCATCAAGATATTGTTGATAGACAATTAGATAAACTTGTATTTCAATTAAATCCGCACTTTAAAAAAATGGGATTTGCCCCAAATGGTATCACAACATTATCCTTGATCTTTGGGATTCTTGCTGTATACTTTTTACACATTTCAAAAGCATATTTGGCTGGCGTGTGTTGGTTTATTTCCTATTTTTTCGATTGCCAAGATGGAAATTTTGCTAGAACATACAAAATGTACAGCAAATTTGGTGATTTATATGATCATATTTCAGATGCCGTCATTTTATTTTCATTGGCTTATGTTTTCTACAAAAAGCCAATGAAAATAAATACAAAAATGGCAATATTGTCTTTTATGCTAGTGACAGGAAGTCTTTGTTGGATGTATTATTGCAAACAAGAGGAATATTACAATATTCTCAAAAATGATCCAGAGCATATCGATAAAGTGGACATGTCTTCTATGAGATATTTGCGATTTTTTGGCCCTGGATGCATGGCCTTATTTATCACGATTATTATAATGACATGTGGTTAAATATATATGACGTTTAAATTAACTATTTAGAACCACACTCATGCTAAAAGTTTATATAATTTTAAAATTTAATATTGATATTATAAAATGGATATACCGGATAGATCAGGATACAAAAAAAGAGTACGTTTATTAAAAAACCCACCACCGTTTTCGCTGATCGATGAATTTAAAAAACAAATTAATGATTTTATAACAACAATGTGTGATGAAAAATCGGATGGAATACCTCATTATTTATGTCAATTTGATAAAACACATAAAAAAACCGGAGATGCATATATTTTAAATAGCACGTTTTTTAAAGATAAAAAATTATTAGGAGAAGGTGCGTTTGGAAAAGTGTACGATGTTGGGCTGTACGATGTTGAGCTTTGGACTATCGATACCAAAAGTGATAGTGTTCGTGATATTATTATAAAAACAATAAAACTTGGAAATGAACTTGATTCTATAGTTGAATCGTATATCAATTTTGTGTTAATTAACACTATTATTATAAATAATCCATCCATATCCATAGGTTTAGTAATAACTTTTGGACTTTTCTATTGTGGTAAAAAAAATGAAGAGTTTTGCATGGATGCTGATCGTAAAGAAATTACAGAAAATAAGGATATCTTTATAGTCCAAGAAAAGAAAAATGCGAGAACCTTAAGAGAATTAAGAGACAAAGACAAAACATTTGTATTTACCAAAGGTATGCTTGAAGAATTGTTTAAGATTTTAGTTATACTTGAGGAAAATGGAATATACCATTCTGATTTAAATACTAGAAATATACTGATTGATAATGAAACGAAAAAACTGTATTTAATAGATTTTGGTCTTGCATCATTTATGTTTAATGGTAACAGATATCGTCAACGAGAAATTGCATATTTCAATGACCATCTTAACCCAAAAGGTGTATGCTCAGCTTTTAATGATTTTTTTTCAATATACAGATTTTTATTAGAATTTAATCAGAAATTATTTGCAGAAATTTCTCCAATAATTCAACAAATTTTTGACGAGTTTAATCCTAAACCTTTGGAATCCATAGTTAATATGTGCTATCCTTATAGTCACTATTTAAAAAAAGTAGAAATAGCCTACGAACGTACTAGTACTATAAATTTAAAAGTTTATGATAAATACACTATGCGTAAAATTTATGACATGTTGTGCAGTTCTGTGTTTCAAGCCCAATAATGTAGCTAACAAGAATAAGGAACAACACATATATTTTTACTTTTTGGTGCATGTAAAATAATACCGATCGCCTTGATGCTTAAGAGTGCCAAACTGGATATTTTTAATGCCTAGTTCATCTTGCATATCAATCCAAAATGATTTATCCACTCGATCTATAATTGAACCATTATTATTGCCATTTTTTTCTAGAAAATGCGTAAAACATAAAGAGCCCCCTGGTTTTGTCATTCTTACAGCTTCTTTTATTGCTGTAACCATTTCATTTTTATTTAAATACATGCCTAATGCACCTGCGCTTATAACATGATCTTGACTATTATCTTTTACAGGATGTTTATCAACCATATTTAATATAAAAAAGTTATCTGATGTTTTATTAAAAATGTCTTTTATACCTTCTATTGCATTTGGACTAAAATCGGAGCCACCTATAGTAAGACTATTATTATGTTGAGTGTTAATATAGTCCAATACAGCACCGACTCCACAGCCCATTTCAAAACACGAATCGCCATCTTTTATAGGCGGATTCATTTTGCTTAGCCAATCGTCTGTCATGTCATTAAAATCCGTAGTTGACAAATATCCCCAGCCAGATCTGGCGTGCAAAGGACTGTCTTTCATTAATGCATCTTTTTGAAACCAATTAAATATACCTTGTCTTTTTTTATAGGTATAAATAGACTGTATTGTATACAATAAAATCCAGCTTGTACTAAATATAATTAAAAAATAATCAAATGAATCCCTGTTTTTTTTGCATATTATTTTAATAAAAATAAAAAGAAGACATAAAAACACAATACTATTTATATTTTTATCAAAAGACATTTATATAATTATATATTTTATTTTCATATAATGATGACTAGTAGTTTCTAAACTGCGAAAGCTCCGCTATGACACCCAAGCACACATCGGCCAGTAAAAGCACCCAGGCGTCCCTGTAGCCCAACAATGCCGCCAATGAAAATAACACGTATATTGAGCCGTGTACAGGGCGTAACGTGTTCCACCAGATTTTTTGACCAAAGGTCTCGATGCCCGTTTTGCGCCAGCCTTTCAGGTAAATTATCCATAAACCAATGCCGATAGCAAGCGTGATGACCACAAATGCGTAAAGAAAGGTTTTATTACTGTTTTTCAGTAGGACATAGGCGATGTAGACAAGAAGAAGCCGTACGGGGATACAACCTAGAAAAAAAAGACGCTTGCTTTTGTCGATCGAGTTCATTTATAATTTAATTATAATTATAAATCGTAAAGTTTTTTCTCAGGTCTCGCACTCTTTGTATTGTGCTTTTTCTTCATCGGTTTCTTCGCAACACCCTGCATAGTGAAAACATATACAGAGTCCTTCAAAACATGAGCAAAAAACCTCAAACATCTTTTCTTTATAACAAATCAATATTCTATAAATTTATATTATTTTATTTTACATTGTTCACAAAAGTCGAAATCTTGTTTTCTACATTCCCAAAATAAATAATGTTTTTCAATACATTTTTTGCATAGTTGATTTTTACACGGTCCACATAATTTTTTTTCAATTTGTTTCTTTCTACATCGAAGGCATTCATTCTTTTTTCGTTCCATACTCTCTTTATTTTTTTGTTCTTTTAACAAACGATTTTTTTCGCGCTCAATTCGTTCTTTTTCTTCTTTTATACGTCGTTGTTCACGTTCAATAATTTCTAATTCTTTTTTACGTTCTTCCTCTTTTAAACGCCGTTGTTCACGTTCAATGTTTTCCAACTCTTTTTTGCGTAAAATTTCTTGTTCGATAAGACGTTGTTGTCTTGCTTTTTCTTGTTCTATTTGTTCTTTTTGTTTTTCTTCAATACGCCGTTGTTTTTCCTGCTCAATTCGCATCTTGTCTAGTGTCATAAAGTTGTTGTATTTTAAAGTCATTAAAGAAATGTATTCTTCTTCTTTTTTAATTTGTTTTACCTTGTGTGTATATATAAAATATTCAATGGGATTATGAACTTTTATACAAGGAATGCAACAAGATTGAATCATATTTTCATATCTTTTATAACATCTTTTATCACACATCTTACAGTAGGTATAAATAAGAGATTTTTTTACAACATCTTTTAATAATGACGATATAACATCGTGGATACTTTTATATTCTTTAGTTAATGCTTTTCTGGCATCTGTATATTTTACCCATAAAAAGTCTAAATTTTTCTTAATACAGCAATTTCCAACTTGAAAAGACCATTCAATTTTTTTAAAATAAATGTGACATAATTCTTGTATTTTATGACCACAGATGCATAATTTATTGTCGTATCTTTTATCAAAATGCGCCCGATACAAGTCTATGTTAAAATGCCAGTCATCCTGATATTGATGTGAAAAAAGCAAATTTTCAGAAAGCTCATAGCCTTCTAATTGAGTCATTAAAACATACCGAAATTCTTCCTTCATATTTTTTTTATATAATTTTGGAATAACACGTTCAATTGTGCCATCTGAATGAAGAATAAATCGATCCGCCAATAATGGATTCATATCTTTTAAACGTTAATGACTTTAATATATATTTTTCAATTTTACCTAGTTATAGGTTTAAAAAATTTTAATTCTATTTTAAAAACGTCCGCAAATATAAAAAGAAAGAAGCCCAAATGTCCTCTTATCTTCAGCTTGTTTTTTCAAATCAATCCCAATCCCAGCCCCAATCGGACAACGTGGAGGATGTCCCTATCGCGCCCCCTTCCGCTGCCAACGCCGTCCATCGCATTTTTTGCATCGACGTGTCCGGTTCAATGTCCTCTGATCTGCCCGCCATTCGTCGGCAACTGAAAAACAAGTTGCCAACCTCTATTCGCCCTCAAGATTTTATGACACTTATTTGGTTTTCTGGTAGCGGTCAATTTGGCGCCATTTTTGAGCACATCTCCATCAACGATTTACGCGACTTGACCGCCATCAATGCTGCCATCGATCATTACATTAAGTCTGTGGGGTCTACCGGCTTTATTGAGCCTATTCGTCTGGCTAAGCGGTTGGCGGAGACGTACCCCCAGCAACCGCAAGTGTTTTTTCTGACCGACGGCGGTGAAAATTGCTGGCCCCGTCAAGAGTGCCTGGACGCGTTTGGCGAAATGAACACGATCCCCCTAGTCATTATTGAGTACCAATACTACTGCGACCGCGTCTTTTTGCAGAAACTGGCCGACGTGTCCAATGCCACCAGCGTTTTTAACGAGAATTTTGAATCGTACGATGTCTCGTTTGCCACCTATATGTCCAATACTGTATCCAGACTTAAAACCGTCGAAAGTGGCTTGCCTATTGTGTATATGGACGGTGAGACGTTTGTGGCAAAACTACCTACGGCCGATGCCCGCGGACTTTTTCGGATCCCTGAACACGTCCAGCGCGTGTGGAAAGTGGATACGACGGCCGAACCTACGGCGACCGATGAGCGCGAGGCCTACCTGATGCTTTTATTTTGCGTGCAAACCAAACAGATGGACGTGATGGAAAAGTGCGCCAATGCCCTTGGCGACGTGTACGTATCCAAACTAATTTCAACGTGTTTCTCCAAACAAGACGCCTCCCGTTTATACGACCATCTCCTCAACTGCGTCAACGATCCCGCAACGCACGCATTCAAGGAAGGCGTCGATACATCATATGTTGTCAAGAACGACGTGTTTACAGTTATTGACCTGTTGCAATTGCTTCAACACGATGCAAAGACGCGGTATTACCCCTACCACCACTCGGTCAAATACAATCGCATTTCACGGGAACTAAAAGACGACGCAGATGCTGTCGAGTTTATCCCCAACCGCGATTTAGGAGCCACATTTAACTTGGTCTACCATCAATCGCGTGCCAACATCTCGGTGGGGTGCCAGATTCACGGGCACGAAAAAGACAGCAACGATACCGTCAAGGCCGTGACGGCCTTTCGCAACTATACGATCATCAAGGACGGCATTAAGAATATGGATACACTAGCGGTCTCGTTTTCTGAACCGACTTTTCAGGCCTTGAAAGCAACCGGTGTGTTTGCAGCCTTACCTGACGCCTATGAAAATGGCGTGCACGTACTGGACTTGAAAAACTTGCCGGTGGTCAACCGATTGTTTGCAAAAGTTGCTTTTAACTCGGACGAGTTTTGCACGGCCCACGTGGATCTGTTGTACCACAAGTCGCAGATGAAATACGTCAAGAAAATCAAGAAGGA
>Ga0209189_1001982_pt1 | contig 14800 bp, 9 predicted proteins | sample C_130820_EF_Meta_FD_187308 | JGI IMG/M metagenome (GOLD analysis project Ga0209189, IMG submission 187308) | Freshwater microbial communities from Lake Croche, Canada to study carbon cycling - C_130820_EF_MetaG (SPAdes) (version 3) | ecosystem: Environmental > Aquatic > Freshwater > Lake | place... | reverse complement strand
CGCGGGCATAGAAGGTGCGGCTCACCAGGGCGCCGCCGAAGCTGCGGTTGGCCAGGGTGCCGCCGTACTCGCGGGCGAAGGGCACCCCCTGGGCCACGCACTGGTCGATGATCGCGCCGCTGATCTCCGCGAGCCGGTGGCAGCCGGCCTCGCGGGCGCGGAAATCGCCGCCTTTCACGGTGTCGCGGAACAGCCGTTCAACACTGTCGCCATCACCGGCGTAGTTGCGCGCGGCGTTGATGCCCCCCTGGGCCGCCACCGAATGGGCCCGCCGCGGACTGTCGTGGTACGTGACCAACTGCACCCGGTAACCCTGCTCGGCCAGGGTGGCGGCGGCCGACGCGCCCGCCAGACCACTGCCCACCACCAGAACGCGCAACTTGCGCTTGTTGACCGGGCTGATCAGGGGCAGCTCCTCCCGAAAGCGCTGCCAGGCCGAAGCGAGCGGCCCGCCGGGCAGGCGCGGATCGAGACACGGCGGCGTCAGCTGGTCTGAAGGCGCCGCTGAAGGGGCGGTGGAGAGAGAGGAGTGAACGGTCATGGTCTGGCTCCCGCCAGGGAGGCCCGCAGCACCAGGGCAATCGGCAGCAGGCTGAAGCCGGCACCGAGAAACAGGGCGAGGGCACGGCCGCTCCAGCGGATCCGCTCCCGGTTGGTGGGGTCAAGCCAACCCAGAGTGCGATGGGCACTTTCAAGGCCCTGCAGCAGGTGAAGCCCCACCGCCACGCCGGCCAGGCCGTAGAGCGCAAGGGACCCGGGAGACGCCAGGGCGACCAGCAGGGAATCCAGCTCGGCACCGGCGAGGGGACGATGGAGCCGCAGCTGGGCCAGGTGCACCACCAGAAACAGCAGCAGCAGCGCGCCACTCCAGGGAGCCCAGCGACCGGCCAGGGCGGCCGCCCCCTCAAACGCCCCAGCGCGGCGGCTGCGCTGGCCAGCCACCACGGCGCCGCGGGCCCGGCGGTTGGCCACGGTTCGCACCAGCGCCAGCAGGGGATGGAGCAGCAGGGCGGCCGCCAGGGCGACCTCCAGGGGCGGCAGCCAGAGCTGGCGGTGCAAGCCCTCGGCCAGCCGCTCGAAGCCCGGCGGATCCAACAGGGCCAGGCTCACGCCCGCCAGATGAAGCACAAGGAACACCGCCAGCAGCAGCCCGGAGATCGGGATCGGCCCTGCCTCTCCGGGGCCGAACCGCGCGGGCACGGTCAACGCCGCGCCCATCGGGGCGCGCTCGCCGGCCGGAGCGGATGGGGCGGCCAGCGGCACAGCGGCGGGCGCGGCCCCAGCGCCGGAAGCGGCGGCGGAGCCGCTCAGCGATCCAGGGGGGGTCATCGGGGTGCCATCACGGAGGCGGGAGACATCACGCGGCCAGGGATTGGAAGACGCCTGGCACCATCTTCAGGGGTCGGGGCCTGCCGCCGTCGGCCCGGGGTGAACCAACCACGGGCGAGGCTGGGCTTCCAGGGCCCTGTGGGAAGCTGACCTCCCGGAAGCGGGAGGCCGCCTTGCCGCTCGGACGACCCTCCCCCAGGCTCTGCGCCTTCCTCACCCTGCTCAACGACCGGCTGGGGGAGAGCATCGTGTTTCCCCTGCTGCCTTTCCTGCTGGCGGGCATCAGCAACGATGGCCGCACCCTCGGCCTGCTGGCCGGCACCTACGCCGTGGCCCAGTTCAGTGCCACCCCCCTGATCGGAGCCCTGAGCGACCGCTACGGCCGCCGCATCGTGATGGCCCTCTGCGTGGCTGGATCGGTGCTGGGCCTCGGTCTGTTCGCCCTCACGGTGAGCCTGCCCTGGTCCCAGCTGTGGCCCGGTGCCGCCGCCGCCGGCCTGCCCCTGGCCCTGCTCTTCCTGGCCCGCCTGATCGATGGCCTCAGCGGCGGCACGGCCGCCACCGCCGCGGCCGTTCTGGCCGACATCACCGCCCCGGAGCAGCGGGCACGGGCCTTCGGCCTGATCGGCGCGGCCTTCGGCCTGGGTTTCATCCTCGGCCCGGGCCTGGGCGGCTTGCTGGCCCGCCACTCCGTAACCCTGCCCCTGTTCGTGGCCGTGGGATTCGCCGTGGTGAACCTGGTGGTGGTGCTCACGCTGCTGCCGGAAACCCACCCCGCGGAGGCGCGCATCGCCCTGCCCCGGCGGCGGGAGCTGCAGCCCTTCAGTCAGCTGGCCGCGGTGTTCAGCAACCCGCGGGTGCGGCGGCTGTGCGCGGCCTTCTTCGCCTTCTTCCTGGCCTTCAGCGGCTTCACCGCCATGCTGGTGCTCTACTTCCGGGAGGCCTTCCGCTGGGGACCGGACCTGGCGGCCCTCGCCTTCCTGGTGGTGGGTGTGGTGGCCACCGTGGTGCAGGGCGGACTGATCGGCCCCCTGGTGAAGCGGTTCGGCGAATGGCGGCTGAGCCTGGTGGGCCTGGGCTGTGTGGTGGCCGGCTGCCTGCTGATCCCCCTGGCCAGACCGGCCTCGGCCATTCCCAGCGTGTTCAGCGCCATGGCGCTCCTGGCCTTCGGCACCGGCTTGGTCACCCCCTGCCTGCGCAGTCTTGTGAGCCGGCGGCTGGAGGGCACCGGCCAGGGGGCCGCCCTGGGCAGCCTGCAGGGTCTCCAAAGCGCCGGCAGCTTCCTGGGGCCGCCGCTGGCCGGGCTGGCCTATGAAACCCTGGGCCACCAGAGCCCCTTCTGGATCAGCATCGCGCTGATGGTGGCGGTGGCGGCCTTGGTGGCGGGCGGCACCCAGGGTCGGACGTCGCCGACACCCGGCTGATCCGGCGCTGATTGCTACCTTTCAACGTTGTGCCGAAGCGGTAATCCGCCAGCCACCATGACCGCGTCCAGCCCCACCGCAGCCCTGGTTGCCCCCGAGCATTACATCAACCGGGAACTCAGCTGGATCGCCTTCAATCAGCGCGTGCTGGCCCAAGCCCTCAACGAGCACACCCCCCTGCTGGAGCAGGCGAAGTTCAGCGCGATCTTCAGCAACAATCTCGACGAATTCTTCATGGTGAGGGTGGCCTCCCTCAAGTCGCAGCAGGAAGCCGGAATCACCACCCTCAGCGATGACGGTAAGACCCCCCTCGAACAGCTGGAGGCGATCCAGGCCAGGCTGCGGCCTTTGCTGGAACTGCAGCAGCAGCACTACCGCCATTCGCTCAAGCGCCACCTCGATGAGTACGGCGTCCAGCTGATCGACTACGCCCGTCTCAACCCCAGCCAGAAGGAATGGGCCGATGGCTATTTCCGCAGCGCCATCTTTCCGGTGCTCACCCCGCTGGCGGTGGATCCGGCCCACCCCTTTCCCTTCCTCAGCAACCTCAGCCTCAACGTGGCGGCGCTGATCCGCGATCCCGACAGCGGTCAGCAGCAGTTTGCGCGGGTGAAGGTGCCCCAGAAGATCCTGCCGCGCTTCGTGCCGATCCCCACCGAGCTCTGCAGCCGCAATCCGGCCCCGGTATTCACGGCGGTGCCGCTCGAGCAGCTGGTGGCCTTCAACCTCCAGCTCCTCTTTCCCGGCATGGTGATCGAGGGCCATTACTTCTTCCGGGTCACCCGCGACGCTGACCTGGAGCTGCGCGACCTCGAGGCCGACGACCTGATGGAAGCCCTGCAGGAAGGTCTTCGCAAGCGCCGCATGGGCGGGGAGGTGGTCCGGCTCGAGGTTGCCAACGAGATGCCCGATGAGGTGGTGCAGCTGCTGATGGAGGGCACGAGCGTGGAGCCCGAAGACCTCTACCGGATCAACGGCCCCCTTGGCCTGGATGATCTGATGAGCCTGCTGGCGATTCCCCTTCCCGAACTCAAGGACAAGCCCCATAAGGGCAGGACAGTGCCGGCCCTGCTGCGGGCTCAGCGCAGTGAGCTGGAGGACGGATCGATCAAGCCGGAGGAGTTCCAGAGCATCTTCTCGGTGCTGCGGCGCGGGGATGTGCTGCTGCACCACCCCTTCGACCTGTTCGCCACCTCGGTGGAGGAATTCCTCAACCAGGCCGCCGATGACGCCGCGGTGCTGGCGATCAAGATGACCCTCTACCGCACCTCGAAGGATTCACCGGTGGTGGCGGCCCTGATCCGCGCCGCTGAGAACGGCAAGCAGGTGATGGCGCTGGTGGAGCTGAAGGCCCGCTTCGATGAAGACAACAACATCCACTGGGCCCGCCAGCTCGAGCGCTCCGGGGTGCATGTGGTGTATGGCGTGCTCGGACTCAAGACCCACACCAAAGTGGCCCTGGTGGTGCGGCGTGAAAAAGACAGCCTGCGCAGCTACATGCACGTCGGCACGGGCAACTACAACTCCCGCACCTCCAGCCTCTACACCGATCTCGGCCTGCTCACGGCCCGCGAAGATTTCGGCCAGGACCTGGTGGAACTGTTCAACTACCTCACCGGTTTCTCCAAGCAACAGAGCTTCCGCAAGTTGCTGGTGGCGCCGGTCACCCTGCGCCGCGGCATGGAAGAGCTGATTCGCCGCGAAATCCGCCATGCCCACGAAGGCCGGGGGGGGCTGATCCGGGCCAAGATGAATGCCCTGGTGGATCCGCCGATCATCGCCCTGCTCTACGAGGCCTCCAGAGCTGGCGTGCAGGTCGATCTGGTGGTCCGCGGCATGTGTTCGCTGATGCCGGGAGTCGCGGGCGTCAGCGAGAACATCCGGGTGGTGAGTGTGATCGGCCGCTTCCTGGAGCATTCCCGCATCTTCTGGTTCGGCAATGGGGGGCAAGATGAATTGTTCATGGGCAGCGCCGACTGGATGCCACGCAATCTGGATCGCCGCGTCGAGGCCGTGGCGCCCGTGGAAGAGCCTGCGCTGCGCCAACAACTGCAGCAGTTGATTGAGATGTATCTGCACGACAGCACCGCATGGCACATGCAAAGCGATGGCAGCTTCGTGCAGATTCAACCCGAAGATGAGGGTTTGTCTTCGCAGAACATCCTCATGGAGCGCTGGCGCGGTGGTCTGAAACCGTAACGACCGCAACAGCCACCGACCCGAGTGAGTCGCCGATAAAGAAAATCTTCCACTTCGCTCCACTCCCTTCGACGCGGGGGTGCTACATTCCGGCCAAATTCAATTCGGAGGCCTGGGGTGATGGGGACACCTCTGCATTCCGCACCCAAGGGGGCTGCCGCCATTGGCGGTTCCTTCGGTGCGAAATCAGTCCAGAACACGGTTACTTCACGTGGTGATGCCAACGCCACGATCCGCCCAGCTCGGCAGGCCGCCGGCGGCGGCGCCAACCGCTCCAGCGGGCGTTTGAGCGCGGACTCAATTGGCTGGTATCTGGGCACCATTGGCCGCGTGCCCCTGCTCACCGCCGCCGAGGAGATTGAGCTGGCCCACCATGTGCAGGCAGGCAAACAGCTGCAGTGCCTTGAGCCTGGACAACGCACTGCCCAGCAGAATCGCAGGATCCGCATGGGCCAACGGGCCCGTGATCGCATGATGGCGGCGAATCTGCGGCTCGTGGTAAGCGTGGCGAAGAAGTATCAGAATCAGGGCCTTGAATTGCTGGACCTGGTGCAGGAGGGAGCGATCGGCCTGGAGCGGGCGGTCGACAAATTCGATCCGGCCATGGGCTACAAGTTTTCCACCTATGCCTACTGGTGGATCCGGCAAGGCATGACTCGGGCGATCGACAACAGCGCCCGCACGATCCGACTGCCGATTCACGTCAGTGAAAAGCTTTCCAAGATGCGGCGCATCAGCCGTGAGCTTTCCCATCGCCTCGGCCGCCAACCGAATCGGCTGGAGCTGGCCCATGCCCTCGGCACCACCCCCGAGGAGCTGGAGGAGCTGATGGCCCAGACAGCACCCTGCGCCTCCTTGGATGCCCACGCCCGCGGCGACGAGGATCGCAGCACCCTCGGGGAGCTGATCGCCGATCCGGCCAGCAACGAGCATCTCGACTCGATGGACCGGCATCTCCAGAAGGAACACCTCGGAACCTGGCTCGCCCAGCTGAACGAACGGGAGCAGAAGATCCTCCGGTTGCGCTTCGGCCTTGAGGGGAGTGAACCGCTGACCTTGGCGGAGATCGGCCGCCAGATCAACGTGTCCCGCGAGCGGGTGCGCCAGCTGGAATCCAAGGCGATCCTGAAGTTGCGGCTGATGAGCTCGATGCAACAGGCCGCCTGAACGGCGTGACACTGGGGGCATGGACCATGGGGTGGTGGCAGCAGCAGCTGATCGGCATCGCCGCGGTGCTGGTATGGCTGGCTCTTGTGGCCTCCCTGGTCCTGGCGGTGCGGGCCCGCTGGCCGCAGCGGGGGGAGTGGAGCCGCAAGGTGGCGCACATCGGAGCCGGTCCGGTGGTGCTGATCGCCTGGTGCTTCGGCGTGGATCGCTGGATCGCCATCTCGGCGGCGCTCTCGGTGACCCTGCTGGCGGCGTTCAACCATCGCCGCCGCCTCCTGCCCGGCATTGAAGACATCGATCGGGCCAGCTACGGCACGGTGGCCTATGGGGCGTCGATCGCTCTGCTGCTGGTGGGCTGGTGGCCGCAGCAGCCACTCACGGTGGCGGCCGGGGTGCTGGTGATGGCCTGCGGTGATGGCCTGGCCGGCCTGGTGGGCTCCCAGGTGGCTTCACCCACCTGGCAGATCCTGGGCCAGCGGCGCTCCCTGGCTGGCACGGCCACCATGGCACTCACCAGCCTGGGGGTTCTGGTGGCCCTGGCCGGCCTGGCGGCAGCGGTGGGGCAGCAGGCACCTCCCACGGCCGCCTTGATCGCAATCGCCACGGCAGCGGCCCTTCTCGAACAGGTGGCGATCGGGGGTCTCGACAACCTCACGGTGCCGCTTGCCGCGGCCTGGCTCTGGAGCCGGCTCACGCTGGCCTGAACGCGGTCATCCGTTTCCTCACCCAGCCGCAGCTGCCACAGGCGGATCGCTTCGGCCGGATCCAGCCACCCAGCACCCGGCGCTCGAACACCGCCTCAGGCGGCAGCCAGCTGTTGCTCGCGCACCAGGCGCACCGCCCCGGCCAACTCCTCCAGCAACTCCAAGGTGGTGGGCAGATCGATGCAGGCATCGGTGATGCTCTGGCCATAACTGAGGGCCGAGAGATCGGCCGGAATCTTCTGGTTGCCCTCCACCAGATGGCTTTCCAGCATCACGCCCATCACATGGATCGAACCGGCCCGCACCTGCTGGGCCACCTCGCGCAACACCACGGCCTGACGGCGGTAATCCTTGTTGGAGTTGCCATGGCTGCAGTCCACCATCAGGCGGGCCGGCAGGCCATCCCGCGCCAGCTGGGCAGCGGCGGCCTCCACCGCGTCAAGAGCGTAGTTGGGGCCATCTTTGCCGCCGCGGAGCACCAGGTGGCCGTCGGGATTGCCCGTGGTGCTCACGATCGCCGCGTTCCCCTGCTGGCTGATCCCGAGGAAATGGTGGGGGCGGGCGGCCGCCTCCATGGCGTTGATCGCCGTCACCACGCTGCCATCGGTGCCGTTCTTGAAGCCGATCGGCATCGACAGGCCCGAGGCCATCTCGCGGTGGGTCTGGCTCTCGGTGGTGCGGGCACCGATCGCGGTCCAGCTGATCAGGTCGGCGATGTATTGCGGCACCACCGGATCGAGCAGCTCCGTGGCCGCCGGCAGGCCCAGCTCAGCGAGATGAAGCAGCAGACCCCGGGCGCGGCGCAGACCGGTGTTGATGTCGTAGCTGCCATCCAGGTGCGGATCATTGATCATCCCCTTCCAGCCCACGGTGGTGCGCGGCTTTTCGAAGTACACCCGCATCACGATCTCGAGATCGTCGCGATGGCGCCGCTGGGCTTCCAGGATCGCGGCGGCGTACTCGCGGGCGGCGGCCACATCGTGCACGGAGCAGGGCCCCACGATCACGAGCTGGCGGCGGTCGCCACCATGGAGGATCGCCTTGATCCGTTCGCGGGCCTGCTGCACCGTGCGGGCCGCCGCCTCGCTGATCGGCAGCTCCCCGTGCAGCACCGCCGGCGGCACCAGGGGCCGGGTTTCGACGATGTGAAGATCGGAGGTGGGGAACATGCCGGCAGAGGTCGACCAGGGAACGGTTCAGGCCATCCAGCCTAGGAGCGGCCCCTCCGGGACACCCGCCGGGCTGACCGGTGACCGATCCCGCCCTCCCGCGGGACCGGACCTGGACAGCGCCGCACCTGCCGCCGGCGCTTTCCCAGAACCAAGGGAAGCGGCAGCGAAAAACCCGGCCGTCGTCCTGGGGCAACCGTCGCCGTTGTCACCAGGGGGGGTCCGGCCGCACAGAACAATGGGTTACATCCAGTCGTCCGGGATGGATCCCGACAGCCGCCTGCCATGAGCGCCTCCTTCCTCGCCAGCTACCGCCAGGCCGCCCTGGAGCGTGAGGAGCTCGGGGTGCCCGCCCTGCCGCTCACCGCCGCCCAGACTTCGGCCCTCACCGCGCTGCTGGCCCAACCCCCCGCGGGTGAGGAGAGCTTCCTGCTCCATCTGCTGAGCGAACGCATCCCCCCGGGGGTGGATGAGGCGGCGTATGTGAAAGCGAGCTGGCTGAGCGCCGTGGCCAAGGGTGAGAGCAGCAGCCCCCTGGTCAGCCCGGTGGCGGCGGTGCACCTGCTGGCCACCATGATCGGGGGCTACAACGTGGGCGCCCTGATCGAGCTGCTCACCAGCGCCGATGCGGTGGTCGCCGAGGCCGCCGCCACGGGCCTGAGCCGCACCCTGCTGGTGTACGACGCCTACCACGATGTGCTGGAACTGGCGGCCAGCAACCCCTACGCCCAGCGCGTGATCGACAGCTGGGCCGCCGCCGAGTGGTTCACCGCCAGGCCTGAACTGCCGGCTGAGATCACGGTCACGGTGTTCAAGGTGGAGGGCGAAACCAACACCGACGACCTCTCCCCCGCCACCCACGCCACCACCCGCCCGGATATCCCCCTGCACGCCAACGCGATGCTGGAGACCCGCATGAGCGGCGGCCTGGAGCTGATTCGCCAGCTCAAGGGCAAGGGCCATCCGGTGGCCTACGTGGGCGATGTGGTGGGCACCGGCAGCTCCCGCAAATCCGCCATCAACTCGGTGCTGTGGCACACCGGCAGCGACATCCCCCACGTGCCCAACAAGCGCAGCGGCGGTGTGATCCTGGGCGGCAAGATCGCCCCGATCTTCTTCAACACCGCCGAGGATTCCGGCGCCCTGCCGATCGAATGCGATGTGGCAGCCCTCAACTCCGGCGATGTGATCACGATCCGGCCCTACGCCGGCACGATCGAGCGGGCCGCCGGGGAGGCGGGCGCCGGTGAGGTGGTGGCGCGCTTCGCGCTCAAGCCCAGCACGATCACCGATGAGGTGCGAGCGGGCGGTCGCATCCCGCTGCTGATCGGCCGCTCCCTCACCGACAAAGTGCGCGCCCAGCTGGGTCTGAGCCCTTCGGAGCTGTTCATCCGCCCATCTGCCCCGGCGGACACCGGCAAGGGCTTCACCCTGGCCCAGAAGATGGTGGGCAAGGCCTGCGGTCTGCCGGGTGTGCGTCCCGGCACCAGTTGCGAGCCGCTGATGACCACCGTGGGCTCCCAGGACACCACCGGGCCGATGACCCGCGATGAGATGAAGGAGCTGGCCTGCCTTGGCTTCTCCGCTGATCTCGTGATGCAGAGCTTCTGCCATACCGCCGCTTACCCCAAGCCCGTTGATCTGAAGACCCACGCCGAGCTGCCCGATTTCATCAGCTCCCGCGGCGGCGTGGCCCTGCGCCCCGGCGATGGCATCATCCACAGCTGGCTCAACCGCCTGCTCCTGCCCGACACCGTGGGCACCGGCGGCGACAGCCACACCCGTTTCCCCCTGGGCATCTCCTTCCCGGCCGGCTCCGGCCTGGTGGCCTTCGCCGCGGCCATCGGCGCCATGCCTCTCGACATGCCCGAATCGGTGCTGGTGAAGTTCACAGGGAAGCTGCAGCCGGGCGTCACCTTGCGCGACGTGGTGAACGCCATCCCCTATGTGGCGATTCAGCAGGGCCTGCTCACGGTGGAGAAGGCCGGCAAGAAGAACATCTTCTCCGGCCGGATCATGGAGATCGAGGGCCTGCCCGATCTCAAGCTTGAGCAGGCGTTCGAGCTCACCGACGCCACGGCCGAGCGCTCCTGCGCCGGCAGCACGATCAAGCTCTCGGTGGAAACCGTGAGCGAATACCTGCGCAGCAACGTGGCGCTGATGAAGAACATGATCGCCCGTGGTTACCAGGACGCCCGCACCCTGGCCCGCCGTATCAAAGCGATGGAGGCCTGGCTGGCCGATCCGGTGCTGCTCGAGGCCGACGCCGACGCCGAATACGCCGCCGTGATCGAAATCAACCTCGATGAGCTCAGCGAACCGATCCTTGCCTGCCCCAACGACCCCGACAACGTGAAGTTGCTCAGCGACGTGGCGGGCGAGCGGATCGATGAGGTGTTCATCGGCTCCTGCATGACCAACATCGGCCACTACCGCGCCGCGGCCAAGGTGCTGGAGGGCCAGGGGCCAAATGCTGCCCGCCTCTGGGTGTGCCCGCCCACCCGCATGGACGAGGAGAAGCTCAAGGAGGAGGGCTACTACGCCACCTTCGAGGCGGCCGGTTCGCGCATGGAGATGCCGGGCTGCTCCCTCTGCATGGGCAACCAGGCCCGGGTGGAGGACAACACCACCGTGTTCTCCACCAGCACCCGCAACTTCAACAACCGCCTCGGCAACGGCGCCCAGGTGTACCTGGGCAGCGCCGAACTGGCGGCGGTCTGCGCCCAGCTGGGCCGCATTCCCAGCAAGCAGGATTACCTGCAAGTGGCGGCGGCCAGAATCGATCCGCTGGCCGATGAGCTCTACCGCTATCTGAACTTCGATCAGATCAGCGGCTTTGAGGATCAGGGTCGCGTGGTGAGCGCCGAGGAGGAGGCCAAGGTGCTGGCGGGGGTGTGAAGGGTGTGAACGAGAGCCCGGGAAACGGTCATGTTCCGATCAGGATGCCAGCACGTCACAGTCGCTGCATGCTGCATTACTGACGACCGCCGATCCTGGGCCTACGGTCACTGTGTCCTTCAAGACGGACCCTCTCCGATGACTTTTTCCTGGATGACGACCCTGCGCACCTGGGTGGCCCCCCTGCGCCGCCTGGCCATGGTGGGCCTGGCGGTTGTGCTGACCATGAACCTGGCCGCCTGCTCCGGCATCATCTCCAGCGACGCCAAGGGTGCCGCCCGCACCGTGGTGCAGGTGGCCAAGAGCGCCGCCGACGTGACCGGCAACGAACAACTCAAGAACGTGCTCACCCCGGTGCTGAACGTCCTGAACGACACCGAGAAGGAGGTGAAGGCCGACAACATCCCGGCCGCCACCAGCACCATCTCCAAGTTCAAGGGCCTCTGGGATACGGCAGCCCCTGTGGTGAAACTGGCCGCCGGCGACAACTACGGCCTGATCGATAAGGGCGTGAACCTTCTGGTCAAGACCTTCGGTGGCGACACCGCTCCCACCAAGGACAATGCCCTCACCGCTCTCACCGGCCTGATCGGCCCCCTCAAGGCCCTGCTGGGCTGAGCCTGATCCAGCGATCAGCGCCGAGGGCTATTTCGCCATCCCCCTTTAAGCAAGGGGGAGAGCAGCCAAGGGAGCGGCAACGCTCCCTTTTTTGGTGTCTACGGCCAGGGTGGCCCAGAAAACTAGGGGCGGCCGCCCTGGGGAGATGGGGAGGCGAGCCTTTGCATCACCGCCTGATAGCCCTGCTGGTTGCGCTCCGCCAGATACAGATCCGCCGCGCGAAGCAACACGGAATTGGCCTCCGCGACGCGACCCAGTGCCACCATCGACAGCCCGAGGTAGTGGTAGGCCTCCGCCTGGGCGGGGTTGATGGTGGTGCTGCGCAGGAAGTCGGCGATGGCCTCCTGATAACGACGCAGGGCGTAGAAGCAGAGGCCCCGCACCGTGTAAGCCGGAGCAAACGTGGGCTTGGCCCTGATCACCAGGGATGCATTGCTGATGCACGCCTCAGGACGGCCCAGCTGCCGCTGCACCACCGCCAGATTATGGAGATTGGACGCACTGGGATCCTGCCGCACAGCCAGCTGCAGATCGGCTTCAGCCCGATCGAATTGCCCCATGCGCTGGTAGGCCAGGGCGCGATTGGCATAGACCAGCGCATTGGCATCAATCGTCAGCGCCCGGTCGAAGTCCGCCAGAGCCTGAGCAGTCCTGCCGAGTTCATTGTTCACGATGCCCCGCAGCAAAAATGTGGAGGCATTCGGCCGTTGGCGCTGCAGCGTCACCAGGCGATCAAGGTCCAGCTGGGCGAGAGGCAACTGGGCCAGGATCAGATAGGCCTGGGCCCTGTTGTAAAGGCATGGCTCCAGATCACGCTGTTCCGCGATCAGGCCGCTCCAGATCTGGATCGCACCATTGATGGAACCGGAGGCGAAGCGCTGATCGGCGAGGCGGCGAAGGGCCGCCGTGCTCGCACCGGACCCCACGGCCGCAGGGACGCCATCGCGAACCGGAGCCGGCGGAGCTGAAGCCGGCGCTGGCCTGGGAGATTGCGCCCACGCCCCATGGGAACCCAGCACCAACAGGGCCAGGGCAGGGGAGGCCATCGCCCTGCAGACACGGCATGACCAAGCCGGTGGGGCGATCAAGACCAGGCCTCAATCACGGCTGACCCGCTGGCTGCCGGCCCTGCTGAGGGGCAGGGGCAGCGGAGCCGCCCTGGAGCAGCGGGCGACAGGAGGCGAATTCAGGCTCCCAGGCCACCACGGCAAAACGGCGGAGCTCCTGGGGCCCGCTTCGGATCCAGCCATCCAGAAGCGCATACTGCTGGGGTGTGTAACGGCGGCGAAGCTGCTGGTAAGAGCATTGACAGTAGGCCCGCCGCTGGGCGGCGGCGGCTCCTGCACCCATGCATTCACGCAGATACGTGGTCTGGAAAGGATCGCCAGGAGCCCGGGCAGGGGCTGCGCTGCCAGGCCCCGGAGCCTGAGCCTGCAGAGTGGCCTGCCTGGGCGAAAACCTGAACGCGAGCGGAGTGGCCGCAGCTGCGGGAACCGTCAGAGCGGCCGCCATCAGCACAGCAGGGGCGGCCAGCGGAAGGCGAAGGAGGGCCCTGATCACCGCACACCAGGAGCGGCGGTGGCGGGAGCCGCCTGGGAGCCGCCCCACTGGAAGAAGAGGCCCAAACGACCGGCAATGGAGGGGGTGCTCCCGAAGCCGGTGTCGGTGTAGCGGGTGGCCGCGACCGCCGCATTAACCCACACCCGCTCACTGACACGGACCACACAGCCGGCGGATCCGGCCAAACCGCTGCCGTAGACGCCGGTGCCGATGCCACAGCCATAACGCTGATCACCGGAGGTGATGTTGGGGATGGAGGAAAGGGCCGAGGCGAGGGCGCCCACACTCATGATCTGACGATTGACGGATTCAAGGGCGTTATTGATACGGGAAATTTGATTATTGATGGCGCTGATATTGTTATTGATCGAGGAGAGGTTGTTGGTGAGGCTGTTGAGCGAAAAATCAGAGGTGCCCAGATTGCCAGCGTTGTCGACCGTTGTCAGACGAACCTCACCGCCATTCTGATTGGCGGAATTCACGAAAGCACCGGCGGGTGCCAAGCCCGGCAGGGTGTAGACACTGCTGGAACCAGGGGTGCCAACCCCCAGCATGATCTGGTTGGCGGCAGTGGCGGTGGCGCCTGCGCCGATCGCCACACTGTTGGTCAGGCCAGGGGCAACGCTGGCTCCGGCACCCAGGGCCAGGCCATTGGTGGCCGCGGCCGACGCCCCAGCACCGAGCGCAACGCCATTGGTGGCGGAGGCGCGGGAGCCAGCACCCACAGCCACGCTCTGGGCCCCGGTAGCGGTGGCGTTGTAGCCGAAGGCCGAGGAATCCTGCCCCGATGCGGTGGCATTGGTGCCCACCGCCGTGGCCGGATCACCCGCAAAAGCATTGGAGCCCAGGGCCACACCACCGCCCCCTTGGGCCCGTGCCCTGTAGCCGATCGCCGTGGCCCGGCCGAGGGCGCTCTTGGTGGTGGAATCGGCCACCGCGCCGGTGCCGAGGGCCACATCACCCGAGGCCCTTGCCACGGCGCCCGGCTGGCTGGCGTCGGCTGAACCGATCGCCACGCCGGTGCCGCTGGCCACAGCGCCGGGCCGCCCCCCCTGGGCGCTGCCGCAGGCGAAGGATCCATCGGCGGCCGGCGAGCAGCCGCTGGTGCCACCGCCTCCCCCGCTGGGAATGTCCGCCACCGAGAAGGTGGTAGTGCCCAGGGTGCCGAAGGCATCCACGGTGGTGAAACGGATCTGGCTGGTGGTGCCCACCTGCTTGAGGCTCTCCACGAAGGCGGCACCGGGGAGCACCAGCCCCGGCAGGGAATAGGCGGTGCTGACGGCGAGGGGCCCGCCCACCCCGAGCGTGATCTGGTTGGCGGCGGTGGTGGTGGCGCCAGCACCGATCGCGGTGCTGTTGGCGAAATTGGCTGAGGCTTCCGCCCCCAAGGCCGTGGCTTTGGAGCCGGCAGCGACCGCTGAATTACCGAAAGCGCCTGAAAGATCGCCCGTTGCAATGGCTCTGGTGCCAACCGCCGTGCCGTTATTGGTAAGCGCAGATGAACCCACTGCTAGGCCTCCGGCCACCTGAGCGCTAGCTCCATACCCGATTGCCGTGGCCTTTAAGGGACCACTGTCGGAGCGCGCCACAGCGGCCGTGCCGACCGCCACATCGCCATTGGCGAGGGCCTGGGCTCCCGCATTGCTGGCATCAGCAGCACCGATGGCCACAGCGGCACGCCCGGCCGCAACAGCACCATTGCGCGGGCCATCGGCAGAACCGAACGCGATCG
>Ga0209189_1001981_pt1 | contig 14807 bp, 14 predicted proteins | sample C_130820_EF_Meta_FD_187308 | JGI IMG/M metagenome (GOLD analysis project Ga0209189, IMG submission 187308) | Freshwater microbial communities from Lake Croche, Canada to study carbon cycling - C_130820_EF_MetaG (SPAdes) (version 3) | ecosystem: Environmental > Aquatic > Freshwater > Lake... | reverse complement strand
GCCTTGGGTCAAACCGAACTCAAACCGCTGCGCTCAGGCGAAGCCTTGCCGTGGCGTCTGCTCTGACGCCCAAGCGGGTGCCGGGGGTGGAGGCCATCGATTGGTCGGCCCCGTGGTTGGCCGATTGGCGCGCTGTGGGCGAGCCCTTGGCGCAGCGCATTGTGGCCGGCATGCCGCCGCACGAGGCGCTGAACGCCTGTGCGATGGCTTCTGTGCGTTTTGTCCCTCAAGAATTTTTGCCTGCAGGCCAGGCGTATGAAGAATTCATCTTCGCAAGCCAAAGTGTGCCAACCCGCGAGGGCTTGCATGATTTCTTCAATGCCCTGTGCTGGATGCATTACCCCTTGACCAAGCAGCGCCTGAATGCGCTGCAAGGCCAGGCCATTGCAGCGGCAGGAGTCGGCTCTGTGCGCGGTGCGCTGCGCGACGCCGCCACCGTGTTCGATGAAAACGCGGCCCTGCTGCAAGCGCCCGATGTGCTGTGGCAGGCCTTGTCCGAGCGGCGCTGGCAGGATGCTTTTGTGACGCTGCGCCCTGCATGGCGGCAAGCACGCTGGCTGATCTTTGGGCACGCTGCGCTTGAAAAATTGGTGCAGCCCTACAAATCGATCACCCTGCATATTTGGCGTGTGCCAGAGGGTTTGCGGCGCTTAGAGGATATCGATGCTTGGCTGGCGCAAGACTTGCAAATTGATAAATTGGCCAGCAAGCCCTTTTGTCCCATGCCTGCGTTGGGTGTGCCGGGGTGGTGGCTGCCCAACGAGGCACCGGACTTTTACGACGACAGCAGCGTTTTTCGTGCGGTGCGGTTCGCGGCTGTAAACCCGTGATTTGGAAGGGAAATAAAAGAGGGTGACTTGATTTTGGCGGCCTTCTTCAGCATATTCGTGTCATGCGTCTGGCCTTCGCTGGGCGGTTTGTGGAAATGCCATGAAGCGTATCGTTCTGTTTATTTTGACCAATCTGGCCGTGGTGCTGGTCTTGGGCACCGTGGCCAGCTTGCTGGGCGTGAACCGCTTTTTGACGGCCAACGGTTTGAATTTGGGGGCCTTGTTGGGTTATGCCTTGGTCATGGGCTTTGGTGGCGCCTTTATTTCCTTGCTGATCAGCAAGCCGGTGGCCAAGTGGAGCTCGGGCGTCCAAGTCATTACACAAGCCCAAAATGCCGACCAGGCCTGGCTGGTCAACACGGTTCAAAAATTGGCACACACCGCGCAGATTGGCATGCCCGAAGTGGGTATTTTTGAAGGTGAACCCAATGCTTTCGCTACCGGTGCTTTCAAAAACTCGGCGCTGGTGGCCGTGTCCACTGGCTTGCTGCAAAGCATGACCCATGAAGAAATTGAGGCTGTGTTGGCCCACGAGGTGGCCCACATCGCCAATGGCGACATGGTGACCATGACCTTGATCCAAGGGGTGATGAATACCTTTGTGGTGTTCTTGTCCCGGGTCATTGGCTATGCGGTCGACAGTTTCCTGCGTAAAAGTGACGACAACAGTGGCCCGGGAATTGGTTACTACGTGACCTCTTTTGTGCTGGACATTGTTCTGGGCTTTGCGGCCTCCATGGTCGTGGCCTGGTTCAGCCGTCACCGTGAATTCCGCGCCGACGCCGGTGCAGCGCAACTCATGGGCCGAAAGCAGCCCATGGTGAACGCCTTGGCTCGCTTGGGCGGCCTGCACACCGCCGAGTTGCCCAAGAGCGTGGCGGCCTTTGGTATCGCGGGCGGCATCGGTCAATTGTTTTCAACGCACCCCCCCATTGAAGAGCGGATTGCGGCATTGCAAAACAGTTGAGCCGTACCTGTAAGCCTCACTTGCGCCCGCGCCCTCCGGCGGGCCAGGCGCATTGGGGGTAACCCTTGTGACTGACAGTGCGCCTGATGGCCCTTAGAGTCCACAGGTGAACTCCGCATCCCCCTCCTTTCAACGTCTGTGGACGCTCACCTACCTGCGGATTCACCGCCGCCTGATGTCTTGGCCCGCGGCTGTCCGTGGCATGTTGTGGATGGCAGTGGGGGGTTTGTTGTTCTCCCTGCTCAATACCATCGCCCGTCAATTTGCCATGGAGATGGATCCGTACGAAGCGCAGTTTCTGCGTTATTTTTGCGGTTTGCTCATCATGTTGCCCTTGCTCTGGCGAGACGGGTGGCTGGCCTACAAACCTGTCGATATCCAAGGTCAATTCTGGCGCGGTGGTGTGCATACCGTCGGTTTGATCTTGTGGTTCACCGCCTTACCGAAAATCCCCTTGGCCGACATGACCGCCATTGGCTTTACCGGACCGATCTTCATCATGTTGGGGGCGGCCTGGTTTTTGGGTGAACCGATGCGCCGCGACCGGTGGATTGCCGCCCTGATCGGGTTTGCCGGTGTGTTGGTGGTGGTTTTGCCCAAAATGACCGGTGATGGGGGTTGGTACAACCTGGTCATGCTTGCATCGTCGCCTGTGTTTGCAGCCTCGTTTTTAATCACCAAGGCGCTCACCCGTTACGAAAAGCCGGGCGTGATTGTGATGTGGCAATCGCTCACGGTTTCTATTTTCAGCATTCCCATGGCTTTGCCCCACTGGCAAAACCCGACCATGTGGCAGTGGACGGGTTTCTTTGTGGCGGGTATTTTGGGCACCGCAGGCCATTACAGTTTGACCCGCGCGTTTCACACGGCCGACATATCGGCGACGCAATCGCTGCGTTTTCTGGACTTGATCTGGGCCGCCCTTTTGGGTTGGTTGGTGTTCAGTGACGTGCCCAGCAAATCGACCTGGCTGGGTGCTTTGGTGATTTTATTTTCTACCGTTTGGATCGCCCGGCGCGAAGGACGCAGGCGCACCGTCCAAGCTGACTGAGCCATCAGTCGTTGCTGACCCCACTGGCCACATGGCCTGAAGGCACATGCCGCGCGGCCGACTCGATGTGGCCGGTCTGGTCGTCAAAGAAAAAGTCGGGTTCAAACTCTTTCAAAAACTCACCCTTGGGCAAGCCGCCCAGAAACATGGCTTCGTCCACTTCGATGTTCCAGTCCATCAGCGTGCGGATCGCCCGCTCGTGGGCAGGGGCGCTGCGCGCAGTGACCAGCGCGGTGCGGATGCGCATGGCAGGCGTACCTTCTTGTTGCAAACGGTGCAGCGCCGCCAGCAGCGGCTTGAAAGGCCCGGCCAGCAAGGGCTGTGCGGCCTTGTCTTTTTCATGCGCCTGAAAGGCCGACAAACCTTCGGACTGAAAGACCCGCTCAGCTTCGTCAGAAAACAGCACCGCATCGCCGTCGAAGGCAATACGCACTTCATTCGGATGGGCCTGGGACGCGTGGGCGGAGTGCGGATAGACCTGCGCCGCGGGCACGCCCGCGGCCAATGCAGCCCGCACGTCGGCCAAATGGGTAGACAAAAACAAATTGGCATTGAGCGGTTTCAAATACCGCCAAGGCGATTGACCCCGGGTGAAGCTGCCGCGCTGTATCGGCAAACCGTAATGCTGCGCCGATCGGAAGACCCGCATGCCCGAGACCGGATCGTTGCGCGACAGAATCACCACTTCGACCCTCTGCGTGTGGGCGTCGTTGAAGGCCAACAGTTTGCGCACCAGCGAAAACGCCACGCCCGGCTTGGCTGGCTCCTCCAGACGTTCAAGCTGCAGCTTCATGTAGGCGCGGTCGTCCGCTTGCTCAAAGAGTTGGTTCTCCTCCTCAAAGTCAAACAAAGCCCGCGACGAAATCGCCACCACCAACTGACCTTCCAGTGTGACAGCCATTTTTATTTCACCCATTGGTTGAGTTGAATGATCGGCATCAACACCGCCAATACGATCACCATCACCACGCCGCCCATCGCCACGATCAGCAGCGGCTCCAAAATGGTGGCCAGCGCCAAGGCTCGGCGCTGCACCTCCCCCGACAATTGTTTGGCCGCGCGTTGCAGCATCAAGGGCAGTTGCCCGGTTTGCTCTCCCAGCCGGGCAAACATGGACAGCAGGCCCGGAAAGCGTTTCTTTTGCGACAAGGCCATGGCCAGGGGTGCGCCTTCTCGGACCAGGACCAGGGCCTCCAGTGCATCGGCCCGCATGGCGCGGTTGGACAAGGTCTCAGCCGCCGTTTGCAAGGCGCGCAAAATCGGCACTCCCGCATTGGCCAGCATGCCCAAAGTACCCGCAAAACGGGCGGCGTTGTAGCCCACGGTCAAGCGGCCAATCAAAGGCAGTCGCAGCCAAGCCGCGTCAAAAAGCAGCCTGAAAGCGTCTTGCTTGAGCGCCTTCAGCAAGGCCAGCGTGAGTGCAACAAACAAGGCCAACAGGGCCCAGCCGTAGGCGCGAACAAAGTCGCTGAATGCCAACATGGCCATGGTCAGCCATGGCAGTTTTTGTTTGCTGCCGGCAAACACACCCGCTACTTGCGGGACCACCGAGGTGACCAAAAAAATCACAATCGCCAGCGCCACCAGCGAGACGATGGCCGGGTACAGCGAGGCGCCAATCAGTTTGGCTTTCAGGTTTTGCTGGTCTTCCAAATCATCGGCCAGTTGTTCGAGCACCAAGCTCAAATGACCGCCTTGCTCTCCCGCCCCGATCACGGCGGTGTAGATGGGCGAGAACTCGCGCGGGTGCAAAGCCAGCGCCCGGGCCAAGGTGGAGCCGGCGTTGACTTCAGCGCGGATGCTGGCCACCAAATGGCCTTGTTTTTCTTCTTCCGCCTCCTCGCTGAGCGCGGCCAAAGCCCGCTCCAAAGGCAGGCCACTGCTGACGAGCCCAGCCAATTGGCGGGTCCAGACGGTGAGTGCCGAGGCGCTGAACGCTCGGCCACCACCGATGGAGCGGTTCCACCAAGGGGTGTCGCTCACAGGCGTGTTCACGGCCAGAGGCGTCACAGCCAAAGGGACCAACTGCTGGGTACGCAGCTGAGTGCGCGCCGATTTGACGCTGTCAGCCTCGATCACCCCTTTGCGGGTGACACCATCGGCTTGAAGGGCTTCAAAAGAAAAAGCGGGCATGTGTCACATTATGACCAGTGGGCACGGCCCAGCAAAGACAGTTCAAGTGCGCGTTGCCTCTTAGCGATGAAAATACAGCAAACCGACTTGGCCAGCGCGGGCCAGGTGCAGGCCTGGCAGTTGGGCCAAAGGACCGGCGTCACCCGACAAACTCAGGCTGGCAAACCAGGCCCAATGGCGGGTGATGCGGTGTTTGTAGTTCAAGCCCATGCCCCAGCTGTCGATGCCGGTGCCCAAGGTTTCAGCGCCCAGGCGCTGCGGCCCATAAGCATGGCGCCAGTGTTCGGCGGTGGCCCAGGTGACGCCGCCGTTCAAAATCATCTCGCTTTGCTGATCCATCGGCCAGACATAAGACACGCCCAGGCCCAAGGTGCTGCTGTCACCTTTGCCCAACAGGTCTTGCGTCCAAGCCAAACCCGCAGACCAGCGGCGCGTGATGGCAATGTTGGCAACCGCTCGCCCGCGCACGGTGTGCTGCCCGACTTCGGGCGCATCAGACCCTTCGCCCGACGTCAACGTGTGCAGTTGCATGGACAAGCTCAGGTTGTAACGGCGGTTGTCCAGCCACCTGTAATCGAGCGATGAGTCCTTACGAAAGCTGTTGAAACGCAACCACTCGCTGCCGTCACCAATGCCCAACTTCCAACGCCCGTACTGCAGCCCCACCACCGGTTCGAGTCCCGCTGAGCCAGGCAGTTTGGCCAGATCAGAGGATTTGAAAGCACCACCCAGCGTGAAATCCCACGGGGGAGTTTCTAGCAGAACAGGCGCTGGCGTGTCGCTGTGCTCTGTATTCTCATTTTGCGCAGCGGCGATCTGCACCATGCACAAGCTTGCTGCCCCGAGCACCCAAGGCATGGTGAGTGTGCGGTGAGAAAAATGGGGCTTCATTGCCCCACATTGAATCCAGTAAAGGCAAATGACGTGTCGGCATTCCTGCTTTTATTGATCTGGGTCAATCCCGCGTGATGCGCACCAGCTCTTGCGCGCTGGTGATGCCTTGGTCCACCAGGCGTTGGCCGTCTTCGCGCATCAGCACCATGCCGCTGGCTTGCGCGGCGGTGCGGATGTCGGCCTCGGCGGCTTGGGCGTGGATTTGGGCGCGGATGGCGTCAGTCGTCACCAGCAATTCGAAAATACCGGTACGCCCGGCGTAGCCGGTTTGGGCGCAGTGCGCGCAGCCGCTGCCGTGGCAGTGGCTGCACAGCTTGCGCACCAGGCGTTGGGCCAGCACGCCGAGCAATGAGGAGCTGAGCAAAAAGGGCTCGATGCCCATGTCGGTCAAGCGGGTTACCGCGCTGGCCGCGTCGTTGGTGTGCAAGGTGGCCAGCACCAGGTGGCCGGTGAGCGAGGCTTGGATGGCGATTTGCGCGGTCTCAAAGTCGCGGATCTCGCCGATCATGATCACGTCCGGGTCTTGCCGCAGAATGGCGCGCAAGGCCTTGGCAAAGGTCAGGTCGATCTTGGCATTGACCTGGGTTTGGCCCACGCCGGGCAGCTCGTATTCGATCGGGTCTTCCACCGTCATGATGTTTTGCCGGTGGGCATCGAGCCGCTGCAGCGCGGCGTACAGCGTGGTGGTTTTGCCCGAGCCGGTGGGCCCGGTGACCAAAATAATGCCGTGCGGTTGCGCCACCAGCTGTTCAATTTGCGTTAACACCGCGCCTTGCATGCCCACGGCTTCGAGCGTCAAGCGGCTTTCACTTTTGTCCAGCAAGCGCAGCACGGCGCGCTCACCATGCGCGCTGGGCAGGGTCGAAACGCGCACATCGACCGCGCGTGCGCCCAGGCGCAGGCTGATGCGGCCGTCTTGCGGCAGGCGTTTTTCGGCAATGTCCAGCTCGGCCATGATTTTCAGGCGCGAGATCAAGGCGGCGTGCAAGGCGCGATTCGGTTGCACCACCTCGCGCAGCGTGCCGTCCACCCGAAAGCGCACGCTCGAATGGCGCTCATAGGGTTCGATGTGAATGTCGCTGGCGCCGTCGCGGGCCGCTTGCGTCAGCAAGGCGTTGAGCATGCGGATGATGGGCGCATCGTCGCTGGTTTCCAAAAGGTCTTCTATGGCCGGCAGGTCTTGCATCATGCGCGACAAGTCGGCTTCCGACTCGACCTCCGAGACCACCGCAGCGGCGGTTGATTCACCCGGGCCGTAACGGGCAGAGTAGGCGGTGCTGATGCGTTGCACCAGCTCAGCCTGTTCGCTGTGGGTGACGGCCAGGGTGTGTGCCGCGTAATGGCGCACGACTTCAGACACCGCTGCGCGGTCGCTGCCAGGCGCCAACCACAGGGTCAGGGCCGGGCCGTCTTCTTCCAGTAGCAGTGTGTGGCTGCGCGCGAAAGCATAGGGAAGGGGATAGCGCATGGCGAAACCGCTCTCTCAGCGCTTGGGCGAATCAGGCATCACGGGTGCACCGTCGACCGGCACAGCGCTGCTGGGCAGTGGTTGGCTGTCGGTCTGCGATCCGCGCATTTGTTCGTAGCGGCTGTTCGACAGGCTTTCTGTGGCGGCTGCATCGCGCATGATCACAGGGCGCAAAAACACCATCAGATTGGTTTTTTTGCGCGAGCGGGTTTCGGAGCGGAACAGGTTGCCAAACACGGGCATATCCCCCAGCCCCGGCACTTTTTCTTGGCTGTTGGTGTAATCGTCTTGCAGCAAGCCGCCCAGCACCACGATCGAGCCGTCTTCGACCAGCACACTCGATTCGATGGAGCGTTTGTTGGTGATCAGTCCTGCTGTGGAGGCGCTTTTGACGTCAATGCTGCTGACTTCTTGGAACACTTGCAATTTGACGGTGCCGTTTTCACTGATCTGTGGACGGACTTTGAGCGTCAAGCCCACGTCTTTGCGCTCGATCGTTTGGAATGGATTGACGGTGCCGCCGGTGGTGTTGTTGTTGGTGTATTGGCCGGTCACAAAGGGCACGTTTTGGCCGATCACGATTTTGGCCTCTTCGTTGTCCAGCGTCAGCAAATTGGGTGTGGACAGCACGTTGCCGTTGCCGTTGCTTTGGATAAACCGCGCCAAAGCGCCCAACACCAGAGCGCCATTGCGCTGCTGGCCGATGCCAATGTTCAAGCCGGTTGACGCTTCGACTTTGCCGGCTGCAGCATTGGCTGCCAGTGCCAACAAGTTGGTGCCACCCACCGAAAAATTGGTTCCCAGTAAGCCGACGGTGCTGCCGCCGGTGCCGGTGCCGCTCATCCACTGCACACCAAACTCGGCGGCCTTGTCGGCGCTGACTTCGGCAATCAGGCTTTCTACAAACACTTGGGCCCGGCGTTGGTCCAGTTTGTCGATCACCGCACGCAGTTGGCGGTATTGCGGCTCGGGTGCAGTAATGATCAGCGAGTTGGTGGAAGGGTCGGCCTGGATCTGCCCGCCTGTTGACGGTTGGCTGCTTGCAGTGCTGATCGTGCCGGGTGCGCCGCTTGGACCGGGTGTGGACATGGCCGGGGTGCTGATCGCGTTCGTCCGGTTGTCCGCCGTCATGGCGGCGCGCAAGGTACCGGCCAGTTTGGTAGCGTCTGCATTTTTCAGATACACCACATAAATGTTGCCTGCGGCGCCATTGGCCGCATTGGCCGTAGGCTGGTCCAGTTGTTCGATCAAGGCGCGCACCAGTGAGATGCGGGCGGCATTGGCTGCCCGCACCACCAGGGCGTTGCTGCGTGGCTCGGCGAGCAGGGTCGTCTTGTAGCCATTGTCGGTTTGGCCCGCAGCCGCAGGGGCATTGGCGGCGCCCGAGTCGATCAGTTTTTGCACCAATGGGGCCATGTCGCCAGCCAATGAATGCTGCAGGCGAATGACTTCCACACCCGTGGCATTGGCCACATCGAGCGCAGCCACAATCCGTCCCAGGCGCTGCAAATTGTCGGCGTAATCGGTGATCACCAACGCGTTGGTGCCCGGATTGACGTTGATGGTGTTGTTCGGGCTGATCAAGGGGCGCAGCACCGTGACCAGGTTGTTGGCGGACTCGTGGTTGAGCTTGAAAATCTGGGTCACGATTTGACCGCCGCCCAAGGGCGCGTTGCCCGCGCTCCCTGCGTTGACTGCGCCGCTTTGCATTTTGGCTTCGGCCTCAGGGACCACGGTGTACAAACCTGAGGACTCGACCAGCGCAAAACCTTGGGTGCGCAATTGCGAGGCAAACAACCGCAGTGCCTGTGCGGGGACCACCGGCACGGTGCTGACCAGATTCATGGTGCCTTTGACCCGGGGGTCCACCACCACGTTGTGACCCGACAAGGTGGCCAAAGTGCGGGCCACCGACTCGATCTCGGCGTTGGCAAAATTCAGCGTGATCGGCTCGTTGGATTTGCCAGCGGTGGGCTTGGTCGGTTTGTCGGTTTGCGCCCATGTGGGCTGCGCTGCCAACGCCAGGCACATCAAGCCCCAGGCCAAAGGAGCCGTCCAAACCGGGCTTGTGCGAAATAAGTGTGTTGGTGTTTGCATAAGGTTCTAACCCCAAGAAAGTCGGCTGCGCGCGCCTTCGCGGCGGCCAATGATGCTGAGTAAATTGCTCAAAGCGGCTTCGTGCTCGGGCACGGCGCTGGCCTCGCCCTGAAAACGCAAGCGTTGCCCGACCCATTGGCCCTGGCCCGACAATAACAGGCTGCCCGACAGGGTGGACAATTTCAAGCCGGGCGTGGCTGTGGGTGTGGGCCCCGCGTCCAGCTGCAGTTGGTAGGTGCCCATCGGCTTGAGCGGCGTCAGACGCGAAGCCATGTCTTTGGCGGTCAAGGTCAGTCCGCCTTGCACCAACAGCCGGCCACTGAGCCACTGCAAATGCAGTTGCTGGGGTGCAAGGCTCAAGTCGCCCTCGGGTTGCAAGGTATTCCAAGGCGCCCCCAGCCCCGACAGCAAAGCGGCGGGCCAGGTGGACAGTGTGTCTGTGATGCGAAGGTGTGCCCCAGTCCAAGCGGGCGCAATCAGAACTTGCATGGTCTGCGGCATGCAGCAGCTCGAGGTCAAGCCCAGCAGGGCGCCTTCATAGGTGGTTTGCATCGTCCAGTCGATGCGACCGGGCAGGGCCTGTGCATCTCGGCTGCCCATGCCACCGGTTAAGACCACCCGCGCCGAGCCTTGCCAGACCGTTCCCCGGGCTTCTTGCAGTTGGAGTTGATCGTGTGTAAGCAGCGCCACGGCTTGGGCCAACCATTGCGCCGGTGCACAACTCAACACAGTCAGGAGGGCGCCCAAACAGACACCCCAAGCGGACCAAACCCATGGCGCGGGTTTCCCGCGCACGGTTTGGGATAAAAATGAAGAGCGTTGCAAGACCATTTCAAAGGCACTTAAGACGCGGGCAAGATCAGCACCACGGAGCCACTCCAAAGAGGAGAAGCTGTGCCCGAAGGCTTCGTTGGGTTGGCTTCTGGGGTGGTGCGTTGCAAATGGGCCTCAACAGGCACGGCACGGGCTTGCGTGCGCACTTGCGTCAGCCAGCGGGACAAGGCTTCTGGATTGACGGCGTTCAAGGTGACGGTGCTGCGGTCTCCGGTGGTGTTGACTTGGGCGCCCGAACCCAAGTGTTCGGAGGTGGTGTTTTGCAAGGCCTTTACAGCCGCCGCTTGCGTCATACGGGGTAATTTTTGCAAAGTTTGTGCCTGGGTTTGCAGGTCGGTCAAATATTGCCATTGCGCATCCAGCCGAGCTTGTTGGGCCGGTGCTTCACGCAAAGCGTTCAGAGCCGGTGCCAGACCCCACCACCACAGGCCCGCCAGCATGAGGAGGATCGCCGCCCAGCGCAGCAGGTTTTGTTCTCGGCTGCTCAAGGCCGTCCAGCGTAGTTGCAAGGCATGTTGCATGCTGTGAGGGTTCAGCTTACGGGCTTGCTTGCTCATCACGGTGTCCCTTGGCTTGTGATGGACCACTGCCCGCTTTCAATTCGCGCCGATGCACCCAGTGACTTCAATTGGGTTTGCAGCTGTGCAGCCTGGCCATCTGACAAGTTCAAACCTTTGACCCGCAATTGCCCCGATTGGTAATCCAGCGCCTGGAGGGCTTGCCCGGCAGGAAGGGCCTGACCCAGCGCAGCAAGCAGGGGCTCCAGACCTTCGGCCGAAGTTTGCCCTGCGGCTTGGCGCAGGTTACGGACTTCGCGGGCCATTTGCAAAGGTGCATCGACCACCACCTGAATTTCGGGGAAGGTCTGGCGCATGATCTGTGACAAACCGTTTTGACGCCTGATCAAGTCGGATTGCAGTTTCCAAGCCCAGGCATTCAAGCCCAGCAATTGGCTGAGCAGCAAGACCACAACGCCCCAGCGTGCTGGCCGCCAAGCGGGCGCATGCAACAGCGTTTGTTGAGCGCGAACCCAGGCCTTGACCCAGCGCGCCGAGCCGGTGGCGGCCAAATCAAATTGCGCCAGGTCCCAGTCAGATTGGGCGGCTTGGCGCAGCATCTGAGCCGGTTGCATCAAGCTCGGTTGGCGTTGTAAGGCTTGCGCTGCGATTTCGGCCACGGCGGGTTCGGCCGACAAGGCGTAAGCCTGGCTCAGGCTGGTCCAGTGGGCACGCGCCGTGGTCAAAGGCAAGCCCCACACCCCGGTGGGTTCACTGACCCACAACCAGGCGTCTTGAGGTGAGCCTGTGGCCCGCAGCTGCGCATCCTGCGTCGCGCGGGCAGGATGCAAAGCCGGAACAATTCGGTTGACTGGTCGGCCTGCCGCTTCCAGGGCTTGAAGATGACTTTGTAACCAAGCTTTATTGCACACAGCCACCGCATTGCGTTGGCCCGGTTGCCATTGCGGCTGCAAGGCAAAGTGCAAGGGTTCAGGATCATCCAGAACCCGGTCTTCGAGCAGGCCGACCAAGGCGGCCCGTAAGGCGTCGCCGCGCAAAGGTTTGCCGGCGGGTAAATCGACGGACAGCCAAGACAGGGCCTGCGGGGGGACCACAGCCACCACATCGGTACTGCGACCGGTTTCAGGCAACAAAAAGGCCGAAGCGCTGCTCAGTGGCGCAGCCGTGCCTGTCTGCCCTTCGGTGAAGGTATAGACGCTGGTGGGGGATGCGGCCGACAGGGGCAGCGAAATAATCAAAGGGCTCATGACTTGTCTGATTGTAGGAGCCTGCCATCAGGCGCAGGGCCGAGCTGATTATGGAAGGCGCGGTAACGCCAAAGAATTTTGACCTGGGGACCGTTTCTCTCGACCAATAAAACATCTTCTTGGGCCAAATCGTCCAAGCGCAGGCGACCCCGGATTTCGAAAAAATCGGTTTTGATGCCGAAGGTATTGGGCGCCCTCACTGGATTGCCCAGAACCTTGGCCGCAGCGTCCATGTTCTCCAGGGGGGGCCGGTTGGCGCGCTCGCGTACAAATTGTTGAGCCGCAGCAATGTCCAGGCCCGGAATGCTGGCGAACAGGGCTTGCGCACTGGTTGTATTCAGGTTCAGCTCAGTCCGCCTGGGTAATATGGACACAAAGGGGGCCAACGCGCTGGCCGTTGAAGCGCTTACCCCCAGCCACACCAGTTGGTCCGTGGTCTGTGGCATCAGGGGCGCATTGAGATTGTCTGTCGGTTTGTTGGCCCCAGCGGCTGCGGCTTGTTGCGCGACCCGCAATTGCTGGCCCATCAGATTCAATTCAGCCAGCGGCAAATCCAGCAAATTGAACAATTTTGCAAAACTGGCCAAAGACTCGGGTGAGGGTTTGCCTTCGGTATCGATCAAGTTCATCACATTCAGGCGCGATTGCGCATCGGTGATCTGACCGGACAGAAATACCTCGGGGTCGCCTTCGCGCATTTGCTGGTCTTGTGACAAAAAGGTGGACAACTTGGATTCTTGCAAGCCGAGAGCCCAGGGTTCGGCCAAATGGTCGGCCGGTCCTTTGTCCTCACGCAGCACCAGGCGGGTGAAGTCGAGCGCACCGGTCAGCAACCAGCTGGTTTGCGCATGCGATCGCTCGGCCGTTTCAATCTCCACATTGCGCCACTGCTGCCACAGTGCGGCGGTGGCGAGGGTGGCCACCAGGGTCACGGTGATCATCGCGCTGATCAGCGCAGCGCCACGAACGTTCGCAGTACGAGGGGGCGCCTTCATGGCTGATTGCCCGTCAGTGTGGGTTTGACCCAGTCCAGGCTGATTTTGCCGTTCAGGCTTTGCCCTGCGGGCAGGTCAAGGAGCAGGCGTATCCCGTCGGGGGCGGTGCCTGCTGGGCTGGGCGCTGCGCCCGCTGCATTGGGTGCGCCGCTTGCGGTGCCTGCAGTGCCTGTGGCACTCGGCGTGCCTTCACTTGAAAGCGGGTTACTCCACGCACCGCCTCGGTAAAAAAAGATTTGCCATTGCGACAAGGGCCGCAAACTCACTTCTGAGCTGCGTTCGGCTTCGCTCGGGGTTTGGCCCCAGGTTTGCGCTCGCGCCCAAGCGTTTGTCCACTCACTGCGCAGCGTCAGCGGGGGCGACTGCCAGCGCATCCAAGTCCCATTGGCGCTGGGGCCCCGCAGCGTCCAAGCCACCACTTGCAGGCTGGCTGGCGCACGTTGTGCATGGGTGCGGGTGATGCGCAGCACACGACCATCCCAATCCAGCGCCGGTGTCCCTTGCAGCTGAGTCATCGCGTCCAGATCCGCCCGCCATTGCGACAGCCCCACTTGCAGCGCCAAGGCGTCATCGGCACGGGTTTGCAATTGGGTTTGGGCACGGCTCATGCCGTCCAGACCACGCCAACTGAGTATGGCCATCAGGGCCATCACCGCGATGGCCACCAGCAATTCGATCAGGGTGAAACCCCGGCTGAGGCGATGCATCAATTGCGCCCCATCACGGTCGAAATGGTGAACACATTCGCGCCGGCTTCGCTGACGCGGGCATCGACTCTTCTGAAATTGGGGTTGGGCGTGACTTGCACCGACAGCGTCACCGACAGCGTGCGTCCGGCTTGTTCGCAAGTGATCGTCTCGTCGCCCGTGTTCGGCAGTTGGCGCTGTAACTTCAAACGCACCAGTTCGTTTTCAGCACATATTTGGGCCAGCATGGCCAAACTTTGTCGGTCTGCATTGCGCGCCAGGGCGGCCGTGGCCTTGAGTCCGGCCATCAAAGCGATGGCCACAATGCCCAAGGCCACCAGCACTTCGATCAGGGTAAAGCCGTGCGGGCCAGATCGTTTCATGGCGAACTCGCATTGTTCAACGGCGGCGTCGATTGCACGGTGAAAGGCCGCAGCCCATCGGTGCTCACCCACAGCATCGCACGGGCAGGGGTGTTGGCCGAGGTGGACAGCGCCACCGTTTGCGCGCCAATGATCGGCTCGGGCCCCAACAAAACAGGCTTGGCATTGAGGCTTTGAGTCTGGGGGTCCAGCCAAACTTGCGGCAAGGCCTGGCGTGCCAAGCCTTCAAACACAAAGCCAGTGCCTTGGGTGCGCCACACCACAGCAACACCTGTGGCCCGCGATTTGGAGCGGGCCGATTCCAGCAAGGCTGCCAGCCTTTGCGCATCGCGCTCCAAAGCGCTTTGCGCGGAGTCACGCAGGGACAGGCTCACGCCAGCGGTGCCGATGGCAATGATCGCCAACACCACCAGCATTTCGATCAGCGTGAAGCCCTTATTGCCAACTGCCAATGTCTGCATTGTTGCCTTCACCACCGGATTGGCCGTCGGCACCAAAAGACAGCACATCCACCTCCGCTTTGAGGCCGGGGTTCATGTACAAATACGCGCGTCCCCAAGGATCGGCGGGCAGTTTTTCAAGGTAAGGCTTCCAGTTGCCCGGAATGGGATCGGTGGTTGGCTTGGTGACCAAGGCTTGCAGACCTTGCGCGCTGGAGGGGAAGCGTTGGTTGTCCAGCTTGTAGAGTTTGAGTGCTTGCATCA
>Ga0209189_1001978_pt1 | contig 14813 bp, 15 predicted proteins | sample C_130820_EF_Meta_FD_187308 | JGI IMG/M metagenome (GOLD analysis project Ga0209189, IMG submission 187308) | Freshwater microbial communities from Lake Croche, Canada to study carbon cycling - C_130820_EF_MetaG (SPAdes) (version 3) | ecosystem: Environmental > Aquatic > Freshwater > Lake... | reverse complement strand
TAAATGTCCAAAAATGAAAAGGGCGATATACTTTTGCGAAAAAGGGCGATTTTTCACTTTATGCTCACAAAATGTTTTTTGGAATTATATTTTGTGAGCATAAATTTTTATTTTTAGAATTTGAATTTATTAAGGAGTTTTTTATGTTACTTACATATATAGAAATGAAAACTCAAAAAAACTCAAAATATGTTTCAGGGTCTGTTCCTGTTTCCATTACATATCGTGTAATAAATTCATAATTTAAATAAAAATTTTTAACAAAATTTAAATATTTTTTTGAATAATTATTATTTTCAGATATCAAAAAATGTAATTTTAATAATATCCTTGGTGTAATATAATTTTTTTCTTTTATTACTTGATGTGTTGTTTTATCAAAATTAAAAACAATATAGTCACCAGAGTTTATTTTATGTCCTATATCTAAATTGTTAAAATATGTAATAATATTATTATTACCATTTGTTAATCCAATAATAACTCTATAAAAATTTATTCCTGGAAAATTAAACCATACATTATCTCTATGTATTACATAATTACCGGATGCTCCATATAAATTAATTTTATCCAAATTATTTTTAGGATTAGAATAATATAATTCATCCATTTCATTCGCACTAATTTTTACGCATTTTTCACTACCATCACATAATTTATTCCAAAAATCATTTTTTTGTATTTGTTCAACTTTAGATTTTATAGAATATGGCATATCATCATACCAAGTATGATATGTAGATGCGTTTTTATCAGGAACTATATTATAATATTCTTTTGATATATCATCTAAAATAGATTGTAATTCATTTGGTAATCTACCAATACCAACCTTACCTTCTATTTCATCTCTATATGTAAATAAACTATCCATATATATTATAAATATATTTTTGTAATTGCAAATCTAAAAATAGTAATACAATTGTAATTTAATTATTGGTTTATAAAATGGGCGTTTTAAATGAGAAAAGGTGTAAAATTATAAAACACTTTTGAAAAGTGAATCAACTAACAAACCCCTCCAGTATTGTACAAAATGTTTTGCTTATTGAAGAAAGGATATGTATGTAATGGGTTCCCTCTTTTTAAATATTGAAGCTATAAAAATCACTTTTGACCTCCCGTGTCGCATAAGATAACTGAGGATTTTGAGGAGGTGGTGCAGGAATGGTGACCGGGATGTATCTCAAACTGGCGGGTTTTAAAACAAACGCGTAACCATTTTCATCAAAAAAGATATCATTTTCTTCAACATTGACATCGATAGTTTGGTATCGCATGGCGAGCATTTGGCATCCCATTTCACGCATAACAACCGAACTAGGATTTTCAGGATTGGATCCTTTGTCGGGCATACCGATGGTCATGTTTTGTTTATTGAATTCAATGAGTTCCGCCATATCTTGTGTATATTTTATATCGTAATAATGTAGAGCTCGCATGAAAACAGAGTTACTAGTCATGTTAACAAACTGATAAAATTCTGGACATTCCAAGAATGCAGTGTTGCTTTTGTCAACGATGATGGATACTTTGCCCATAAGGGTTTTAATTGGTACTTTGCCAAAGTTATGTCCATAATATTCAGAGTCATAGTCTTTGCTGAGTAATATAGGGTCATAACTTTCTAAAATGAGAGCAAAGTTTTTAAACATTTCGTTGTTGGCGCTTTTAATGCGTAGGTGTATGATAATTGGATCGGCCGCGTTAGGCGCAGTTGATGTAGCAAAGGCATAATTATTTATGATATTCATGACATCAGAAAAATATACATAGTTGAATGTTTCTTTAATATAGTAGTCATCGGTAGTGGAAGTTGCCACAACTGGTTTGTCATCAATGGAATAAATTTCGAAATCAAGTCCTCTGACGCCTTGTTTTAACAAGTCTTTCAAGACACATAAGTCTACATAGTCATTTTTATATTTACCACCGCTACAACAATTGTAAGCACTTTTAATATAATAGTCCCTTAATGAATAATCAAAAGAATCTGAATTATTCATTGATTGTATTTTACCATTCAAAGTTCCATAAAGACTATCCATATTACTGCATTCTAACTTTGGTAGTGTTTTATAATAAATATAGTATATAAATGCAATCACTATAATCATGGTCATAATAAAACTAAATAGAAATACCGCAGTGGAGTCTTTTAACTCCGATAACTTGAATTTTTTTAAATCAATTGTATTATTCATATGTTTTATTGCATTATGCATCGAGTCTGTTAAACTTGTCGTATGGCCCGGGGGATTAACTGACATTATATTATATTCATATAATATAATATAATTTATTTTATTGTGTTACGACACTCCTTTCCACAAATAAATATAAAAAAGTACTTAAAGAGATATATTTTATGTCTAAATAATGTATGTTTAAGCGAAACATTTTGTACCTTATTCCCCCTTAATCAATATATAACAACAAATTAAAGATAGGTTTATATGATATATATAATCGATAGCATGTATGATAGTAATGACTGTAAAATCCATTTAGATTTACTTAATAATTCGTATTTTTATAATGGTCCCCTTTATTGTTCAGCAGAAATGCAGGTTATTGACTGGTGGTTTATGTCGAATATATTGACTATTATTTTTTATTTCAACATAAGGCATGTAATGTAATGTAATATTGAATTTGTGTCATAATCAATTAAACATTATTACTTATTATAATATAATAGTATAGAATGCCGGGAGGATTTATGCAACTAGTATCTCAAGGACAACAGAATATTATATTAAATGGGAACCCTACCAAGTCTTTTTTCAAGTCCACTTATCACCAGTTTACCAACTTTGGTATGCAAAAGTTCCGGGTGGACTACGAAGGTTCCAAAACATTAAGACTAACAGAAGAATCCCAGTTTACGTTTAAAATACCTCGTTACGCTGACTTATTGATGGATACTTATGTCTCTGTCGCATTGCCCAATATTTGGAGCCCTATTCTACCGCCTCAACAAATCACGGCAGATACCATTTCTCAAGGGTTAGGGAATCTGGAGCAATGGGCGCCATATGAATTTAAATGGATACAACATATTGGCGCAAAAATGATTTCCAAAATAAGTATTACCTGTGGGAACTATACATTACAAGAATATTCAGGAGACTATTTATTGGCTGCAGTTCAAAGAGACTTTAGTTCTACCAAATTGGACCTGTTTAATGAAATGATTGGAAATGTACCTGAACTGATAGACCCAGGAAATGCGAATTCCAGGGTGAACTCTTATCCCAATGCATACTATGATACAAGTATTGCTGGACCTGAACCCTCAATAAGGGGCAAAATATTATATATCCCTTTGAATGGTTGGTTTGGATTAAAGTCCCAGATGGCTTTCCCTTTGACTTCTTTACAATATAACGAGTTACATATTACAATCACTTTTCGACCAATCAATCAGTTGTTTGTTATACGTGATGTATTTGATGCGACCAATATGTATCCATATGTAGCACCAAACTTCAATACGTGGTATATGCAGTTTTACCGATTTTTACAGCCGCCTCCGGATGTGAATGTGGATATTACTTCTTATGTAGACCAACGAACGAGTTGGAACGCGGATATACATTTGAACTGTACGTATGCATTTTTGTCGAATGAAGAAGAACGTTTTTTTGCATTACAAGAACAAAAATATTTAATCAAACAAGTATATGAACGCAAATTTCCAAATGTTACTGGCCCCAATAAAGTAGAAACAGACTCAATTGGTATGGTGACCAGTTGGTTGTTTTATTTTCAAAGAAGCGATGCCAACTTGCGTAACGAATGGTCTAATTATACCAACTGGCCATATAATTATTTACCCATTAACGTTACTTCTGCACCTACTTCCGGTCCATACATCATCTATAGGACTAACACAAATGGTACATTACAACCTGTCCAAATAGGTCCGGGAGTGAACCCAGATGGGCGTTTAACTGGACTCGTAGTCAATCAAACGTATAATGGACAAAATACCAAAAAAATATTGGTAGCAATGGGGATTTTATTGGATGGTTCTTATCGTGAAAATATTCAACCGGAAGGAGTGTTTGACTATATTGAAAAATATACCCGGACCAGTGGGAGTGCTCCTGAAGGCCTTTACTGTTATAACTTTGGAATACATAGCAACAACGCGGATATGCAACCATCGGGAGCGATGAACATGAGTCGGTTTAACCAAATCGAGTTGGAGTTCACCACCATTGTTCCACCTTTGGACCCGCTTGCGCAAAGTTTGACTATATGTGACCCGGAAACCAAGGCAATTATTGGTATCAATAAACCCACGTGGCGTATATATGACTACAACTTTGACTTGCATTTGTTTGAAGAGCGTATCAATGTGGTCAACTTTATTGGTGGAAACGTTGGATTAATGTATGCCACTTAAAGACCCCCTATATTGTACAAAATGTTTTATTTGGTAATGTACAAAACATTTTGTTTGGGATGTATCATGTATTGAAAAATACATAATGTTAGTAGCCAGAGGGAGAAAGGTTGCTGTTGGCCGCAGGAGGCGTGGTTTCGTAGAATAGTCCGGTGGCACTTTGTCTCATGGGATACTTAGGTTGATAGTCCGGCATTTGTAGTTTGGGTGTATCCACCGTGAGAGTAGCCATTCCTTCGTCATACTCATCTTTAATGCTTTCTTTTTTGTTATATAACGCCAGACCTTCGTTAAAGGATTTGGTCCAGGGGTTTATACCTTCATATGGTTGTTGGATGGTTGCCTGCATCGAACCTGGGTACTCTTCCGAATAGTTTATATAGTCGGTGGTCAAAGAACTATACTGTAGTCCCTGGTCTCCCATTTTTCCGCCATCTTCATATGGTTTAATTGTGTCTGGGTCTTGTATTTGGGATACGTGAGGGGCAGGAGGCGTACATCCATAACAGTCAATATCGGCTAAACATTGTTCTTTGGTTTTACTACACTTGGCATTGGGTCCGCAAAAGTTGTTACATTGAAAGGTTGTGTTTATAGGCAGAGGTACATTGTGGCTATATAGAGGAGAGTTCAGGTCGTTATAGTTTATTTGGCTTTCTTTAGGATAAGGATTGGGGTCAAATGCTTCTTTAAACGAAACCCCATAACCATGCCCATAGGTGTATATAAAAAATACAAAAACACATATACACAACAAAAAGATAAACATAATAATGGTGTAAGAATAAAAAACAGATAGTCGACTCAATGTCATTATAATGACACAAGAGTTTATTTTATGTAAATATAGAAAAATGTTTTGTATATTTATGAATAATAAAATAATATATATTTATTATAATGTCTACAAGTTCAACTTCTGTTGAAGATAAAAAAGATGAAGATTCAGGAGAAAACGTAACTAAGCAAATAGACCTTAAGGGATTTATAGTGGCTTATCTATCTACTATTATTGGTATATTTTTTGTATTTCTTATGGGAGGTATTGGGTTATATACTACCAAAGTAGTTCAATCCAATATTTTACCGGATAGTTCTCAGTTACCTCCTTTTAAAGACACAGGGAAAGACACAAACGGGAAAGACATAGACATAGACTTAGACTTAGACATAAAATTAGTAGATATGCATATTATCCGACCTACATTTTTTGCAGACTATAATGAATGTTATTCCCAAAAATGTTTGTTTAATGCCCCCGATTTTTATAATTCATTCAAGACAAATTTCATTACTTGTGGAATGAAACAAAACGCAGTTTATGGTAAATCAAGTGCGAATTTGTGTCTTTATTTATCCGATGTATATCCAAGTATAGTAGCCATGAATTTTTATATTATTAAAATATTGTTTAATGTTATCGGTTTTATACCCGAAGAACTTATTATGGTTTTATTTACCTTTTGTTTTTTTTATTACTTGATGTTTTTATATTTTGCTAATTTAGCTATTGGTATATTTTTTCATATAACAAAATTTTCTAAATGTTTTGAAAAAATTGAACCAAAAGACGAAAATGTTACAGGAGGAGGCAAAGAAAACACAAAATTAACAACTGAAGGGTTAGGTAAAGGGTTAGGTGATGTTGATACCAAAATGGCACATGTTACCGGAAATATTGATAACGTAAATAATCCAATTGGTAAAAGCGCTGCACAAGCTGAACTTGCTGCAAGTTTAACAAATGATTTAAAAAAAGACCCAAAAGGTTTTTTAAAAAATGTTGCCCTTGAGGGTGCACAACTTACATTTTGGGGTCGAATTTCACTTTTAATTTGGAAAGTAGTATTATTTTTTACATATTTCATGGCAGCATGTATTTCAACATTTGTCATGCCAATTTATTTTACTGCATATAGTTTTTTTATACCACTCACTGTAACTTTTAAACAGTTGAAAGCAAGTGATTTTGAATCACCAAATGCAAAAATAAAAGTCACTAATGACTCAAAACAGTCTGGAGGATTATTCAATCTTTTTAGTTCCAAAAGTAAAGTAAAAAAGGAAAAAGAAAAAAAACCAGAATATTTTGGTTTTTATAAATTTTTTATGGATTCTTTTAGGTATAAAAAAGTATTTTTTATGATTCTTGCTACTATTACTTTAATACAAAGTTCTGTAAGCTACTTAGGTTACGCATCTTTAATTTGTGTTGCTATTGCAGTCGGTTACGCATACTATAAGAAACTATATCATATAGACTTGGATGACAAACAACTGTTTGCATTAGACTTTACTAAAATTGGTAACAAATTAAAAATTCCATTAGATAAAGTAAGTATCAAATTTAAATGTAATCCACCACCAGGAGCACAACTAAAAACACCCACACCAGAAGCAGACACATCAGAAGCAGACACATCAGAAGCAGACACATCAGTAGAAGATACATCAGTAGAAGATACATCAGAAGCAGACACATCAGTAGAAGACACACCAGTAGAAACAGGAAAAACAGAAACACCAACACCAGTAGAAGACACACCAGGAAAAGCAAAAGACACACCAGTAGAAACAGGAAAAACAGAAACACCAACACCAGTAGAAGACACACCAGGAAAAGCAAAAGAAACAACACCAGTAGAAACAGGAAAAGCAAAAGAAACAACACCAGTAGAAACAGAAAAAACAGAAACACCAGTAAAAGCAGAAGAAACACCAGTAAAAGCAGAAGAAACACAAGTAAAAACATCAAAACCCCCCTCTTCAGGAGGTAATAAAAGTGTTATCACGTATATGAAAGGAGGAAAAAGTAAAGGAAAAGGTTTAACGCCTACTAAAACATATCAATTTCGTTTAGTATAATAAATATGAATATAAATATAAATATATTTTGAATATATGAAGTCTTTGTCTTATCCTTTGGTTAGTGTATGTACGCCAACTTTCAACCGGAGGCCTTTTATTCCTTATATGATTAAGTGTTTTGAACACCAAGACTATCCAAAAGATAGAATCGAGTGGATTATATTAGACGACGGTACTGACCCTATTGGTGAAATGGTCGAACATATTCCTTGTGTAAAGTATTTTTATTACCAGGAAAAGATGATATTAGGTAAAAAAAGGAATTTGATGCATGAAAAGTGTAATGGGGATGTTATTATTTATATGGATGACGACGATTATTATCCACCGGACCGTATTTCGCACGCAGTAGATATGTTAGTAAAAAATCCGGATTATTTAATTGCGGGGTCTTCTGAGATGCATATTTATTACGCATCTCAACAAAAGTTATATCAGTGTGGTCCATATGGACCGAATCATGCCACGGCGGCAACCTTTGCCTTCAAAAAAGAACTCTTGACAAACACAAACTATGGAAACGAAAAAGCCATGTCAGAAGAGAGGGACTTTACTAAAGGATATACGATTCCGATGATTCAGTTAGACTCAAGGAAAAGTATATTGGTATTTTCACATCAACATAATACATTGAACAAGGAGTTTTTAATTGAAAACGCAGAGACAACCAAAACTATTCCATCCAAGTATACCGTAGATGATTTCTGTATGTCTCCCGAAATGAAACAGTTTTATATGTACGATGTAAATAAAGTGCTGGAGTCATATGATGCGGGTAAACTAAAGTATAAACATGAGGCAGTGCAACAACAGCTAGAAGAGTTTCAAGCAAAAGTAAATAGTATGAAAGCGGCGAATAAACCAGTCAATGTAAATATTCAAGATATCATTAAAAACTTTGAAGAAAAGTTGAACAACAAAGACATCATTATACATAAGTTAATGACGCGAGTAAAAGAACTCACGGAAGAATTACAACGACGACCATTAAACAATTAAAAACCTATTTAAAGATATCTACCCATGTATATACAACCAAGTCAAGGTTAGTTTAATGGATTACGAACAGATGTATGACTCTTCAGCATTGGACCACGAGGTTTCTTTCAAGGAAAACAAGAACAAGTTGGACAAGTACTATAGTCAAAGTAGAGTGGTGCGATATTCACCCGAAAGCAAGAAAAATCATGTATACAAGGTGGATAAGTATGGTTCAAAAGGTATTGGTACATTTATTCGCAATGCAGTCAATGGTGCCAAAACCAATGTTTTAGTTGGTAGCCATTTGGAAAACCTTTATTTCAAGGTAGTGGATGCCACAGGTCTAAAGGGACGCAAAGAACCACTCATGTTGTACTACGAAAGTCCCGAACAGTATGAGAAGTGTCTTTTGGTGAGCCTTTCGCCTGTTACGAAAGCCAGGTGGTTTGAAAAGTACCAGTTATGTCGGCAGATGTATGCAAAAGAGTTAGAAGACTACAGTCTCTAGACTGAGATAATATATAATTTGTAACAATTGATTTGATAAAAATATAATATAAAGACAAGCCAATAACTTTATATTATGTTGTATAGTGACTTTGTCCTGATTATTTTGAATTGTAAAAAGTATAAAGAAAAGGCATTGCGTCAAAAAAGTACTTGGTTAAGGGAGATGGACATATATACGATTCCTTATTTTCACGTGATTGGCGACCCGGAGATGAAAACGGATTACGTCTTTGACTACGATGACCATGTATTGTATGTCAAAACGGAAGATGATTATATATCTTTGCCCAAAAAAGTGATTGCTGCATATGCCGCGATAAACAAAGAGTATGTATTCAAGTATATTTTTAAAACTGATGATGACCAAATGGTATCGAATGTGTCTTTTTTCAAAACATTGAAATCGGTATTATTAAATAAGACACCCAGAGTACATTATGCGGGAAATGTAGTCACTATAAACCAAGCGCATTATAGCGAATACTATAAAGAACATCCCGAGTTACCTAAAAACGTCCCAGTGTATGTCACTAAATATTGTAGCGGTCGTTTTTATGTGTTGTCCGACCTAGCCGTACAACAGTTACTCACCAAAACCAAAGATATATCTAAAGAATATTTTGAGGACTATGCCATTGGATACCATTTGGACCAACTACTAAAAAAAACGATGTTACATATAAACACTGGCACATATTTCAAAGATATCTAGAAGTAAGTTATTATTTTTTGAACAAGTACGCCTTGTTGATATCCGTCATCAAGTGACTATAGTTGGTAACACGTTTTTCGATATCGCTATATCCGGTTTTCTGTATGACGGTAGGAGGTATAATCAAGAACCAACGATGTTTTTCTTGGAGTTTAAACCAGAATCGGTCAATGGCATAATGTATTCGTTGACTAGGATTCTGGAAAAGCAATTGTAGTCCCTCTTTGATATTATCAAATAATGGTTTGATAAAAGGTCCATTCACCAAATATCCAGTAGTGGTTTGGCATCTCTTTACCTGTATACATGTATTATCTACCGGTGTATATGGTGGTACATTATTTCCAGCAAGTAACACAACATCCCAGTCATTTGTATGTAGACTCAAAAAGGTGTTTAATTGGGTAGTAAAGAGAATGGGGTCTAAAAAAGTAATATCATCTTCCACGATAAGGATATGTGGTAACTTATTCGTTATCGCATGTTGCAAGATTTTTAAATGGCTCATACTACATCCAATTGCACCGTTATCCATTTTAATAGCGTTAAAACGTTGGGCTTCAATACCTATACTGGATAACTGAAACTCAACATGTTGTTTTCGGTCTTTACGGTGTTCTAAGTTGATATAAAAAGCATGCTGAATATCTTTTATACAAGTTAAAGGTGTTTTTTCCATGAAAAAATAAATATATATCTATTTAATTGGTATATATTTATATATGTTATACAACTAATTTACAAAAGGTTTTGCTGTATATTCATATCTAGTTGTCTCTTTGTCTTTTATTATATTATTACTTGTTTTACTCGTTTTACTCGTTTTACTCGTTTTTTGATTTTTCCTTAAATTTTTGCATGCTATTCAATGAATCAGTTATACTATTTATGTTGAAGTCTTTCAACAACTTTTGCGCATTCTGGACCGCCGGCATCATAGTGGTCATTGTATCAAACAAATTTTTCTGTTGTTTCATCAACTTACGCGTATCATTTGTCAAATTTTCAATAGAGCTACTTCCAAGCATTTTGTCTAAATGATTATAAGATTGTTCAATTGTCGCGGCATAGTCTAAACGTGACCCGCTTTTTTTACCTCCTCCACTTTTTCCAGGCATTTTTTCTTCGAATCCTTCAACCTCTTCATTATCCATACTACTGGTATTCATGGTTGTATCGGTATCCGCATCTATTATTCCACTAGATGAACTAGAAGATGTTTTTTTATTATTTTTTTCCATTTGTTCCTTTACTTCTTTGTTGTTCTTGGCATTTTTCACAATCGGCAATACTTTTGCAATTTCTGGATCCGTGCTTGCAGTATTTTCCACAACTGTGTCTGTTTGATTTGTTAAACCTTCGCGAATGACCTTTGCCGAAATCAAAAAATTGGTTGCGAGTAAACCTACTAACAAAACAACTGCCATGTTTTTGCTAAAGTAAGTCGTTAGTAAGGATATTATTGCAAAGAAAAAAACTGCATTTAATTTATTATTTGCTAAATAAGCAATAACGTTGGTTACTGACAAAAAAACAACAAAATACAAAAAATATTTGTTTGTCAATATCTTTGATACATCTTTCATTGAATTCATTTATTTATATATATAATATAAATTAAAAAAACAAATTTCAACCATTTATTTAATCATTCGGTTTTATAAATTAACATATAAAATTGAATTAATTATATACCTAGTATTGTTTTAAATTATTATATCCTTTTATGAGTAAGTTTGATTTGGTCATATGTGAATTACATAATCCCTTGATTCATGGTTCAACAAACTCACTTGGTGAATACGATGTACATTATATTGTGCATGAACGTTTTACCCCATCTCCATCGTATACATCCTATGTAGACGAGATAAACGACTATATGCGAATTGTCACTGACCCGCTTCCTAGACGGTTACGTACGAAAGCGAAGCACCCGGTGATTCGAAACTATCATAAAATGGTAAAACGGCGCAACTATATTCAGCCTGAAATAGCGCAGTGTGTGGTTCTCCCTACAGATGAAACGGTAGCGATATTGAAAACCTTTTGGATACGTATTATTCAAAGAACTTGGAAAAAAGTATTCCAAAAAAAAAGACGCATGATGCATAATGTTCATTTCATGTATCAGCGATATCTTCGTGTTTCGTCCTCTTGTTCTTCTTCTTTACCCGGGTTAAGAGGAATGTTAAAAGGTATGTAGACGTCTTTTAGATTTATGACTATGAGACCTTCTTCGCTTTCTTGTATTAATAGGACTACTATAACGATTGAGAACTTTGCTTGACTTGTTGGCTGGATATGTATACCCACCGCGTTTGACAGACTTTCTTCTTTTAGCTTTGTATTTTCTCTTTTTTGTTGAACGTTTCCCTCCCATTTCTTCTCCTTGGTTATTTTGACGAAGATTTTTTTGTTCTGCTGAACCTGATAAATCTGGTGGACCTGGTTTTCCTTGTTTTATTGTATTATTTTTTCTATTTAGAAGAAGATATTTTTTTGAAGGATTATTATGAGGTAGCGGTCTAGATGGTGCTGGTGGTGGGTTTAAAGAATTATTATAAGCTAGCGAACTAGATGGTGCTAGTGGGTTTAAAGGGTTATTAACAAATGAATTATTATCATCATTACTATTATCATCATTACTATTATCATCATTACGATAAATGTCTCCCATGTTAAGACTATCGTCATTGTCTTCAGGACCCAAAGAGTTATTTATATCATTTACTTTTTCTATAATCTTTTGGATTAGTGTTGTTATTTTTTTGTTATATGGTATTTGAGTATTTTGATTTATTTGACTTATATAATCATTTAACTCTGTAATAAAAGTTTGAACAGCAATTTTAAGTTCAATCAGTTCTTTTTGTGATTCTGCAAGACTTTTTGTCATGTCTTTTATACGGGTTGACAGTTGTTCTTCAAGACTTTCAACTTCTTTTTCTGATTCTTTCAACTGTTTTCTTAATTTATTTACTTCTTCTCTATTTAAACTATCGTTTTCAAGTTCTTTACTCAGTTTCTCAATTGTTTGTTGACGTTCATCAATATCTTTTGTTAATTCTTCAAATGCTCTTTGTTGTTGTATCATCATTTGTTGTTTCAATTCTTCAAACAATATACCATTACTTACCTGTTCTTTAGTCAATTCGTCTAGTTGTATTCTTAGATTAGCTGCCTCTTCTTTAGCGTCGTTTAGTTCTTTTGTATTTTGTGTGTTATTTACTTGGTTATTTTGGTTTTGATTTTGGTTTTGGGTTTGGTTTTGACTGTTGAGTTGTTCTAACTCTGTAATGCGTTGTTGAGATTCGTTCAATTGTTGTGTCAACTGAGATATTGTTTTATTTGTTTGGTCGTTTGTTTCAGTTATATTTTCTATATCTTTTTGAAGTTGTTCTTCACGATTAGTTAGTTGTATTTCTTGACCATTATTTGGATTCATAACTGGATTTGAATTTGCATCTGGATTCATAACTGGATTTAAATTTGCATCTGGATTCGCATTTGGATTCATAATTGGATTCAAATTTTCGGAAGCATCTCTTATTATTTCAGTTTTTGTGTGAATATTATTTTTTAAACGGCTTACCTTTAAGTTAACTCTTTCTAAACTATCAAGTATTTCACTTAAATTTGTAAGCATTATGTCTTTGTTTTGAATAAAATATTTTTTTTGATAGTATACAGATTCTTTAATTCCTGTTGAAACATCTTTTAACTGTTGAATCAAAGTGAGTTCACCATTGTGTGTATACTTTGGTGTATTAGCCTGTATAAAATCTGTAAAAGTAGGATTCATATATTATACAAATATATTTTTAAAATACTATGAATATTTGATTTGATATTCCAAAAAAATATATTAACCTGTTATCAACTCGTCTAGTTCATGTTTTATTTTGTCTATTTCTCCTAAAATTTCACGCTGGTCTTGTTTTGCATTGACCAAGTTATGGTCCATCATTTCCTTGGACCGCATCAATTCTTCGGTATAATCCTTTAAAATCATCATTGCTTTCAACTGGTTGTATTTCTCCTTTAATATATACATATAGTAGTTGGTATAGTCATCCTTGACATCGACCAAATAATGATTCAACCGCTCTTTTTTTTCTAAATCTTTTTTCTTTTTAATTAGTAACCGTTTTTTATGGGCGATTTCTTCCTCAATTTGCGCTAAATATATATCTCGTTGTGCCAGAGTAATGTCAAAACGCATCCTATCTTATATCAAATATACTAAACAATATTTTATTTTGCGCAAAAAAAATAATTCCCTTAATATATAGTACCGATATAAATATAAAATCTATACAATATATTATTTAGGATGTCTAAGAATACTGCCGAACCTTTGTTACTACCAGACGATAACCGCTTTGTAATGTTCCCAATTAAGTACCCAGATATCTGGTCAATGTATCAAAAACAGGTGGATTGTTTTTGGCGTCCCGAAGAAATCGATTTGACAAAAGATGTTACGCACTGGAATGCTCTGGCGGATGAGGAAAGGCATTTTATTTCGATGATTTTGGCTTTTTTTGCGGCTTCGGATGGTATTGTGTTGGAAAACCTGGCTTCTCGCTTCATGAACGAGGTGCAAGTGTCAGAGGCCCGAGCCTTTTATGGGTTTCAAATCGCGATGGAGAATATTCATAGTCATACGTATAGTAATTTGATTGATACGTATATAACAGACAAAGATGAAAAGGATAAGTTGTTTAATGCGATAGAAAATTTCCCTTGTATAAAGAAAAAGTCAACCTGGTGCCAGAAATGGATAAATGATAATCGTTCCAGTTTCGCTACCCGGTTGGTGGCCTTTGCTTGCGTAGAGGGTATCTTTTTCTCCGGTGCGTTTTGTAGTATCTATTGGTTGAAGAAGCGCGGACTTATGCCTGGGCTCACGTTTAGTAACGAGTTGATTTCGAGGGACGAAGCGCTACACTGTGAGTTTGCGGTTTTATTATATAGTAAGTTGATTAAAAAGGTGGACAAGCATCGACTATACGAAATCATTAAAGATGCGGTGGATATTGAAACCGAGTTTATTTGCGAGGCGTTGCCTTGTCGACTCATTGGTATGAATAGTAAGTTGATGACGCAATATATTCAATATGTTGCGGACCGTTTATGTGTGCAGTTAGGGTATAAAAAGATTTATAATGTGGGTAACCCCTTTGATTTCATGGAACTGATTAGTTTGGATAGTAAGAGTAACTTTTTCGAGCGCCGTGTGGACTCGTATGCTTTGAGTAATAAGTCGATGGCCGAAAATATCTTCAACTTGAGCGATGACTTTTGAAGAAACACGAG
>Ga0209189_1001974_pt1 | contig 14830 bp, 7 predicted proteins | sample C_130820_EF_Meta_FD_187308 | JGI IMG/M metagenome (GOLD analysis project Ga0209189, IMG submission 187308) | Freshwater microbial communities from Lake Croche, Canada to study carbon cycling - C_130820_EF_MetaG (SPAdes) (version 3) | ecosystem: Environmental > Aquatic > Freshwater > Lake | place... | reverse complement strand
GCGTCGGCAGCACATACCAAAACGTATAATAAGCATGATTTGCAATTTTCTCACTCGATTGATTTTCAATATACAACCAGCTTAAAGTTAGAACAGTAACTAAAGGTAAAGCTGCAATAAGGCCTCCTAAACGATCACTTCTTTTTGCAAGTTCATTGGGGATTTAAAGATCCCTCAGCTGCAGGTGGTGATAAGATTGAAAAACGTAAAGCATTTGATGAATTAATTAAAACTTTAAAGCCTAAAATTGAAAAACTTATAAGGTTACCTGTTGAAACAATGGACACCGTTAATTTAAAATTTAAACTTAGAGAAATTTATAACAATGAATAAAAATAAATATTTAGCTGAATTTATTGGCACCGCCTTATTGCTAGCAGTGGTTACTGGCTCTGGAATTATGGGCGATGTCCTTGCAAGGAACAATAATGCAGTTGCTTTACTTGGCAACAGTATTGCAACAGGGGCTGCTCTTTATGTTTTAATTTCTTCATTAATGCCAATTTCAGGAGCTCATTTTAATCCGGTGGTGAGTTTAGTAGACTGGGCTAATAAAAAATTAAAAACAGGTGAACTTATTATATATTTTACCTGCCAATTTTTAGGTGCAATCTTTGGAGTAATGCTTTGTCATTTTATTTTTGCACTGCCCATATTTCAGGAGTCTACAACTGCAAGATCTGGAGTTAATTATTATTTTAGTGAATTTATCTCTACTTTGATTTTATTAAGCGTAATTTATTTTGGAGTTAAAAATGACAAAAAACAAATTCCAATGTTAGTTGCATTAACAGTAACAGCGGGATATTGGTTTACCTCTTCAACTTTTTTTGCAAATCCAGCAGTTACGATTGCTAGAAGTTTAACAGATACTTTTGTTGGTATTCAAAGCGCTGATGTAATTCCCTTTATTATTGCTCAATTTATTGCTACTTTTATTTTTATAATAGTTACAAAATCTAAAGCTAAAAAGTAGAAATATAGCTACAGTTGCTATATTGCTTTATTATTTATAGTTAATATTTGATGAAAATTTTAATTCTTCTTATTATCGAAGGTGCAAATACGAAAATTCCTGAAGCGGCATGAATTGTAAAGACCTATAAATAAATTTTATATATTAAGCCGATAAAAAGTTAATTTACAAAAAAAATTTCTTTTTAATCAAATTAAAAATTCTTTTAGGGAAATACTTCAACTTCAAATATCGCAATAAGTGGAAACGCCACATAATAGAAAGGGAAATCCCTTTGTAAGGAGAATTGTAACTATTCAAACTGTTTGAGTTATTATTAATCATTTTTGGGATTAAATCTTGATAACTATTTTTTTTAGCTTTCCACCAATTGTTGACCTCTTGTTGAAGTTGATCTAAAAATTTTTCTTCATTATTTTTTAATATCCACTCCTTTGCTTTTGACCAGGATCTAAATGAAGGGATAGGATTTGGACCAAGCAATTCTTTATAATAGTCAATTGAAAAACTATGTTCAGTAATTGGAATTGAACCACATTCCAATGCTTCGTAAAATCTAGCAGTTTCTGGGTTAGCATTTCCGTTTGGACAGAGAGTAAAAATAGATTGAAAATATGCATTATAATATTCGTCGTGAGTCATTTTTTTATCTTTACCACTATCGTAAATAAAAAATTTTGATTGATTACCAAAGTGTTTTTCTAGCTCAGGTCTTGCTTGCTTAATATGACCAACAAATGAGGCTAAATATTTTCTTTTACTAGCAATTAAAACTGATGAAGAAACGGGCATAGAAAAATAATGAACAGGGCCCCACGGAATATAAAAAATAGCAGGATTAGAAATAAATGGGCACCAATTAATTCTTAAACAAAATTTAGCACCTCTATAAAAGGAAGTATCTTCCCTTGCCCATTCATCACTTAAATGAAAAATGGCATAGGAAATATTTTGATTTTGGAATGATAAAAATAAATCTTTAGCAAAGTTAAATTCTATTTTATCATTTGATGAAAAAATATGAATAGATAGAATTTCGTTTTTTGGTTTCCAATTGTTTATAGTATATTCATTAAATTTAATTTTAGAGAACAAAAAATTGATCCAATCTCTTTCTTGAAAATGGTCCAATTGAGCCGAATGAAAAACTAAGTCTATTGATTTATTAACCATATAAAAATATTAATTATTCATTAACTTATATTAAAATATTATCCAATGAATAAAAAAATTAGAATTGCAAGTATTATTGATTCCTTAGATAATAAATTTGGTGGCCCTCCTAAGGCTGCCGTCGATCAAAATATATATTTTAAAAAAGTGAGAAAATATAAAGCACTCATAGTAAATTTGGATGATAAACAAAAGTTTCCTGAAATTATTAAAAATAAAATTAGTGTTATCAATTTTAAAAGATCATTTTTAGGTAGGATAAAATTAATCGGGATTGGGCGTTATAATATAAATATAAGATTTTTTTTTTGGTTAATTAAAAATAGAAATAATTTTGATTATTTTATATTTCACCAAATTTGGGATTTTAAAAATATTTTAGCAAGATTATTCTTAAAAAATAAATATTATATTTTTATTCATGGATCATTAGATCCCTATGAAAAAAAAACAATCTTAAAATATATTAAAAAAAAAATTTACTGGTACCTTTTTGAAAAAAAAAATTTGTTACATGCAAGAAGTATTTTGCTTACTACAGTACAAGAAGAGAAAAATTTAAAAAAAACTTTTGTTAATACAGATGGAATAAAAACAGAAGTAACTAATTACGGAATTACAAAAACAGATATTGATAATAAAAAAATTAATAATACATTTAAAAAAAAATTCTCTTTCTTAAAAAGTAAAAATTATTATTTATTTATTGGAAGAATTGATCCAAAAAAAGGCCTGGATGTTTTAATCGAATCAATTGAGCTTCTTGGAGCAGGTTATAAAGGTTTGTTTGTCATAGCAGGTGACGATTCTAATAGTTACGCTCAAGAACTTAAAAAAATGATCTTGTTGAAAAATTTAGGTAGTAAAATTTTATTTATTGGTCAGAGAGATGGATATGAAAAATATGCTGCAATTGTAAATAGTAAAGCAACTGTTCTTTCAACTCATGCTGAAAATTTCGCAATTTCATTAGTAGAATCTCTATCTTTTTCAATACCAGTGCTAACAACTTTTGGAGCAAATATATATAAAACTTTATTAGCTTATAAAGCCGGTTATGTAACAAAAATTAATTCTATTTCTTTTAGTAAAATTATAAAAAAATTTGATAATTTAAGTACAGCTAAAAAGAACCAGATGAATAAAAATGCTTATCGTTGCTTCAAAAAAGAATTTGATTTGTTAGATACTAAAAAATTTTTGATTAATAGTATGGAAAAATAAATATTTATAAATTATTTTGTATTTTAGTTAATGCTTGTTTAATTCCAATTAAACATTGGGCAAAACTAAATTTCTCTATCATGAGTAAACTATTTTTCTTAAAAAAATAGATGTTTTTTTTATTATTAATAAAATAAATTATTTTATTTTGTAGATCTTCAATATTTTCAGATTCGAATATTTTTCCATTTTTATTATTAACTAAATCAAATCCAGCTCCAACTTTATGCGAAGCAATAATAGCATTGCCGGCAGCCATAGCCTCATTGATGACTAAACCCCACGGCTCAAATCTGGATGGTAAAATTAACACATCACTTTTATGGTAAAATGATCTTAATTGTCTTTGATTTTGAAAACCTAACAACTTAACATTTTTAATATTATTATTTTTAATAAAATTTTTGCAGAAAGTATTCAATTCTCCGTTGCCAATAACCCAGAACTCACTACGCTTAACAAAAAATTCATTCTTATTAATATTTTTTATAGCTTCAAGTAGGATATCTATGCCTTTTTTGTGCTGTAATTTTGATGCAAACAAAAAGATAGTTTTACTCTTAATATTATTCTTTTTTTTTAACGTAAAATAATCATTATCAACAACGTATGGGACTAATATAATTTTATTTTGGTTAATAAAGTTATCAATGTAATATTTTTTATTTGCCTTACCTATAGCCAAAAAACAATCTACAAAATAATTAACTAAAAAATAATAAATAAAATTAAAAATTTTATTAAAAACACTTCTTTTTTTAGAAAAATGATGAACCTCATCTCTTAAAAAGATTTTTTTATTATATATCTTTCCTAATAAAATTATTAATAGATTGAACCAATTTTTACAGCCATGCACCCATATTATATTTGAATTTTTATCCTTTAATATTTTGAATAAATCAATTGTTAAAGGAAAAATATGACTAACTCTGTTGGGTCCAATATATCTTAAAAATTTATATTTATATCCTGATAATAAATTAACATCCCATTTAATATTTTGCCTAAAATCTTTGTCGTAAAATTTATTTACTGAAATGTTACTCCGATAACTAACCTTAATGTCTATTTTATTCTTTGATAAATATTTAATTAATGGAGATTGATATTGGATTGGATGCGATAATACGTAATTAATTTTCATAATTTACATTAACTAATAAATCGTTGCAATTCTGACGATAATCTAGAATGAGGATGAACAAACCAAAAATTACAAATATATTTATTATAGGTTTTAGGAGGTTTCTTCCAGTCACTAATTTTACTTGATGATTTTAATTTTTGTAACGTTTGATTTTTTTTTATAAAATTATTTATATTTTTAAAATTTAATAACTTAAGAGAATATAATTCATTACAATAATATAGTTTATAATTATTTTTTTTTAAAAAAAGAAAAGTTTGTAAAAAATTTTTGGAATGTCTTTTTTCAATTTCGATTAACAAAATTGGCAAATTATTTTTAACTGTTTTGCTTAAACCTTGAAGAACTTGAAATTCATATCCTTCGGTATCTATCTTTATTAAATCTACATCTGAATATTTATTTAAAATTGAATCACCTCTAACAATTTTAATTTTATCTATTTTATTATTTTGAAATTGATTATTGATAGATGCCTCTGCCATACTAGATAAAAGCTCCTCATTATTTTTATTGAAGACTTTAGAATAATTTATAAAACTATTCATATGAATGTTTCCTAAAGCTAAATTAAATAAATTTATTTTTTTATACAAAAAAATTAAATTCAAGATTTTAAATGAATATTTTAATGGCTCAAAAGCTATAATATTCTCACTGCGAATTTTTAAAAAATTTATATAACGACCCACGTGTGCGCCTACATCAACGTATGTGCGAATATTTAAATTATCTAGAATCGAAAAATCTATTTCGTAAAATTTATTCTTAAATTGATATTCACACTTTAAGACGAGAGCTCTAAATATAAAATTATTCTTAACGGTTCTTATGAAATGTCTAAATACTGATATTTTTTGAATATTATTTTTGAGAAATAAAATTAATCTAACCAAAAAATTTCCTTTTGCACGCTAAATATAGTTGCTTTGAATTATAATGTATTCCTTGATTTGGATTAAAACTATTCTTTAAATTAACCTCTCTAATATAAGCGTTGATAAATTCCATTTTATAATTGTCATGTGCATAAGCTATGCAATTACTATTAATTCTAATAATTTTGTATTTGAATTTTTTTAAAAAAGTAAAAAGTTTATTAATCTTATTTTTAAATTCAACTCTTTGGAAAGCTTCAAAAATTATCAGAGGGTAATTATTTTTAATAATTGTATTTCTGCTACCTTTTAAAACATCTAATTCATGACCCTCAACATCTAATTTAATTAAAATAACTTTTTTAAAATTAGAAGAATCTAATCTATCTAATAATAAAGTTTCTTTATTTAATGAATCTGAAACCTTATAATTATTATTTCTTGTCAAACTGTCTATTGAAAAACCACCAATATTTTTTTCAGTTAAATAGTTAGGCATGCTAATAATTTTCTTTTTTTTAATTGATGAAAGTCCAAAATTAAATGTCTGGCAATTTTTTATGTTATTTATTTTAATATTACGCAATAAAGTTTCTTGAATTTTTTTTTGCACTTCAAACGCTTTGAAAAATAAATTTGGAAATTTTTTGGCTAATGGAATTAAATAACTGCCAATATTAGCTCCGACATCTATTACCGTTCCTTTTTTATCTGATAAATAAAATTCAGTAATTTTATTTATCTCATAATCATCCTCTATATTATTCTTTAGATAAAAACCTATCAAATCATTATAACAATAATAAGAAATCCCAGTTTTGGTCTTAACTAATGAAACTTCTGATTTCATTAAAAATTGATATTTGCAGACAAGAATAGTCTGGATTGATCAGCTTGCCCGTCAGAATTCTTTCCGTTAGCTGCACCTGAATTGTTGCCTATAGTGCGGGCATAGACTAATTTTAAATCTACAATATTATTCAAGCTGCCGTTAATGCCAGCTCCGTAACCAGACAAAGAATAACGATTTGGTGTCGTCATACTAATACGACTAGTGTCGTAGTATTGTCTAATATTTCCATAGTCATAAAAAACTGAAGTTGAAAGGTTGCTAAAAAGTTTTTGATAATTATTAGTAATGTCATATTTTAAGTCTAAGCTATATTTATAACCTTCGTCACCTGAAGCTTCACCACCAGGATACGCTCTAACACCAGATGAACCTCCTAAGGATAATTTTTGCGAACTATCTAAATTCTTGTTTGCAAGCTGTCCGTCTGCTGAAAAGTTAAAAGTCAATAAATCTGTTACTTTTTGAATTCTATTAATCTGCAACGTAGATTTATTAAAAGATCCATCCGTTCTAGCTCCGCTTTGATCACTTGTTAAGCTACTTGGAACTTTTGAGAGATCCAAATCGCCAAAAGTATTACTTGCTTGAATCTGAGTAAAACCGCCTCCAAACCATTCATCCAAATTTTGAACTGTAAATCCTAATGAATAAGTACTAACTCGTTTATCGCTAATTACACCTGAAGAAGAAGTATTATACAAAGATTGTTTTTGATAACCGGTATTAATTAAAATTGATTTCTGAGACGTACGATAAATTGGATACTGTGCGTTTAAACTATAGACATCAGCGTTACCTTCAAATTTAGAAGCTGCTAATTCTTTTCCAATTCCATAATCAAGACTGCTATAACCAGCGTCGAACCTTAATCCATCTGTACCGATAGGAAAATAATAGGTAGCTTTTTTATAATCATAGTCCCCACTTGGAGATGTAATTACTAAAAAATTGATTTTATCGCCGTAATTTAAGGGGTTATTAATATTACCATTAAAAGTTGTACGATTTGTTCCGGTGTACCTGTTGCCATCATTATCAGCTGTTAAAGAGCCATCTAACATAGATCCTTCAGTAATATTTAAAATAACTTTTGTAGTACCGGGCTCACTTCCAGGTTCTAAGGTTGTGCTCGCCTTCAATTTTGGATTATCATTAATGTTTAATATGGCCCGCTCTAATGATTGTTGATTAACATTTTTTCCAATTCCACTATCTAAATAATCTTTAACAATAGACTCTTTAATTCTAAGATTTTGCGATTTAATTTCATAAGGCTGTTTTGAATCTAATTTACCCTCATTAATGAAAATAATAATAACTCCATCTTTTACTTCTTGTTTAGGTAAGATTGCATTTGCAAGAAAGTACCCTTTTTCAGCATAGTAATTATTAATAACCTCAAGAACAGATTGAATTTCATCAAAGGTTAAAGATTTGCCAACAAAATCCTTAATTAAATTTTTTAAAGTATCATTTGAAAATAATTTAATATCTCCTTCAAATTTAAATTCTTTAACCAAAATCTTAATTCCATTATCCTGTTTTTTATCTTTTTCTTTTTTTTCAATTAAAGTTTTTGGAATCTTTTTTGGGATCCTATCTTTTTTTTCTAATTCTTGTTGTTGGTTAAGAATTGTTCCTGCATTTTGCGCCGGATCAGATGCTGAGAAAGACGGGGTTATAAATAAAAATCCACTTAAAATTAATAAGCAACCTGCTACTAAAAATATATTGTTACTGTTTGATTTCATTGCAATTTTATTCTTATAGATGCAACTGCTTATTATAATTTGATTCAATTTAAAAGATTAAATGCTTAATAACTTACTATTATAAATGCTTAATAACTTACTATTAAATGTAATCTAGTGAACTACTGTCGTCTTGAAGAAGCACACGGTTACTAATTCCTGCGTTTCTGAATGATAATCTTCCTGTTCCTTGTTTTATTATTCTTCCAGATCCGTTAACTCCAACAATAGTTGCATTAAAAGTTTCAGTTGAGCTCGAATTAATAGTTAAACATGCGCTTGATAGATCCACTCGCGGCGCATTATTATGAGAAATGAAAGATCCAATTGTTTGTTGAATGTTGCCAGCTAAAAAGAACATGTCTCCACCTGATCCTGTAAATGTTAAAGCAGAACCCGATGCGATAGCGTTGTCTGCTCCAATATTGAATCGTCCACTAGTAATATTTGTTCCACCTGTGTAAGCATTAGAATTTGCTAAAGTTAAACCAGCACGACCATTAAGAGTTAATGATCCAGTTCCGCTAATAACTCCGCTGTAAATTGTGTTTGTTAATGGCGCTATTGTTATATTACCTGAACCTAAAATAATATTTCCACCCGAAGATCCCCCACCTGAAATAGATCCCACGGTTACGTTATAATTATTAAGTTCAAGTTTTGCGCTCGCAACATCTGCAAAAGTAACTGTACCTGTTCCTAAAATATTTGCACTTGCTCCTGCAATAATTGAACCCGCATTAATCGTTGTGCCACCTGCATAAGTATTGCTTCCTGCTAAAGTTAATTTACCAGTTCCATTTTTAGTAATCGTTCCTGAGCCTTTAATATTACGAACAAATGTACTGTCTGCATTTTGGGTAATTATTAAAGTAGCATTACCAATATTAATATCTGGTCCTGAAGACGCTGCTGTGAAAATTCCAATCGTTTGCGTCACTGCACCATCAAAATATAAATCACCTCCTGAACCTGTGAACGTTAAATTGTAACCTGAAGGTAAAGCATTATTTACGCCAACATGAATTCGACCTGAAGTAATATTTGTTCCGCCTGTGTATGTGTTAGCGCGTGTTAATGTTAAAGAATAATTTCCATTTAAAGTAAAAGATCCTGTGCCTGAAATTATTCCATCGTATGTTGTGTTTGTTCCTGCAGCACTTGTTAAATTACCAGCGCCTAAAGAAATATATCCACCCGTAGATCCTCCTCCTGAAATAGATCCAACTGTTAAGTTGTAACCATCTAAATCAAGTAAAGCTCCTGAAGCATTTGTTAAAGTGACAGTGCCAATATTAGGTAAAGTATTATTTGCTGCTAATCTTATAGTGCCTGCATTAATATTAGTTCCTGCATACCATCTATTATTTGAACCAGATAAAACTAAAATACCAGCTCCAGATTTAGTAAAAGTTGCTGAGCCTGAACGAGCTGTAATATTCATTGGCACTGTTAATATAGTGCTAGTATCTGTGTCAATTGTTGCATTACCATCAAGATAAATTCCTCTACCTGATAAAGTAAATGTAGCTGTAGTATTTAAAGTACCGCCATTAAATATTATGTTTCCTGGATAATAAGCAGGAACTGTTCCTAAATTGTTATTTGCACTCACCTTAATAGTACCGGCGTTTATTGTTGTAGCGCCTGTGTAAGTATTTACGCCTGATAAAGCCCACGTTCCGCTTCCAGATTTAATTATTGATAAAGATCCACTAGATGTAGGATTATAAATAATACCTCCGATAGCATTATCAGCATTAGTTCCTGTTAAAGTTAAAGTCGCAGTTATTCCTGCGTTTGGAGTGATATTGCCATTAATAATTAATCCGCCAGAACCGGAGCCATCAATTATTCCTTCATTTGAAGTTTTTGTAATTGAACGATTAGTTGTGTCTTGAGCTCCGGTAAATTTTAAAGTTCCACCATCTAATACAATGCTACTTCCGCTTCCTATGCTACCAGCAGTGCCACTATTACTTATTTTTGAAACAACTAATGTTCCTCCACCCATAATAGTTGTGCTTCCAGTATATGTGCTGTTAACTCCTGATAAAGTTAATGTTCCTGTTCCATCTTTTGTAAATGAAACAGTTCCAGCACCATCTTCTATAATCCCTGAAAATGTTGTGCTGCCAGTTTGAGTTACTGTGAAATTTGGTGATGCTCCTGATGTAGTGGTTGTGATTGTTCCAGATCCAGATAGATCACCAACACGTTGTGAAGTACCTAATAAATCTAAAATACCATTTACTATAACTGCGTTATAATCTGAAGGATCCGATATTGAATAGTTAGCTGTTGTTACAATTTTACCTGAAGTAATTGTTGTTGATCCATTCCAAGCATTACCTTGAAATCCTAAATATAATGGTGATGTTCCGTTTTGAACAACGTTTGTTACATTCACATTACCAAATGTTGGATCTCCAATTCTTGCATTGATCGTTGTTTTGCCCGAGCCTGATCCTGAATTTGTAATTGAACCTGCGTTATTAATTGCGCTACCAGAGAAAAGTAATGCTCCTGCGCCATTGTTAGCAATAATAAAATTATTTGCACCTGTAACACCTCCTGTAAATGTAGTTGTGCCTGAGCTAACTGCAGAAGTATTTCCGATCGTAACTGTTGGATTATTAGAATTAGTTGCAAGAATCATTGCATTAGTAATAGTTAATGAACCTGTTGCATCCCCATAAATACCTGCAGCACTTGTTCCTGTGGTATTACCTAAAGTAATGCTACCAGATCCAAAAGCAGATGAGTTATCAGCATAAATGTTTCCAGCTCTAACAATGGTACCGCCTGAATAAGTATTAGTACCTGATAAAGTTAATGTTCCAGTTCCTGACTTAACAACGGCAACAATTCCACCTGTCCCAGTATTATCTTTAATAATCCCATCAAATGTTGTTGAAGTATTATTGGCGCCACTAGTTAAAGTGGAAGTCGTAGACTGCGCTGAGTTATATATAGTTCCAGATCCTGTAATAGAACCTAATGTTCCTGAATAACTATTTAAATCTAAGTAAGTTCCAGATGAAACAGTTGCAGCTGACGAACTTGAAAGCGCTGTGCTTGAACCTAATCTTAAAGTTCCTGCAGTAATTGTTGTTGCGCCCGTGTAAGTATTTGTTCCACTTAATGTTAACATGCTAGTTGCTAATTTTTCAATACCACCAGCTCCTGAAATATTGTTCGAGGCAGTAATTGTTGATGTATTTATTGCCTCATTAAACTGAACTTTAGATCCGGAGTTTACAGTGATTGCACTGTTTGAATAATTGTTTCCGCTATGGTCATAATCATAAACAACTACTGTATTAACTGGGATCACTGCCGTTGCAACGTTGCTTAAATCTGGAATAGCAGAACCTGTCCAGTTAGAAGCTGTAGACCAATTACCTCCTGATGCGCCACTATAAGTGACTGAAGAAAGTTGATTAATTGTGCTTGTAGTATTGCTTGCGTAAGTAACGGTATAGTTATTTCCAGAATTTCCGTCATTAACTGTAACTCCTGATACTGTTACAGTTTTATTTCCCGATCCAACATTCTTATCTGCAAACGCAAATGATCCACCGCTTAAAGAGTCTAAAGTATTACTGTTACTAGCGTTCGTATATAAAGTGCCACTTATAACTGTTGCTGTGCCAGCAGCTGATAATCCACCATCGTAAGTTTTGCTAACGTTACTTGTGCTAATAGTAATTGCAGCTTTATTAATTGTGCTTGTAGTATTGCTTGCGTAAGTAACGCTGTAGTTATTTCCTGAATTTCCGTCATTAACTGTAACTCCTGATACCGTTACAGTTTTATTTCCAGATCCATAATTAGCATTAGTAAATGCAAATGATCCGCCGCTTAAAGAGTCTAAAGTATTACTGTTACTTGCGTTCGTATATAAAGTGCCACTTGTAACTGTTGCTGTACCAGCTGCTGTTAATGAGCCGTTATAATTCTTAGTAACGTTACTTGTGCTAATAGTAATTGGAGCCGCTGTAACGCTTACTGAAGTTTGTGAGGTAGTAAGTGTATTATAATTTCCTGTCGATGCTCCACCTACTCCCGTAAGTGATAATGTGCCTACAGAGCTAAGCGCCTGATTAGTTTGTACGTTAGCAGAAGATAATGTTCCGCTGCCTGTAGCTGTAAAAGTTTCAGAATTTACACCTGCAATAGTTAAGCTAGATCCACTAAATGATGTTGCTCCATTATAAACTTTAGTGCCGGTTGCAGTTAGGTTAGCCTTATTGATAGTTAAGCTTGTGGCATTACCTGCTTGAAAAGTTAAACCTGTTTTAGCTAAAGTAGTTGGTGTTAATGTTAAGCTATAAGAGCCGCCACTTACTGCTAAAGTTGAAGTCAATGGAGTACTAATAGTAATGTATCCAGAAAGACCACTTATGCCAGTTGGAGTGTAAGTAGTTGATCCTGCAGTAAATGTCTGTATTGAACTTGATAAACCTGAACTACCAACTCCTGCTGTGGGGTTACTTGCGCTTGTTGAAAAATAAAAACTCAAACCATAAGCCGTACCGTAAGTCATAGATTGAGATGCTACGATAGTTATGTAAATAACAGAGGTTGGGCAGCCCGTTCCAATGCACGTTCCATTAACTGTAATTGTTGAACTTGATAAAATTCCAGTATTTATATTTAAAGTAGAACCTGAAGTTATAGTTGTGCCTCCGCTTAGAGTGCCGCCCGATCCTGTAAGATAAACAGTTCCTGTATTAGTGCCGTCTCCAATTACAAGTAAAGATGGACTACTAGCGCTTGATTGATTAACAGCTCCTGCGATAGTTAAAGTTTTATTGGTTGCAGCGCTAAATTCATTCGTTGTGTTTGCGCCAGACGTTAAAGTGACAATACCATACGAAGTTGATGCTGTGCTGCTACTGTTCGTTAAGTTTACAGCGCTAGTTGTCGTGCCACTTAATGTAAGCGGGTTATATAAATCATTACCATTAAGATCTAAAGTTCCTGCAGTAACTGTAACTGTTGCTATACCAACAGGACTTGAAGTAATTGTATATGGCGCAGAGACACCTGTTTTAACGGTAGTACCTGAAATTTTTAATGTACCTGCAGAAATTGTTGTTCCACCTGAATAAGTATTCACACCTGATAATGTTAATGTGCTCGCGCCTGCTTTAGTTAATGCAATAGAAGTTGCTGAGCCATTTTGAATAACTCCTGAGTATGTTGCGTCAGCGCCTTGTATCACTGTTAAAGTTGGGGTAGCACTTGTAGTTGAACTTCTGATAGTTCCGCTTCCCGATAAACTTCCAATTGTTTCTGAGTAATTTGCTAAATCTAAAGTACCATTTACAGTAACTGCTGAAGCATTTGGAATTACTCCAGCCGCTCCAAGTAATAATGTTCCAGAAGTAATTGTTGTTGTTCCTGAATACACATTACTTGTATTTGATAAAGTTAATGATGAAGTTCCATTTTCAATAATATTTGTTACATTTGAACCAACAACTGCGCTTATTAAAGTAGATGATCCTGATCCCGAGTTTGTGATTGTTCCGGTGTTATTAACCGATGTTGTTAAAAGCGTAATACCATTTGCGATCGAACTATTATTATTTAAAATTAAATTTCCTGATCCAGAAAAACCACCTGTAATATAAAGTAATGCAGTGCCGGTTGAGTTATTATTAGTTAATGTCAAAGTAGACGCAGGCGTAATAGTGCCCCCAATTGTTAAATAGCCTGAGCTATTTTCAGTAATACCTGTAACGTTACTTCCAATTGCTGCAGCAATATTAACGTCTCCACCAGTTCCGGTGTTGCTAATAGTTCCAATGTTATTAATTTGAGTAGTTATAATTTGTAGAGCATTATTAGATGCTGCATTATTTCTTAAAGTTAAATTACCTGTTCCTAAAATTCCTCCCGAAACTGTCAAAGAAGAAGTTGTGCCAAGAATTAATGTAGTACCGCTTGATGCTGCATAAATAGGAGTTGTTTGAATTAATAAAGCAGATGAAGAGCTATTATTGGTAATTGTCGTTACTAAAGCCGATGAGTTTGTTCCTACGCCTCCAGAAATGGTTGTTGCTCCTGTTCCTGACCCAGTGTTTGTAATTGTGCCAGAATTATTTATTGGATTAGTTGAAAAAGTAATTGTTCCTGAAGTTGCGTTTTCATTTATTGTTAAATTGTTAGTACCAGTCACTCCTCCGCTAAATGTTGTTGAGATAGCAGTTCCTGTATTTCCGATCGTTAAAGTTCCACTTGTTCCAGTCGCAAGCACAATAGGTTGCGCGTATGTTAATCCTGTATAACCAACTAATAAAGTTGCGCTATCTGATCCACTTGTATTACCAATTGTAATAGTGCCAGTGTTTGCTCCAAAAGAAGATGTACTTGCCGATACCGCGGTATAATTTCCCTGAAGTATTCCAGCTTTAATCGTCGAACCGCCAGAATAAGTATTAGCGCCTGATAATATTAATGTACCGGATCCATCTTTAGTTAATGTCGCTGTGCTTGTTGCAATTGGATCTGCAACTGTAACATTGCCTGATCCACCAAAAGTTAAATTAAAAGTTCCTGTAATTGCATTTCCACTTGCAACATCTAAAGTTAAAGTTCCAGCATCAGAGTTAATTCTAGAAGCTGAAGCTTGAGTAATTAATCCACCATACGTATTATTTCCTGAAATATTTCTTAAAGCTCCACCTGAACTGATGCCGTCGCTATTTAATGTTAATGCTTCAGCGCTAATTGTAATTCCACCTGATAATTGTAATGCCGCACCATCTGCAACCGTTACTCCACCAGCAACAGTTCCAAGGGCTGTATTGTTTG
>Ga0209189_1001973_pt1 | contig 14831 bp, 11 predicted proteins | sample C_130820_EF_Meta_FD_187308 | JGI IMG/M metagenome (GOLD analysis project Ga0209189, IMG submission 187308) | Freshwater microbial communities from Lake Croche, Canada to study carbon cycling - C_130820_EF_MetaG (SPAdes) (version 3) | ecosystem: Environmental > Aquatic > Freshwater > Lake... | reverse complement strand
GTATGGTAGTTGAACTATGGCGGTATGGTAGTTGAACTATGGCGGTATGCTAGTTAAACTATGGCGGTATGCTTTTTGAACTATGGCGGCATGGTAGTTAAACTATGGCGGCATGCTAGTTGAACTATGGCGGTATGCTTTTTGAACAGTGGCGGTATGGAAGTCGAACTATGGCGTTATGCTATTTGAACTATGGCGTTATGCTAGTTGAAATATGGCGGTATGCTAGTTAAACTATGGCGGTATGATAGTTAAACTATGGAATTAAGCTAGTTGAATTAGCTGGGTAATCCTCTTAGAATAGATTTATAACTGCTATAAAATAGATTTTGTATTTTGTGGTACAAGGATAAAATGCTTTTGTAGAAGGTATTAATGGAGTCACATAAATGTTTCAAAAATGATAAATCAATAAATCCAATTAAACTTATACTCCAACGGCGATTTAATGGTTGTTCGCTCTGCAATTTTTCTAAAACGCTCAGGCAATGCCATTAAGTAATCTCTTCCTTTTTCTGCTGCACCAGTAAGATTACAGATATCTCCTATTTTCCACTCTTTAATTAATGATTCCAAAATATTGGTATAATCTAAGCTTGTATAAACGCCCAAACGTTGTGCTGCATCACTAAAATGCGACCAACTTTGTCCAATCTTTTCACCTTGCTGGCGCATAAAATGTGCTGGCATTACAATCTTTTTTCTCATCATATCCTCAAAAGCAAGCATCATTTCACTAGGATCTAACTCAAATATGCTGGTTACAAAACTTTTATATGCTTTTGCATGTCGCATTTCATCTGAAGCAATTACGCCGCACATTTTTGAAAGTTGCTCATTGCCATGCTTCTTCGCAATTGTAGCTGTTCTTCTATGAGAAATATTGGTTGCCAACTCCTGAAATGAAGTATATACAAAATTCTTATACGGATCTCTAGCTGTGCCAATTTCCATACCATCTGCGATAAGGTGCTGGGTGGTAATTTCCATTTGTTTCATATTCACCCTTCCAGACAAATAAATATACTTATTCAACAAATCGCCATGTCTGTTTTCCTCTGCTGTCCACATTCTAATCCATTTGCTCCAACCTTGTGGTTCTGCTTTGCTGATGCCTTCAATGTCTATTAGCCAACTTTCATAAGTTGGTAACGCTTCTTCGGTAATAATATCTCCAACCAAAACTGCCATATAATCATAAGGCAATTCTCTGCAACTCTCTTGTATTTCTTTAATCTCTTTTGTAAAATCGGGGTGATTGCTTTCTGGTAAGAAATCTGAAGGTTGCCAATTTGTATCTATATCTTTTAAAAACTCTTTAATAATCGCTTCAATATCTTTCCCTAAAAACTGCATTACTTCAAGTCTGGTTGTAGTCACTTTAATAAAGTTGTGGAATTATGCAGCTTCAAGATATTGACTACTTTAATCCCTTGTAAATATTATTTTTGTGAAAATATCTTTTATTTTCGAAAATAATATTTGTTTATTTGATTTGATTCTCCTTGTATATAGTAATACTTAATGACTTGATGCTTAGAAATATTATTCTAGCTTGAATGTCTTTTTATCTTGCAAGTGAAACTCCAAATTGAATTTTATTTCTTGAACAATCTATCAAACTCTGTTCTAAAGGATAAGTTTCCTCCTGTTCTGTCTCGTCTTCCAGAAGTAGATAATGCATCAAAACTACTGCGATAAAAAAATGATGCCCGCAATTTCCCATCTGGAGTAATCTTATACTCCATATTTACATCTGGCAAGAAAAGAAAATTCTGATTTGAAATTGAAGCATTCCCAACTGCATTAAAATTGAAATCACTACCAAATGTGAGTATCAATCTGTTGTTAACCAGTGATTTAATAAATTGTAAACTCACATTCTCTCTTGAAGTATTACCTAAAGTATTTGCTGCACTTGCATCCCCAGTATTCGCACCCATTCTCGAATAGTTGAAGTTTACATTCATCGCATTGCCAAACAACTTATAAAACAAATTCTGAACGCTACTCGAAAGTATAACATTGATTACCCCAGAAATGGTGCTATTCAATAAGGTTCCACTAATTGTGTTGGTTACAATCGCAGCTTCTGGGGCAAAACTTTTAAAAACCAACAAATAAGTGGCTTGTTTACTCACCTCGTTTACATCTCGATTAATGGTTTTCAACTTATTATCAACTGTTGGATTGTTTTTAACCGTGCTATTTGCCGGCAAACTGATTTCAAAAGCGGGCAATGGACTATTTAATGTGCCTGTTAAATTACACTTAACAATTACATCACTAATTTCTCTTAACAAATCGGAATTTACAGAACTAATTCCATTTCTATTGCCGTCGTCAAATAAACTACTTATCCTTACCTTTTCTGCAAGATAATTGGCGTGCAAATTTATCTCTGCATCAAACGGATCTCCAGTCCAACTAAGGTAACTCCCCGAACCTGATTCTAAAGTAAAAGGTTTATGAAATATATCCTGAAAATTGAAATTGTATTCTCCTTTATTGATATTAAATCTTCCATTCATAACCATCGCCTCATTGTTTGCCATAACAATTTTCACGTTTCCATCTCCATTTGCTGTAATGCTGTCGCCCGTTGTAGCATCTAAAACTACAGTCATATTGAGCAATGGATTTGCAGAAAAATTCAAATCTATGTCTAAACTTCCTGTACTTTTTTTCAAAGAATCAGCATTGATGTCTCTTCCATACTCTTTCCATAAAATATAATTTACTTCCCCACGCTGCTTTGAATTTCCTGCATTCGCAATGGTAATATGCGAACTGTCAACAGGTTCTCCTGAAACGGATAATTTCATTTTGTCTTCGGGACCATTAAAATTGAAATTTATTCTGGCAAATGCATTGCCATAAAATATATTGTTGTTGACTTTGGTTGTGTTTATTGCCAATATTTTTCTAGAGGATGCCGTAAAATTATAGTTCATGTTGCTGAAAAACTGGTGCCTCAGTTGCCCAGATACTTTACCAATATTCCCAAAATCATCTTTGATTTCTATATCCCCAAAATCTATAAATCCTGGTTTAAAAAGGATATCATGGTCTTGTAGTTTATAATATACTTTGGTGAAATCTACCATCACCCCAGCATTGTGTAATCTCACAGAACCAGTAAGTTCAGGGGCAGAAAGCTTTCCAGACAATCGTAAATCTCCATTTCCCGTACCATCCATCTTAGAAAAAACAACACCTAAATATTTTTCAAGCATTGATAATTTTACTTCTTCTATTGCAAATGACGCGTCAATAGTTTTATTTGCCGAATCTGCAAGGTTAAGCTTGCCTCCAATTTTGAAGGTATAGAAAGGATTGTCGGAGTTTAAGTTAAAACTGGCTTTTTTTGTTGTATTGTCCCAAAATCCATTTATGGAGGTAATCCCTATAGAATCATTTTCAAATTGTGTTTGTTCAGTTTGGGCATTAAGATAAATTTTTAACTTGTTGAGTGGATCTTCTAAGGTTAATTCACCACTTGTAATTCCCTGAATTCTTGGTTCTTTTAATACAAAGGGTAAAATATCTCCCAAATTTACCTTGCTAAGGGTTACAACAATATCATGACTGTTTCCAATTTCAGAAGGGATGGTAGAGATTTTAAATTCTTGGTTTCCATTGCTGAGTTTGATCTCACTAGCATCAATTTTTGACTTACTTAAAATCAGTTCACCATCTTTTTCCAATCGCCAAGTTTGTTCGTTTAATACTATGCTTGATGGTTTGAATAAGATTTTAACGCCATCTTCTAAGTTTTTTATATGTGCGGAGAGATTAGCCGCTTTAATGGTTTTATCTCCTGAAGTAATAATTTTGATGTCTGATTCATCATTTGACGCATCAATGCTAAATGCCGCTGCCGGAAACCTAAGACTATCATTTACTACCAAAGTGCCAGTTTGTGCTAAAAAATGGAGACTGTCTGCATCGCCTTTGCCAGAAAATTTGAAGTTTTCAACGGTGTATTTGCCATATTCTATCAGTGGAATTTGAGTGTCAAGCGTTAATGTATTTGTTGTTGTATTGATAGATCCTAGCAATGATGCATTTTCAAACCCAACAAGTTTTTTATCTATCAGCTGCAAATAATTCTCCGAAGTATGTATTTTAGCAGCAATCGTAAATACTTGAGGGCTTAACTTTTTTAAACCTTTTTTAAAATACGCTGGAAAATATCTACTTAAAAAATCATTTAATGCAGCCGGCAACTCAGTGAGCTTGTATTCACCTTTAACCAATGCTGAAAAATCAGCATTGTTGATTTCTAGTTGTTTTTTATTGTCTATTTTTTGTGCATAAAAATGTGTAGTATCAAAACTGTAGGGAATGTTGTTTTTCTTGATTACCACATCAAATAGAGTCGCTTCTCCAATAATATCGTCAATTGTTTTTCCAACGATATTGAGTTTTAGTTTTCCAGATGTTTCTATAGGAGTGGAAGAAAAGTGTAAAGGTTGTAAATTTGCTTGGTCAATATCCGCTTTAATATTGATTTCTGGTAATTCTGGATCAATAAAGCTAATGTAACCTTTTAAGTCTGAAGAGAAATTCGGATCTTTTACAACCGCTTCGCCAGTAAATGATTTTTTTTGCAATTTCCCCTTTATGGTAATATTGTTATATAGATACTGATTGAAAAAGATTGATTTAATGTTTCCATTCAATTCCAAATTGTCTGATGATTGAAATCCAGCACCTGAAACAGTCCCAGTAAAAACTATTTTCCCTAAAGATTTAGTGTCTAATAATTTACCTAAGTCAAAAGCTGCATTTTGTAAATCAGCTTCATATTTTGGCAATTTAATGTTGGTGAAATCCCACTTTATTGCTGCGTCAACATCACCAATGCCTGTTTGTAGGTTGCCTGAAAGTAAAAATTTTCTCCAAGTACCGTTAAAACTACCATGATAATCAATAAAATCAACAGCGGACAATGAATTTAAAGAGGCTTTTGCATTTTCTGGAAGCAATAGATTGATATCCGAAATGGTTGAATGGAAATTTAGGTTTTCAATTGCGATTGTTGTATTGTCAAAGTCTGGTAAACCTTTCATCCTTACGTCTCCTTTGAAGTGCGAGTTTTTTCCAAAATTAATTTCTAATGCATTGGTAGAAAAGTCGTTTAAAAAACCTCTCATCGTGCCATTAATTGAAATGGTTTTATTTAGATCTTTTAATTCTGGGGCAAAAAAGACGATATCGTTTGAACTGAGTGTAGATCTATTCAAATTCAATTCTAGTTTTACATTTTGGGTAAATGCCTTCATGTCTTTGTTGAAATCCTTGTAGCGCATCGCATAAAATCCTTCAATTTTACTTTCGGGATTAGTAATAGCCAGTTGGTTAAAAATCATCCCTTTTGGATGAAATACCATGTTGGCAGACATTTTTTTAACATCAAATCCTGATCGTTCTTTCGTTGAAAGTTCAATTTTTGCATTGATGGTGTCTTTTTGCAAACGTACATTTGAAAAATTAGCATTTATATCTTCAAACGCAATATGCTCGTAATCAAAATAATTCGGTTTTGGCAATTTGTTGTTTTCGTCGTTTCTAAATAAACCTTTTTTAATGGTGAGTTTATGTAAGAAGATTGTCCATTCGTTTGTATTCCATTCTAATGAAGAAGTGTTTTTTAAGATTTGTTTATCTTTTTGAACGGAGGGATTTTTAATTGGCGTGAAATATTCGAGAACAACATTAGGCTTTATAAGGTCGATATAATCTATATCAAGTTTTTTATTAGAGATATCGCAACCACTTGCGTTTAATTTTAAACTTTCTACACCGGCTATAATCCGTTCACCAGAATAAGCATCCTCATATTTAAAGTTGACGTTTTTAAGCTCAATTTTTCCAAATTGAAGTTTGATGGTTGATTTTTGTTTGTTCTTAACTTGCTTTGGACTAAAATAATCCACAATAAATTGGTAATTCCAATTGGAATCTATTCGGTGTAGGTTGATGGTAGCGTCTTTTAGGCCAATGTATTTTAGCGTTACTGAATCCTTTAGGAAAAACCAATCGGTAATTTGAAGCGATAAATTGCCTGCATACAAAAGCGTATCTTTTTTTTGATCTTTTATGAGTGTTTTTTCGAGATTAATTTTATTGAAGAAAGAGATGCTTACTTTTTTTACATCAACAACCGTATGCAATTGTTGCGAAAGTTTATTGGTTACCTGTTTAAGTGCAAATTGCTGTATGCCTTCAGTTTGTAACAAAAGCATTGCAGTAATCATCAATAAAAACAACGTTAACAATAGGTATCCGGTTATTTTTAGCGTTTTTTTCAGCAAGGAGATAATTTAGGGATAAAATTAAACAATAGAAATTAAAAATGTTGTGAAAAATGGTATGTAAGGTAATTTAAACCTTTATCATGGTAATTAAAATTGATTTTAGTTATAATTTCAATTTTCAAAACAATTTCATTAGTTTTGCATCGGCAGGTCTTACACAACCAGCTCCTGTTGAACTCCCCCAGGGTCGGAAGACAGCAAGGGTAGATGGTTGAGCGGTGTGATGTAAATCACCTGCCATTTTTAATTTTATTATTATGAAGTTTTTTATAGATACCGCCAATTTATCCCAAATTAAAGAAGCAAATGATCTTGGTGTTTTAGATGGCGTTACCACCAACCCTTCATTAATGGCAAAAGAGGGTATCAAAGGAGAAGAGGCCATTTTAAAACATTACGAAGCGATTTGTGATTTAGTTGATGGTGACGTTAGTGCGGAAGTATTAAGTACAGATTTTGATGGCATTGTTAGAGAAGGTAAAGTTCTTGCAGCAATACATCCAAACATCGTTGTTAAAGTTCCGATGATAAAAGACGGAATTAAAGCTTTGAAATGGTTTACAGATAACGGTATAAGAACCAATTGCACATTGGTTTTTTCTGCTGGTCAAGCTATTTTAGCTGCAAAAGCTGGAGCTACTTATGTTTCTCCATTTATCGGACGCATTGACGATAGCTGTTGGGATGGAATGGAGTTGATTGGACAAATGGCTAATATTTTTGCTGTACAACAATACAAAACAGAAATCCTTGCTGCTTCTATTCGCAGTCCATTACACATTGTAAAGGCAGCTGAATTGGGTGCTGATGTTTGTACTTGCCCACTTGAATCTATTCTTGGTTTGTTGAAACACCCACTTACAGACCTTGGATTGGCAAAATTCTTAGACGACGCAAAAAAAATGCAGTAAACGGCTTAAACAAATTAACATGAAAATCTGTTTGCATATACATCATCTTTTACAGCTTTTGTAAGCTCTTGATGTTTTGCAAACAACATAAAACATTGAAAGGCTTACATTTGTAAGCCTTTTTTTATTTTTATTAAAATGACTACACTAAAAATCGCTATCCAAAAATCAGGAAGGTTGTTCGAAGATTCTATTGCACTTTTAAAAGAATGTGGTATAGACTTGAGAAATGTAAAAGACAGATTGAGAACTACTTCTGATAATTTCCCTATTGAAGTTTTTTTTCTTAGAGATGATGATATTCCTCAATATGTAGAAGACGGCGTTGCTGATATAGGAATAGTTGGAGAAAATGTATTGTTTGAAAAGAATAAATCTGTGGAAGTATTAGAACAACTAGGATTTGGCAAATGCCGTTTATCGCTTGCAATTCCCCGCAATGAAGAATTTGCCGGTATTCAACAATTGCAAGGAAAACGAATTGCAACCAGTTATCCTGTTTTGTTGACAAATTATCTTAAAGAATATAATGTAGTAGCCGATATTCATGAAATTAGCGGTTCTGTTGAAATTGCTCCCGGAATAGGATTGGCTGAAGCAATTGCAGATTTGGTAAGCAGTGGAAGCACATTGTTTATGAACGGTTTAAAAGAAGTGGCTACAATTTTAAGTTCACAAGCTGTTTTGGTAAAAAATCATAATTTAAGCGACGATAAAATCATATTGCTTAATAAATTGTTGTTTAGAATTAGAGCCGTTAAAAAATCTAAACGCAATAAATACATTCTACTAAATGCACCAAATGATAACCTCGATGCAATCTTGAAATTGTTGCCAGGGATGAGGAGTCCAACAGTTTTACCGCTTGCATCACCTGGATGGAGTAGTATTCATAGTGTGTTGAGCGAGGATACATTTTGGGAAATTATAGAGCAATTGAAAGCGGCGGGTGCCGAAGGAATCTTGGTTATACCTATTGAAAAAATGATACTTTAATAAATTAGATGAAAATATTTAACAATCCTAAAATCTCGGAATGGGAAAAACTGTCAAAGCGCCCAACTACCTCTGCTGTTTCTTTAGAGAAATCAGTAAAAAAAATATTAAAAGAGGTTAAAGCAAAAGGAGATCGTGCTGTAAAAAAATTCACCAAAGATTTTGATGGCGTAAAGCTAAAAAAAATTGAGGTTAGTCAGAAAGAAATTAAAGCTGCTGAAAAGTCAATTGCTCCAGAGCTGAAAATTGCCATTGAAATTGCTGCTGATAATATTAGAAAGTTTCATCTTCCTCAATTAAAAAATGAAGAAGTAGTTGAAACGATGCCTGGAATCCGTTGTTTTAGAAAATCTGTTGGTATTGAGAAAGTAGGATTATACATTCCTGGAGGTACAGCTCCATTGTTTTCAACTATTCTGATGTTAGGAATTCCAGCAAATATTGCGGGCTGTAAAGAAATAGTACTTTGTTCACCACCTGATAAAGAAGGCAATCTCAATCCTGCAATTCTTTTTGCAGCAAAAACTGTTGGTATTCACAAAGTTTTCAAAATTGGAGGAGTTCAGGCTGTTGCCGCAATGGCTTATGGTACGGAATCTGTGCCTAAAGTGTATAAAATTTTTGGTCCAGGCAACCAATATGTTACAGCTGCGAAACAATTGGTACAACAAGATGGTACTGCTATTGATATGCCTGCCGGTCCAAGTGAAGTATGCGTATTGGCTGACAATACTGCAGATCCTGCTTTTGTTGCAGCTGATTTGTTGGCTCAGGCAGAACATGGAATTGACTCTCAAGTGATGCTAGTATCCACAGCAGAATCTATAGTAGATGCAGTTTTGAAGCAGATAGAAATACAATTGGATACTCTCCCTAGAAAAACGATTGCACAAAAAGCATTGGAAAACAGTAAAGCTATTGTTTTTGATGATCTAGATAATGCTATGGATTTTGTAAATAGTTATGCACCCGAGCATTTAATCATTGCTTGTAAATCAGCTTCTACGTTGGTAGATAAAGTTATCAATGCGGGTTCTGTATTTTTAGGCAACTTTACGCCGGAATCGGTAGGAGATTATGCTAGCGGAACCAATCACACTTTGCCTACTAACGGATTTGCACGTGCATACAGTGGCGTTAGTGTTGATAGTTTCGTTAAAAAAATTACTTTCCAAGAGCTTTCACCTGAGGGACTTCGCCTGATTGCTCCCACCGTAACCAATATGGCAAGAGCCGAAGGTTTGGAGGCACATGCGAGGGCGGTGGAGGTTAGGGAGTAGTTGTTAGTAATTGGGCATTATCAACTATCAACTAACCACTTACCACTAAAACCTAAAATATAAATGGAATTTAATATCAAATCTTTATTGCGAGAAAACATTGCAAATTTGGTTCCTTATTCTTCTGCAAGGGATGAATTCAAGGGTAAGGCAGATGTGTTTTTGGATGCCAACGAAAATAGTTTAGGCTCTCCTTTTACAAAATGGTACAATCGCTACCCTGATCCTAAGCAAGAGGATCTAAAACATAAATTGTCAGCAATTAAAGGCGTTCCCGCTGGTCAAATATTTATTGGAAACGGAAGCGATGAACCAATCGATATATTGTTTCGTGCTTTTTGTGAACCTGGCGTTGACAATGTAATTACGCTTCCTCCAACTTATGGTATGTATGATGTTTCGGCTCATATCAATGACGTTACAATCAAAACTGTTCCATTATTGGAAGATTTTCAACCCGATTTGGATACCATCGCAAATGCTATTGATGAATTTACCAAAATTATTTGGATATGTTCTCCCAATAATCCAACCGGTAATTCTATTGATATCCAAGCAATTGAAATGATTTTATTGAATTTCAACGGCATTGTAGTAGTTGATGAAGCCTATATCAATTTCTCTCGCAGAAGATCATGGATTCCTGAATTGGTTGACTTCCCTAACCTTGTGGTTTTACAAACACTAAGTAAAGCATGGGGTTTGGCTGGATTGCGTATTGGTATGGCTTTCGCAAGCAAAGAAATTGTTGATGTTATGAACACCATCAAATCTCCCTACAACATTAGCCAACCAACCCAAGATATTGTATTGAAAGCCTTAGATAATCTTGATCAAGTTAACGATATGATTAAAATTTTGGTTGATGAACGCGAATGGCTTGCTTCCGAATTGGAATCATTGCCTTTTGTTGAAATTGTATATCCCTCTGATGCCAATTTCCTCTTGGTAAAATTTGATAATGCTCAAAAAGTTTACGATTACCTAAGCTCTAATGGTATAATCGTAAGAAATCGAAGCAATATCCCTCAAACAAAAAATTGCTTGAGAATTACTGTGGGTACTCCAGAGGAAAATAAGCTCCTAATTGCTCGATTAAATGAACTAATTATTCCTTAATTTTAATCATAATTTATATTTTCTGATATGAAAAAATCTTCTATACTATTATTGATTTTGGCCGTATGCTTTGTGTCTGCATTTGTTGTTTTGGATAAAAACAATCTATTTAAAACAAGCGAAACTGCTGGATTGCAACTTCCTCAAGGATTCTCTGCCAGCATCTTTTACGATAATTTAGGTCGTGCCCGTCACCTTTCAGTTGCTCCTAACGGTGATGTATATGTTAAATTGTCAAAGTTAAAAGAGGGCAAGGGGATTTATAGATTAAGAGATGCAAACCACGATGGTATTGCTGAAACAGCATCAGGTTTTGGTAATTATATCGGCACTGGAATCGTTGTTACACCAAACGAGTTGTTTGCGAGTTCAGACAATGGCGTTTTTAAATACAAAATCACCAATAATGAAGTAGATACTACAAGCGTATTGCCAATTGTAAAAGGACTTTGGAACAAAAGGCAACATGAATCAAAATCTATCACTTTAGACAATAAAGGAAATATCTATGTTAATATTGGAGCTCCTTCAAATATGTGCCAGGTTGAAGACCGTAAAAAAGGTTCACCTGGTCAAATGCCTTGTCCAATTTTGGATAGTGCTGGTGGAATATGGCAATTCAAAACCGACAAAGCAAATCAATCTTATGGTGAAGGTTTAAGATATGCAACCGGTTTAAGGAATGTGGTTGGTTTAGATTGGAATACGGAAGTAAATGATTTGTTTGTAATGCAACACGGAAGGGATATGTTGTTTCAGTTCTACCCCGAAATGTTTACCCAGCAACAAGGTGCCGAAAATCCTGCAGAAGAAATGTTCAGAATACCAAAAGGAGCTGATGCTGGATGGCCATATTGTTATTTTGATAACGATAAAAAGCAAAAGCTTTTAAATCCAGAATACGGTGGTGATCGTTCTAAAGTGGGTGATTGCGCTACCAAAACACAATCTGTAATGCAGTTTCCAGGACACATGGCACCAAACGGATTGGTGTTTTATACAGGCAAACAATTTCCTGCGAAATATAAAAACGGTGCATTTATTGCATTTCATGGTTCTTGGAACCGTGCTCCAGAACCTCAAGAAGGCTATTATGTGGTATTTGTGCCTTTCAAAAACGGGAAACCTGAAGGCAAATGGGAAATATTTGCAGACGGCTTTGCTGGTCCAAATAAAGCTACTGGAAGAGTAGATTACAGACCTTGCGGTTTGGCTCAAGGTCCAGACGGTGCTTTGTATGTTAGTGATGATTCAAAAGGTAGAATTTGGAAAATAACTTATCAAAACTAATGAAATCAATAAAAATTTTAATGCTGTTATCTTTAATGATGGCAGCATTTTCCTTTACTTCAATTGCCCAGCCAGCATTAACTGCTGCAAAAACTAGAGGTAAAATCGTATTTACCACATATTGTATGCCTTGCCACCAAGCCGATGGAAATGGTGTACCAAACCTTAACCCTCCTTTGGTAAAAACAAGTTATGTGCTAGGTGACAAAACCAAATTGATTGGCATTTTGTTAAACGGATTAAACCAAGAAATTGAAATAAACGGAGAAACATATAATGGAGTGATGGCATCTCATGATTATTTAACCAATCAAGAAATTGCTGATGTTTTAACTTATGTTAGAAACAGTTTTGGGAATAAGGCAAGTTTAATTATCCCTCAAGATGTAAAATTAGCACGAGTTGCTTTTAAGAAATAAGTGAATAGATGAAAAGAGTGTTGTTTATAGATCGTGATGGAACAATGATTTTGGAAGCTCCGCCTACTTACCAAATTGATAGCTTTGATAAACTATCGTTTTATCCAGAAGTTTTTCATTATTTAGGACGAATAGCGAAAGAATTTGATTATGAATTGGTTATGGTAACCAATCAAGATGGTTTGGGCACAGATTCTTATGTGTATGCAGACTTCGAAAGCATTCAAAAATTTGTAATCAACAGTTTTGAATCTGAAGGGGTTGTTTTTAAATCCATTCATATTGATAAAAGTTTTCCGCACGAAGGCAATCCAAACCGCAAACCCGGAATTGGAATGCTCCTATCTTATTTTAACAAAGAAGAATATGATTTGGAAAATTCTTTTGTGATTGGAGATCGTATTACCGATGTTCAATTGGCAAAAAACCTAGGTTGCGGAGCTATTTGGTTAAAAAACGATGAAAATCTTGGTGCCACAGAAATAAATGATGAACTAGCTACTTTACAACAAACTATAGTTTTAGAAACTTCCAAATGGAGTGATGTATATAGTTTTTTAAAAGTTGGGTTGCGTCAAGTTAAGCACCACCGCAAATCAAATGAAACAGATATTGCAATTGAAGTGAATTTTGATGGCACTGGGAAATCAAATATTTCTACTGGATTAGGTTTTTTTGATCACATGCTCGATCAAATTGCACGTCACGGTAAATTAGATCTTACCATTTTGTCAAAAGGAGATTTGCATATTGATGAACACCATACCATTGAAGATACAGGAATTGCTTTGGGTGAAGCTTTTGCAATAGGATTAGCAGATAAAAGAGGAATGGAAAGGTATGGATTTGCATTGCCTATGGATGAGGCTGAAGCGAAAGTGTTGATAGATTTTGGCGGCAGAAACTGGATTGTTTGGGACGCAAGTTTTTCAAGAGAAAAAATAGGGGAGATGCCAACAGAAATGTTTTTCCACTTTTTCAAATCCTTTTCGGATGCTGCAAAATGCAATTTGAATATATCTTGTAAAGGAGAAAATGAACACCATAAAATTGAAGCAATCTTTAAGGCATTTGCAAAAGCTATCCGAATGGCAATAAAAAGAGACCCCTTGAGTAATTATTTGCCTTCTACAAAAGGAATGTTTTAAAACTTGAAACAATATTTAAGTCTTATTTACAATAATTATTATTTAATTGTGTTTTAATGATTAATTAATTTTTAAGCTTAAGCCCGGAAACCACTAAACGTCTAAATGCTCCAACAATCTTTGTTTTTAGCCAATTTTACTGTATTGATTTTATCAATAATTGTATTTATTGAACTATTGGTGGTATTTAAACGCCCATTCCAACTGAAATTATTGTTTCTTGGTATTTCATTTTCCTTTTTTTTAAATGCACTTTTGTATCTAATTCAACCTTACATTGGATATGTTAGAGGAATAAATGAATTTCCATCTACTTTTTTAGGTGCTTTATCTATTTTATTGTTTTCTTATTTGTGTTACCAGAAAATTGTTAAAAAAGCTCTTTTAGTTAGTCTATTTATAATTTTTATTCATTTATTGGTTTTTATAAAATTTAATTTCATAGATAAAATTGACCCATCAATACCACTTGAAAGTAAATTGATTTTGGGCAATAACAAATATGTTTATAGATCTGTTTTTTTTATTACAGGATTACTTTTAGTGAATTTATTTTATTTCTTTAAATTATTGAAAAGCTACAATTCTGAAAACATATATTTTAAACAATTGAGGTTTTGGACATATTGGTTTATATCGACTGTTTTTGTTATTTGGCTTATAAACCAACTTTTTTTATTCTCATATATCCCAAAAGAGTTGGTTAAAATTGGTGTTTTAATATGTCATTTTACATTTATAATGTTAATTTTTTACCGTCCAAGATTTTTAAACCATTCAAATTTAGCAATTGTATTAGATGGATCCTTTAAAAACATTTCTAAATCATTTAGTCAAGATGATTTTGTCAAATTGTTTTTTATAAGAATATATTATCTAAATAAATCAGCGGAACTAGATGATTTTTGCATTTCCAATAAAATTAATGAAGAAGAAGTTAAAGACCTTATAATTAATTTTTATAAGTTAAGTTTTTCAGATTTAGTGAACAAATCTAGGGTTGAATATTTCATTAACCTCATAAAAACTGGCGATAATGCGAAATTGTCTTTAGAATCGTTGGCACAAATGTCGGGATTTAATTCAAGGCAGCATCTTTACAAATGGTTTAAGAAGTTTCATGGTGGAAGTCCTTCTGATTTGCTTTAATACCTATTTTGCCTTATATAATTTTCAAGATTTAATTTACTTTTTTTGACAACTCAACCTTATTTTGCATCTTTTATATAAAGGTTGTAAACAAATTGTTTTTAACTTATAACTCATAACTCATAACTCATAACTCATAACTTATAACTCATAATTATGAACTCAGCATTTAAGTAACGCCTGTAATTTTCATCTC
>Ga0209189_1001971_pt1 | contig 14855 bp, 15 predicted proteins | sample C_130820_EF_Meta_FD_187308 | JGI IMG/M metagenome (GOLD analysis project Ga0209189, IMG submission 187308) | Freshwater microbial communities from Lake Croche, Canada to study carbon cycling - C_130820_EF_MetaG (SPAdes) (version 3) | ecosystem: Environmental > Aquatic > Freshwater > Lake... | reverse complement strand
ATGCCGAATTGCAAATCCGGAGTTATCCCATTTAACTAACAGCCCATACTTTGGTCTCCCTACTTGGATTCGAACCAAGACCACACGGCCCCAAACCGCGGATGCAACCAGGTAACACTTTAGAGAGGTAATTGAATTTGAAAGTAGTTGCCCCATGGTTATAGCAACCATTCACCCGTGTAATTAAGCCGGCCAGGACTCGGTACGTCACTTGGGATACTAGTCCAGTTAGCAACCATCTGCGTTGATCCCATTCAAGCGATCAACCGGGAGTCGAACCCGTCCCCTTTTACTATTTCAGTAGTTCGAACTTACCTAGATAGCGTGACATTCTCTTGCTGACACTTTCAAAACTTTTACTTGGGCTGATATAGCCCGCACATATTTTTAAGAACACCGATTGGGGTAGGCTTACCCCAACCTTTGGTACAATCTTGCCATGTCCAGAACTCACCGCTATTACCTTTTGGTATAGGGTTTCCGTTCTTATCTAATGCATTACCAGTAGAATGGAATTTGCAGGTCTGACAACATTTTTCTGTAGCCATTTGATGTCCTTATATAATTTGGTGCAACATGTGGGATTCGAACCCACGCAAGAAAACCCTCGTACTTAAAGGTTGAAGCAACCCACACTCCGTTACATCCTATGTCGCATATTCTTGGAGCGGGATAGGAGAATCGAACTCCTGACTAAACCTTGGCAAAGTTTCGTTTGACCATTAAACTAATCCCGCATAAATTAGTGTCTAGCTACCTACACCACATAGGCCCTAGACTGAGCAGTTACTCTGTCCATAACATTTCTTCTTCTGGGATGGCGTTAGACCACACCCTAGACAGTTTTCGAAATTCCCTAAAGAGGAACCGTAAGGTCAAGTTCTAGTGTACCCCCTGGTCTCTCGTTACAGGGACGCACTTTTATAACGTAAAAGTGTAAACCGAGTTTTTTGGTGCCCCATGACAGAATCGAACTGCCACACCCTGATTACAAAACAGGACCTCTACCATTAAGGATAATAGGGCAAATTGGTACTCCGAACGGGTTTCGATCCCGCTTCTCCAACTTGAAAGGCTGGCGTCCTAGCCACTAGACGACCGGAGTATTAAAAACTTGGCAGGGGCAATGGGATTCGAACCCATGATACTAATTTCAAAGACTAGTGCCTTAGACCGGGCTAGGCGATACCCCAACAAAATAAACTGGTACCCGAAGCAAGATTTGAACTTGCGGCCAACGGCTTATCAAGCCGCTGCTCTACCACTGAGCTATCCGGGTATATTTGGTGGAGGCCGAGGGAATCGAACCCTTCTAGACAAGATGCTTGCAAGGCAACTCCGCAGCCCACTGCTGCCCCCAAATTTGGCTCCCCAGCGTGGGATCGAACCACGGACACCTTGGTTAACAGCCAAGTGCTTCTACCTCTGAGCTACTAGGGAATAAATTGGCGATCCTGCGGGGAATCGAACCCCGATATCCGACTAGACAGGCCGGTATAATAACCACTATATGACAGGACCAAATTTGGTGGAGCCTGAAGGAATCGAACCTAACTGCCGCCACCCTACATATTATGGCAATTGATTTACAGTCAACCGTAGGGAACAGGCTCCAAAATTGTAACACACTCTCCGCTATGCGTTTTTGTCACCGGCAAATGGTGAAATAGAATGTGTATAGTAAAGTGTTCTACATGAGCATGAGCCCACTGGTCACCTTGCTTGTGACAAGGCTAGAGAACACTTTACTATAACTGGATTTTACACATCTGCGTTGTCGCCACAGACTTACCATCCCCAGTCACGCCCACATTAATAGCCCATGTTTTACGAGCGGGCAGGGTCGCGTTCCCTATGCACTCGTTTACGATTCTAACGGTTCTCTTCTAGAGCCTCTCGCTTTGTTTTAACATTGCTATATACTCGAGCTCTTTCCAACTTTTCTGCGATCAACTTTCGAAGATCTTGTTTAGTTAGTGAATGCTGTTGCATAAACTCTGTCTGTTTTTGATTATTGCTATTGTTTTCTATCATTTTCCCTGTTAAAAACAAAAAACCCCAGGGAGTTTAATCCTGGGGTCTTGGAGTTTGTAGTGTAATTTTTGTTACACTGTGTCCTCCCGGACCCCGATTTTAATCTCTGATGTACGATCATAACTTGTCATATTAAACTCAGACCAGCATATGGCGGGGCTTGAGCCCAGCTGTTTCGCTGTTGCTATGTTTAAATGTTTCAGTTGTGATTGCATTTTTGTTTCCATTTTCCTTAAAATCTTTTCTAGGCTTTTTATAGCCTATGTACTTATTGTATATTTATTTATGTCTGTTGTCAACTACTTTCTGCATTTGTGACAAAAAAATTTGTCTCTCTTGCTTGAGCTGCTGCCAACTAGTCTCTATTGTATGTTGATGTTGTGGGGTTGTCAATACTTTTGTTGTTGCGTTTTTACAACAACACATGTATTTTTCAAGTCCACTGACCAAAGTTAGGGATCCATAGTCTATTGGGATCTGGGTGTTCCGCAGTCCAATAACCATGCTGCTGCCTAATTTGTGAGTTGAAATTGGTAACGGGCCAGCTGTAGCCTTTTTGCATCATGACAGCACCAATCAACTCTTCGGGATTCCAAGGAACTCCCTGTTGATGCACATCGGCCCAAGAATCTATGGCATTTGTATAATCAGTCATGCCATCAGAACTGCAAAATCCAAATCGATCGTTGAATCCTCTAGATCCGGTTCTATCTGGATAGGGTAGAATCATCCATTTGGGATTTTCTTTCAACGCATTGCCCCAATAGTTTAGATCTACTTCCCCCATGATCAACACATCTGGTCTTGATCTTATCACAATGTCATACTTGCCCTGCTGCTGTTCATGCTGTTGTCTAGCTTGATCACACCATCTCAGTATGGAATACTGTTGCCAAAGTCTAGTTTCATCATAATACCATCCTGGCACATTATGAGGATTTGGAGCACACAGATCAGGATCCCGTATGTCAACATGCACCAAGTGATGATTGGGTGGTAGACGAGCTTCTATCAACGCTCTGGCCTGATCGTTATCAACCGACAGCCAGCTGGGTGCAATAGGGAATCGTTCATCCTGCCCCTTGTTGTCCCATAGGGTAACAAACCAATCCACTTGACTGAAGTTCTTTAACGATGCCAATTGTATATCAAAAGTTTCACAAAACCTAGCATGTCCAGAAATTAATAATGCCACTTTCATAATTTATCCTTTATTAACTGTAATTTTTAGAATTGGTCATGCCCACGACCCTAAATCTACTATATGTCTATTGTTTTCTATATGATAATGCTCACGAAGATGTGCGTCAAAATCTCCGATTAAATCTCTAATTTGAGCACGTTGGAAATGACCGTGCAGTAATGCTTCGGGTCCGTATTCAACACCACTGTCATATATTGATTGAAGGTTATTGGCAATATCTGCATATGCATCGATAATTCTACTGCTACCAATAGCAAATTGATCGTTGGTATGGGGTCCGTGTCTTTGATTTCGCGGAGTAATTATAGCATTATCGTGTTGATCCAGAATATTCTTGAATTTATCAAGATCCAAGTCTTGATTCAAAGACAAATCTGGTCGTGTTCTAATCACTAGATCATATTTTCCAAACTGTGCTTCATGCTGTACTTTTAATTGGTTTGCCAAGTAGATTCCCTGATACATCAAATATGTATGTTCGGGCAAAGGCCATCCATATCTTATGTAATTTTTCTCAATTATGTGAGCAGTATCTAACTCATCCACTGCGGACAGTGACACTAATCTATGGCCTGAGGGCAGTCTAGATGCAATGTATTCTGTGGCACTTGCTGTATCAGTATTTAATAATGCAGGTGGAATTACTGTTTTGGTAGGGGGCTGTTGGTTATTTTTCCAAATGTACACAAACCAATCAATGGTGTCATCATTTTTCAAATGCTGCAACTGTGCATCAAAAGATTTACAAAAACGGGGCTGACCTGACAGTAGGCATGCCACTTTCATAATTTACTCCTTATCAATTCTACAAAATCACTGCATATGCCGTAACAATTTACATCAATATTTTTTAACTCTGGATCATGCCACTCAGGTAGTACCGAGATGCTGCGTCGCGTCAATTCTTTACCCGGATAAGTCCATATAAAATTGTTGCTGGTTAGAACAAAATCATCTTCTTGATGCCAGAAGTAACACAGATCGGTGTCAGTTAACCATCTCAATGCTGCTAAATTTTTAGCATGAATCCACAGTCCAAATTTACTCAGGAACTCTTTGTTAACTGGATAGTCTGGTCTATCATGTCCTAGATAAAATTCTGAGTTGACCACCCAAAGATCAATTTCACAATCAAACCCTTGAGATAATGCCAATTCAATTTGTTCGGGGCGATTTTCAAGATTAACATCTGGCCCGTTGGTCAATCCTCTATGTGCTATTAGTTTCATTTTAATTTAAAATGCACGTCAACTTCGTGAGGGCCGCCAGAGAAATAGCAGTCAAATCCTCTTTCTTCTAACCAAGTTTTGACAGTGTGAGCACTGTTGTCAGTATTTTTATATAGCACATGTTCGTATGTAGCTTCGCACTTGCCATCTTTAACAGAGGTTATCCTGTCGCCCAAACTCTGTAAAACTTTAAAATCGTTTCCCTGAGCATCTATCCACAAATAGTCCACTTGAGTAATATTATTATTTTCTAAGAATGTATCCAAACGCATGGTCATTACTTTGTACTGATCCGTAATTTTAAAATCAGTTCGGCCAGGCCAAGTTTGTTCTAGCAGTTCCGTTTCAGCAAATTCATATAGTGACGAACAGCCCCAATCTGACTGCCCTGCTATGTTGAACATTTTGAATCCATTCTCAGTATCAACAGCAGCTGGTACTAGATGAAAATTTTTAAAATTTTTATACTTGTTGTGCAGTATTACCTGCAACTCTATAGTTGGTTCAAAACAATAAACACTGTTATTCTCATCGTTTAGAAACTGTAAAGTATCACGCCCGTCATTTGCACCTACCTCAATAATTGTGTTCATGTTATTCACCTTTATGATTTTTTAAAAAGTTGTCTAAATCTTCTGGGGTACCAATACCCCACATCTTGGTAACTCTCTTTACCTTGATTTTTTTTCCATCTTCAATTGCCTGGTTGAACACTGGGCAAACATAGAACTCGTTGTTAACACGAATATTTTTAGCTATCATATCTTCAGCATATTTAACGTAATCACTACCGTGTTTCCAGTAATAAATTCCCACTGTGGCCTCATTGCTAATGGGTTTCTTTTCAGCCACTTCGCTGACGAATCCATCAGTGCCCAATTTGGCATAACTCCATTTGGGATGGCTGGCTTCAAATGTAATAATACCGCCATCAATCTCATCTGCCGTAAAGGCATACATACACTCGTTACTGCTCCATTCAACATATTGATCACTATTAGCCATAACCAATGGTCTATCATTATTGATGTAATCTTTAGCTAGTAATGTACTACAAGCAGCGCCCTCTGTAACACCATTGACTTGAACAATATCACATCCTGGTGCTATGAGATTCAACAGATATTTCAAATTATATTTTTCATAATGCTCTTGCTGAACGATAAAAATATAATGTGCTTCTATGTTCAAGTTTTCTACAACCACCTGAATCATGGGCTTGCCGTTTACTTCAATTAAGGGTTTGGGAAAGGTGTACCCCTGTTGTGAAAATCTACTACCAGCACCAGCCATGGGTACTAGCACATTGAGTTTGCTGTCTTTCCAGGGGATAGAGTTTGATGTCATTTGTGAATCCATTTCTTGTAATTTTTTGTTGATTTTATTCCATGTAACATCGTGAGAATTTTCCACTGCCAACAGGTGTGCCCCACTGTCTATAGCCGCTTGTCGGCCAATGTGACTGTCCTCAATTATGAGTGTGTTCCTAGGTATTGCATCAAGCTTGGTCATACATTGCCAATACATCTCAGGATAGGGTTTGGGATGATGTACATCTTGATTGCTGACATAGTAATCAACATATTCCATTACCCCAATTTTTAATAGGCTGAGTTTAACTGTTTCTCTAATACTGTTGCTGGCCACTGCTATAACGTATCCAGATTCTTTAAGTTTAGAAAATATATCCACTAGTTTGCTATCAATGGGAAACTTTTTAATTAGTTCAAAAGTGGCCAGCTGTTTACGCTGCCATATTACATCATGATAGTCTAAAGGTAACCCTTTAGATTCAGACAGCATTTTTAATTTTTTAGTAGTATTAAGGCCATCGTAGACTGAAAGATGTTCGTCTCTAGTAATCACATATTTGGGATCAACACTATTCAGTGCGTCATTGAGACTTTGATAGTGCAGCTCTCTACTTTCGATTAACACTCCGTCAAGATCAAAGATTACTAGTTTACTCATTACCATCTCCAAATCATTTGATATCCGTCATGGATTAATTCTTTACCCAAGTTTTCCATAAATTTATGCACATACACACCTTTACCATCGCGATGTCCGTCTTTAAAGAAACAGTCATCCACAGCAACTAATGAGCCTGGCTTGAGCCTGTGGAGAATCCCGGCAAGTTCCAAGATATGATGCAGCGAGCTGTTATGCTCTTCGCCCGGAGTAAAGTCGTAACTATCCAAATACAAAACATCGACTGTAACATCAGTCTTTCCCAAATCGTATAAGAATTTAACACTATCGCCCAAAACTACATCAAGTTTCTTTACGTAAGATTTAGCAAAGTCAACATGTGCAGGTGTAATATCAACACTGTATGCAGTGCCAGAATTTTCAGAAATATACAAATCCCAGACCATGGTACTCCATCCATCACCCTCGGGAGTATTTCCTCTGGCACATCCTGTTTCAATAATCAACGGGTTATCAATGGTTTTCAAGTGATCCACCATTAATCGAAATCCTGGTTCTCTTGATGATGTTCTAGCTAATATTTGTTCTAATGTCATGTTTATCCTAAATCGTGTTCGAAAAAATTAGCAATAGCATAGTCGGCGCTTTCTTTAATACCTCTGCGACCTGATAATCCCAGTGCATTCTTTAACATAACCGTACTCATAGGACCACATCTGTCATATTGATGTATAACTGGAACAACAGTGCCATCATTGTTAAGCAGTTGCCCAGTTCTATTAAATATCAGCTTTGTTGAATGATGCATGGTGGAAACTAGTCCTTCGCCGTTGTGATTGATTCCAAAATTAGAAAACTGATTATCATAAACCAAATAATTATGTACCACTGTATCAGCAGCCCAGAAGGATTTATCTATTGCTGCCAATCTGTCAATTTCATCAATTATTTTTTTAAAATATTCCATCACAGCAGATCGTGTGCCAATTGTAGTGCCCACACATACCACATACTGATCTTTAACTTTATCTAATGCAATATCGCCATATACTGTTTTATACCAAACACCGTTGTGTTTGCAGTTTCCTATTAATTCAGGTTCTGCAAAAAATTCAATGTCGTGTGCTAGATTGTTAGCAAACGGATTGCTTTGAAAGACTACATCCCTAACATCTGTCACCATTATATTTTCAACGTCTAAAAAATTATTTTCTAAACAATTTAAATAATATTCAAATCTAGAAATGATCACTGATGCTGATCGAGATGTTTCGTCAGGAATATAAGTATAAACGTTATTCAGATTGCAAAATTCCTGCATCTCGTCACTAATTGAGTCCACAACAAAAAGAACATTGTCCTGATAGTGCTGTCTTAAAGATGTCACAAATGGCTTTATTTTGTCAACTGTGTAACCAAATACAGCACCTATTACTAAATTTTTACTCATATAAAACCTTAAAAATAATGTCCGTTGGATCTTGGAAACCAAACATCGCCATAACCATGAGCTGTTTTGATATTCTCATAATCCACCCTTACTTCACACCAGAATGTTTTACCTAATCCAATAGCAACACTCAACGCCATGCTTTGATTACCAACAAATTGTTCACAGCCCTGAATAACACGAGCCAATTCCAACATGTCACTGACTGGTCTATAATCTATATTGCATTTATATTGATCACAGAACACGGCATGTTCTTGTTCAGTGCCAACAAATATTGCCATGTCACAAAAACTTTCCTCGGCAATCCAATGTTTCATTTGGTCGTTGGTTGATTCCATCCCAAACGTTTCACGTCTGATATGTCTACGTGTTCTATTAACTACAATGGGCTTTCCTGGAATACGAATGGGATCTACATAGTCCAACCATGGATCAATCAATAGAGCCTTACGGTTTTCCTGGATGTCTAGACCAAAGGTTATTGCAAAACATTCAGTTTGATTTCCCAACCAATTTTCCACTTTGCCAGCTCGCCGAGCCCATTGCTTGTATTGATCCCGCAGGTCATACACCACAGCTTCGTTGTTCCATGCACTGACTTTACTGATATAACTTTGAGCCTCAATTAACGGCATTATAAAATCAATGTCTTTCTGAGTATACCGTCCCTGATGATCGCCTGCGTTAGGAACTCCCCACATCTTTTGAGCGATGGTATCCATACCTCCCAACTCCAAATAAAAATCACCGCCGCCCAATAGCTTGACCACATTGAGAGAGTAAATAGTATCGCCAAACGTACCTGCATGTAAAAAACTATTATTCATTTTCAGTTATCCATAATTTAGGGATGCTGTTCCACACTTTATCGAAATCAATGTACGGATCTTTGCCGCTTTCTTCCATGAGGTGTAGAGCCAAACTAGGTATAGGACTGAACAACATCACATCTGGTTGATTCCAAACTTGATTGATTGTTTCGTTCTCATCTTTTTTAAGTATCCACTTTGCAGATTCTTGAAAATAATTCCTATACTTATCATAGATAGCACGGCTGGCTAGGCAAGTATACGTTGTATGTTTTACAGTTCTATAATGTCTATAAGGTCCCAATAATAGTATGCTTTCGTAAATCTGTCTAGTATACCGCCAAATATCGTCATGGGGATTGATTGCAATCATTTGCCCAGTGTTGCTTTCAAATTGATCCACAGTGTCAATCATGTCCTGTATACTTTCTGGAAAGTGTAGGTAATCATCTTCGATGTGCATCCAAAGGTCTGTGGCATGTTTTTCCACTAGATCATATACCTGGTAACAGGTATGACTGGCCCCAGTGCCGTCTTCAACAGAAATAAATGTATTAGGGAATTTGCAGTGACTCAATATGGTTTTGACATCAGACACACACTGCTCGCTGCTGTGATCATCTAATACAAACAGTTCAACATCATGATCCGTCACTTGATTGATGCTGTTAACTAGACTACTGACACATTGATTAATGATTTCTGTTTTGGTATTGGGGATATATCGAGTGCCATGTAATGCGTGTACTCGTCCGCACGTTCTTAATATTATTGTTAGTTTTCTTGACATATTTTACTTGTTGTGATTAACCAATCTTATAATTCTTTAGTAGATTGCTTAATTATTATAAATTGTATTTACTGCACTGTCAATGCCAGTAATAAATTTACGGTAAAATATTATTTTATAAAGCTATCTCGAAAGATTATCCAAGCTTCTCCCCAACTCCACCGCTGACTTGCCTTATGCACATCAGTTCTGTTGATCTGCAGACATTTGTCAACTGCGATCTTTAGTCTTTCACTTTCTTCAACCATGAATCCTGTGATTCCTTGATCTATTACATCAGCAGGTCCTTGGCAGTTGTAGGCAGCAACAGGAGTGCCACAGGCCATTGATTCTATCATAACAATACCAAATGTTTCCCATCGACTGGGAAACACAAATACCTCTGCATTCGCATACCACTTTGCCAATGCCTCTCCAGTTTTAAATCCAGTGAAGATTACATCAGGGTATTGTTCCCTGTAGGTTTCAAGCATTGGGCCGTCACCAACCATGACTTTGTGGTATCCAGGATAATCCAATTTAAAAAATTCTTCCAAATTCTTTTCCTTACTGACTCGTGATACACACAGTAAATATTTGCCGTTAATTTCATCATGCCTTGGGGATGGATTAAAGACTTCTCGATCTACACCTCTGGTCCACGGGATGATGTTCCCTTTGAATTTATGGGATAACAATTCTTTGACCATACTGTCTGTTGTGGTCAAAACTACGCCACTGTGTTTATGAAACCATCGAACATAACGCCAAGTGATACTTTCTGGAATCCCAAACAATTTTTTCATGCTTTCAGGAAATTTTGTATGATAGGCAGTATTATATCGAATTTTTTTTCTATCACACCAAATTCTCCCTGCAAGCCCTACTGGTCCTTCAGTGGCAACGTGTATGTAATCAGGTTGTAGTTTTCTAATCTTTTTACCAATGGCTCGAACAAAACTCAGTTTGATTTCGGGATACCTAGGTGCATTAACATGTGGAAAATTACTAGGGTCAACAAATACAAACTCATATCCGTCAAGATTCGCATAAGGTTCGATATTTTTATACGTAGTAACGACCCCGTTGATTTGATCGTGAAGGTTGTCGGTTAATATTAATATTTTTTTCATAATTAATGATCTAATTTTTGTTGGACGCAGTTTCCTACTATTTTGAAACTGTCAAATTTTAACTGCCATTTCATGGTGCTCAATACATGCTGGCAAGTTTGTTGATCTGGAAAGGTCAGTGTTATTTTTCCAGGTTGATCTTGCGGATTATTAGAGTGTACTGCTATTAGTATCAATAACCACATTATCACTACTTCCAGTCCAAGTCACTATTTCCCAACGACCATCATGATGCTCAACTAGAGCTGTGCAACTTTCAACCCAATCACCGTCATTCATATACACAATACCGTCTAGTTCTTTGATCTCCGCATTGTGTATGTGACCGCAGATCACACCATCGAACCCACGTTTTTTACAATATGCCACTATGTTACGTTCGAATTGAAAAATAAAATCAGCAGCTTTTTTGACTCGATGTTTGAGGAACTTGCTAAGACTCCAATAACCAAACCCCATCTTGTGTCTTACTGCGTTGAATTTTGAATTCCAATCTAACACTAGGTCATAAAGTTTATCACCTAAAAATGCCAACCAAGGAGCCAATCTTGTGATGCCATCAAACAAGTCTCCATGCGTGATTAGATAATGTTTGCCATCCACGCCAATATGTTCTGTTTGGTTGCAGATCTCCACAAGCCCAAAACTAAATCCATAAGGAATCATTGGTCTCAAAAATTCATCATGATTACCCGCAACATAGACCACTCGGGTGCCACGTTTGGCATGGCCAAGAACTCTGCGCACCACGTTGGTATGGCTCTGTTTCCACCGCCATTTATTTTGGGTGATTTTCCAAGCATCAATAATATCCCCCACAAGGTACAAAGTTTCACAGGTGTTGTGTTTGAGAAAATTGTTGAGTTGTTCTGCCTTGCAATCTCTAGTTCCAAGATGAACATCCGAAATGAATATGGTTCTGTAGGTTTTTGGTTTGTTTGACATACGATACGTTCGTTAGTTTAATTTGCTGGCCTTGTATTTATATAAATAACTTTAATGAAACCTACTATAGCTTTGTTTCAAAATCATCCAGAATGCTCCGTTGACTGTTGCAATGGAATGATTCAGGCATTATCTTCCCAATATAATGTTAAAATATTTTTAACAGATCAATGTCGTCCAGAAACTTTTGAAAATGTAGATATTGTGGCATTTCCTGGCGGTATAGGAGATTACTCCAGTTATGATAGATTTTTTAGAAGGCGAGCTCAAAATGCTGTGGCAGATTTTGTTGCCAACGGCGGAAGATATTTGGGCATATGCATGGGAGCATATTGGGCAGGCAGCCACTTTTTTGATATCCTAGATGGAGTGGATGCAGTACAATACATCAAGCAGCCCCGTGCTGATATTAGACGTAGTTATAGTACCTATGCACCAGTGATGTGGAAAGGTCAACCAGAAGATATGTTTTTTTATGATGGCTGCGCTCTAGTTGGCGATACAACCAAATTTCAAACCATAGCCAAATATGCCAACGGCGATGCCATGGCCATAATTCAAAATAGAGTGGGACTAATTGGATGTCATCCTGAAAGTCAGCGGGACTGGTACGAAAAACCTAGACAGTATCTTTCATCCAAATGGCACGAAGGTCGTCATCATGCACTGCTATTAGAGTTTGTCAATGAGTTAATGAGTCATTGAATTTTATATTTGACGTATTCAGTGATAGCGTCAGCAACATCAATACCACAATATTTTTCAAATCCACTAAACCCCGGATTGCTGTTAGCTTCGCAGACTCTGAAGCCTCTCTTGTCAAACAGTAAATCAACACCTGCAATAGCCAATCCCAGAGTGTTGGCTGTTTCACGAGCAATGTAGTCAATTTCTTCAGTTATTTCAAAACTTGACCCAGTGCCACCGTTGGTGATGTTGGCTCGGAAATCTCCATCTGGTGCAGTTCGTTTCATAGCACCAATTACTTTTCCGCCAATGACCAACACTCGAAGATCTTCGCCAGGATGGTCGCCTAGGTATTCTTGAACAATTAGAGTTTTTTTGTTGCCCAAACTTTCAATGAATTCCACTAACTTTTTATAATCTTTCTTTTTCTCACAAAGATAAACTCCGGCACCATAACTGCCAGTCACTACTTTGACCACACAGGGATATCCAATGTTTTCTGCAATGAGTTTTTCCTGTATGGGAAATCTCACCATCATGGTCTTGGGTATGGGCACTCCAGCTCGACTTAATATTTGACTGGTCTGCATTTTATTCTTAGCAGTCTCAATGGCTGCAGAAGAATTTATCACAGGCACTCCAATCTGTTCAAAATGTCTCAACACTGCAATTTGAAATGGTAGAATTCCTGCCCCCAATCTAACCAATACCAGTTTGGGAATTTCAATATCTTCGCCTTGATACTTAATGCCTTTGCTGATATCTTTGTCAACCACAATGTCAAAATCATCAGGATGGCATACTCTAAAACTTATGGACTTTTGTTTGAGACTGTCAACCAATCTCATGGTTTCATAGTCATCTACAGTTTGTTTGGTTATTATAATTACGCTCATGTTATCCACTAAAAATGTTTGCTAATATTTATTATAGTGTAAGATAATTTAACGAGTATTTTCCATGGCACGTCTTTCTTGATATTCTTTTTGTTTTTTTATCCAGTATTGTTTGCTTCGCTCAGCTATAATCAAATCGTAATTTTTGACCCTATGCGGTAAAAAATCTTGACCCAGTTCTGGGTACTCTTGTTTGCGATGTTCAACTACCAAAAACAATGATATGATGAAAAACGCCACAACAATCAAACCAGCAATGGCCCAACCTGCTTTTATTTTCATTTCTTCTAATTTTTTAGCACGTTTGGCAGCATTGGCTTGATCAATACGCATCTGTTTGGCAATGACAACACTCTGTTCTTTGCCCAACTTTTCCATCATTTCCTCTACTTCAGTGTAGAGAGCGCCCAATTCTGGAGGGCATTGATAGACCATTAGTTCCCGTAATTCAACGCCCATTTGTTCTAATTGTTTACGCATGAGCACTCTCTGCAGAGCACGTTTGCCTAGACTGGCATCACCGTGATAAACTTCATTTTTGCTACGGCGCTCTTCTTCTTCAAAGACCGCCAAGCACTTGTGAAGATTATCGTAATAGTTACCTAGATGTTCCCCTATTTCAGAGTATACATTAACGGGATCTTTTTTATTTAGATCGCGTACTCTTTGTTTTTCTTCATTTAGTTGTTTTACGGCTTCGGGGGTTGGTGCTTTATTTGCATAGACCTTGTGAAATTGATCGTCAAGATCCTTGATGACACCTTGAACGTCACCAGCTGCACTTTTGATATCTTTATAAAGTTTACACCCAGCTTTGACCGCGGATACAGCACCATTAGCTAGGGCAAAAAGCGTTAATGGATCCATTATACACCCCCATATTATTTACAGGGAATTTAATGGAAGTTTTATGGGTATATTATTTGAATTCTATTTGAAGCCCGTTTTGCTGACCAGTTTCAAATCCCAGTTTCTTCAATCTAACACTAGACACAAATTGTTCAGCGTTTTCCACATAGAGACAAGAATCTCCGTTGATCAACAATATACCATTGAATTCATCAGAATTTTTATAGTATTGGAACGCAACTCTCTTAGTGATGTTAACAAAGTCTGGCCATGCCATTGAACCAGTAGTAGAGTCAATGCAGTCCATGAATTCAGTTAATGAACCATTGTCAATGTTTATATACATGGATTTGATCACTTCTGCTAACTGCGACTTAATAAATTTAATTACTAAATTTGCAGGAACACCGTTGCTGATACAGAATGGCCCAAATTCATTCCAAAAAGTAGAACGTTGCCCAATTCCCACACTGTATGCAGGTGCTGCTATTTTTGGCAAATTCTTTTTTAAGAATTTTGGAATCTCAGTTTTGATCTTTTGGTAAGCAGCATCAGTGGTGCCATATCCGTTACGACCCTTGATTCTAGACAGATTAGATTTTACCTCAAGCCATATTGACTTATCTATCACTAAATCGCCTTTGCCATTATCCTTGGACATTGAAATTCTGGGACTTGAAATTGCTAGGAAGAATTCACCCTTACCACGCTGAGTTTTCTTACCGCCGCTGGCAAATGCACCTGCAATGTTTATGAGTTCAGGATATATTTGTTGAAAAATGCCAGGGTAAGCAGTTTGTACAATGTCTGTGAGTCGTTGTTTTACTCCAGAATTCATCAAAGCATCAATATTGATAATGCCAGTTTCTACCAATTCTTTGGCAAAATTTATTTTGTCTTCAAATGGGGCTTTTA
>Ga0209189_1001966_pt1 | contig 14872 bp, 12 predicted proteins | sample C_130820_EF_Meta_FD_187308 | JGI IMG/M metagenome (GOLD analysis project Ga0209189, IMG submission 187308) | Freshwater microbial communities from Lake Croche, Canada to study carbon cycling - C_130820_EF_MetaG (SPAdes) (version 3) | ecosystem: Environmental > Aquatic > Freshwater > Lake... | reverse complement strand
GAGTTGCTCTCGACCGCTTGGCGCTGGTGGGTGGCGATCTGGCCGCACGTTCTGGCCACGACGATCCTCGCGATCAACGTCGTCGCCAGCGCCCACGCGATCCTCGTGAAGCGCGACACGCGCTCCACGATCGGCTGGGTGGGGCTGATCTGGCTGTCGCCGGTGTTCGGCGCGATCGCCTACGCGGTGCTCGGCGTGAACCGGATCCGCTCGCGGGCCAGCCAGCTCCGCGCCGGCGCGCTCACCGTGACCCACGAACTCGACGCCGCGGTCCCGGCGCCCGACAGGCTGGACGAGGTGATCGGCCCGCCCGACTCCCCCCTCCGGTCGCTGGCGACGCTCGTCGGAGCGGCGACCGAGCGACCGCTGCTCGACGGCAACGCGATCGAGCCCCTCGGCGGCGGCGACGAGGCCTACCCGCGGATGCTCGCCGCGATCGACGGCGCGACCCGCAGCATCGGCCTCGCCTCCTACATCTTCGACAACGATCCGACCGGCCGGATCTTCGCCGAGGCGCTCGGCCGCGCCGCGACGCGGGGGGTGGAGGTGCGGGTGCTCGTGGACGGGATCGGCTCGCGCTACACGTCGCCGCCGATCACCGGCGTGCTCGCGGCCCATGGCGTCCGCGCCGAGATGTTCCTGCCCACGACCGTGCCGTTCTACTTTCCGTACGCCAACCTGCGCAACCACCGCAAGCTGCTGGTCGTGGACGGCGCGGTCGGCTTCACCGGCGGGCTCAACATCCGCGACGGCTGCTGGCTCTCGCGTCGTCCACGACACCCGGTCCGCGACATGCACTTCGAGCTGCGCGGTCCGGTCGTCACGCAGCTGCTCGAGGTGTTCGTGGAGGACTGGGCGTTCGCCTCGGGGGAGTCGCTGGTCGGCGACCCGACCACCGGCGGCATCGACGGGCCGTGGGCGCCGGAGCCCGGGTTCGCCGGCGAGGCCCTGGCCCGCGGCATCCGCTACGGGCCCGACGACCCCGAGATCGGACGCATCAAGCTCGTGCTCGTGGGCGCGCTCGCCGCGGCCCAGAGGACGGTGCGGATCATGACGCCGTATTTCCTGCCCGACGACGCCGTCTGCCAGGCGCTCGATGTCGCCGCGCTCCGCGGCGTCGAGGTGGACATCGTGCTCCCCGAGCAGAACAACCTGGCGCTCGTGAGCTGGGCCTCCACGTCGATGCTCTGGCAGGTGCTCGGCCGCGGCTGCCGCGTCTGGATGTCCCCGCCGCCGTTCGACCACACGAAACTGATGGCCGTGGACGGCGCCTGGGCGCTGTTCGGGAGCGGCAATTGGGACGACCGGAGCATGCGGCTCAACTTCGAGTTCAACGTCGAGACCTACGACCGCGGGATCGCGGGGCGGATCGACCGGCACATCGCCGACGTGATCTCCCGCTCGCGGCCGAGGACGCTCGACGAGGTGGACGATCGCAGCCTGCCCGTGCGACTGCGCGACGGGATCGCCCGGCTCTTTTCCCCCTACCTCTGATCCCCTACATTTTCGGGCATGACTCCCGCGACCGCCGCGTCCGCCGCCGCCGATCCCACCGACGCCCTGCGGGCCGTGGGGCGGGAGTTCCACGGCCGTTCGTGGTCGCTCGGTACGAGCAGCAACTACAGCGTCGTGCTCTCGCGCGAGCCGGTCGAGCTGCTGATCACGGCCAGCGGCAAGGACAAGTCGGCCCTCGGTCGCGACGACTTCGTGCGGGTGGACGCCTCCGGCGAGCTCGTCGGCGGCGGAGCGGGGAGGAAGTCGTCGGCGGAGACGCTGCTTCACTGCCTCATCGCCGAGCTCGTCCCGGCCCTCGGCGGCCCGCCGGTGGGGGCGGTGCTCCACACGCACTCGGTCTGGAGCACGATCCTCTCGCGGGCCGACGTCGGCCGCGGCGCCGTGCGGATCGAGGGCTTCGAGATGCTCAAGGGCCTCGACGGCATCGGCACGCACGACACCTGCGAGGAGGTGCCGATCTTCGCCAACAGCCAGGACATGGTGGAACTTTCGGACCGGATTCGCACCCGGTTCTCCGCGGCCGATTGGAGTGATCCGCGGCGCCCGCCGGTCCACGGCTTCCTGCTCTCGTCCCACGGGCTCTACACCTGGGGCCGCGACCTCGCCGAAGCCCGGCGACACGTCGAGATCCACGAGTTCCTGTTCGAGGCGGTCGCCCGCAGCCGGATGCTGGCCGCAGGTCACGCGCATTCCTGACCGCCTTCCGTTCCCGAGGAGTCCGATCATGGCCATCGTCACCGTCCCCGCCGAGAGCCGCCGGATCGAGGATGCCGGCGAGATCAAGACCTTCCTCGCGAGCCACGGGATCGACTACTCGACCTGGCCGCTCGAGGACCGCGTCGATCCGGCGGCCCCGGCCGCGGCGATCCTCGCCGCCTACGCGCCGGAGATCGAGGAACTCAAGCGGCGGGGCGGCTTCGTCACCGCCGACGTCGTGGACGTCCTGCCGGACACGCCGAACCTCGACGCGATGCTCGCGAAGTTCAACAAGGAGCACACCCACACCGAGGACGAGGTGCGGTTCATCCTCCAGGGCCGGGGCGTGTTTCACATCAACCCCGTGACGCGACCGGTGTTCGCCATCGAGGTCTGGGCCGGCGACATGATCAGCGTTCCGCTCGGCACACGGCACTGGTTCGACCTCTGTGCCGACCGGCGGATCCGCGCGATCCGGCTGTTCCAGGACATGAGCGGCTGGACGCCCCACTACCTCGACGACGGCGTGCACGCTGGATACGAGCCGCTCTGCTTCGGGCCCGCCTGGTTGCCGGCGACGGGAAGGGCCGCGACGTGATCCTGTTCGACGGCCGCGGCATCCTGCTCGACGTCGAGGGGACGACCTCGTCGATCTCCTTCGTGTACGACGTGCTGTTCGAGTTCGCGAAGCGGCACGTGGGCGACTTCCTCGCCCGCCACGCAGACGATCCACTCGTCGCCGGGCTGGCGTCCGATCTCGCGCGGGAGACGGGGACCGACCCTGCGGCCCCGCGGGAAGAGATCGCGCTCGCGGCGATCGACCTCATGAACCGCGACGTGAAAAGCACGCCCCTCAAGGCCCTGCAGGGCCTCATCTGGCGGGGCGGCTTCGAGTCGGGCGAACTCGTCTCCCACGTGTTCCCCGACGTGCCGCCGGCCCTCGAGCAGTGGTCCGCCTCCGGGCTCGACGTGCGGATCTATTCCTCGGGATCGGTCGAGGCCCAACGGCTCTTCTTCGGTCACACCTCGGCCGGCGATCTCCTCCCCCACCTGTGCGGCCACTACGACACGACCACCGGCCCCAAGCGGGAGCCGTCGAGCTACGCAAGCATCGCGGACGACATGGGGCTCGAACCGCGGCAGATCCTGTTCGTGAGCGACGTGGGGGCCGAACTCGACGCGGCGCGGGCCGCGGGCATGGCGACGGCGCTGGCGGTGCGTCCCGGCAACCGGGAGCCGGGCGGGGTCTGGGCGCACGAGCCGGTCGAGTCGTTCACGCAGATCGTCGTCTGACGCCGATACCATTCCGACCCATGGCAACTCCGGCACCCCCGATCATGGCCGACCGACTCGTCCGCTGTGCCGTGGGCGCTTCGACCGCCGCCGACCTCACGGCCGCGATCACCGCAGCGGCGGTCACCGCCACGGCCGGTCTCGGTGCGCCGGCGGACCTGGCCGTGGTGTTCGTCTCCGGCCGCCACGACGCCCCGGTGCGGCCGGCCCTCGAAGGCCTGTCCGAACTGCTCGGCGTGAGGCACGTGCTCGCCGCGACCGCCGAGGCGGTGCTCGCCGACGGTCACGAGTTCGAGAACGGTCCGGCCGTCGTCGTCTGGCTCGCCCGGCTGCCGGGGGCGACGCTCGTGCCGCTCTCGCTGGAGTACGCGCAGTCGGCGGACGGTGGCGTGTTCCTCGGCTGGCCCGAGGCGCTCGACGGCCCGTGGCCTGCGGACGCCACGCTGCTCCTGCTGGCCGATCCCTTCACCTTCAACGTCGAGCGGCTGATGCGGCGGATGGAGGAGGATCATCCCGGCGTTCCCGTGCTCGGCGGGTTCGCGAGCGGTGGAGAGCGGCCCGGGGAGAACACGCTCGTCGTCGGCCCCGCGTCGTACGATTCGGGCGCGGTGGGGATCCTGATCGGCGGTGTCTCGATCCGCCCGGTGGTGTCGCAGGGCTGCCGGCCGATCGGCTCCCCGATGGTGATCACGAAGGCGGAGGAGAACCTGATCGTCGAACTCGGCGGCCGGCCGGCGCTCGAGCGGCTGCGCGAGGTGTACGGCGGCCTCGACGTCGCCACGCAGCAGCTCGTGCGCACCTCGCTCCACGTCGGACGGGCGGCGAGCGAGTACCAGGATCACGCGCAGCGCGGCAGCTTTCTCGTGCGCAACGTGGTCGGCGCCGACCCCGACGTGGGCGTGCTCGCGATCGGTGACGTCGTGCGCACCGGGCAGACGGTGCAGTTCCACGTCCGCGACGCGCAGTCGGCCCACGACGACCTCGTGGCCCTGCTCACCGACCGGCGGGCCGCGGTGGACTCGGCCCCCGCGGGAGCGCTCGTGTTCTCGTGCAACGGCCGGGGCACGCGGCTCTTCGACGCGCCGCACCACGACGCGGCCTGCCTGCAGGAGTCGCTCGGCCGCGTGCCGGCCGCGGGATTCTTCGCCCAGGGGGAGTTCGGCCCGATCGGCCGCCGCAACTGCGTCCACGGCTTCACGGCCAGCATCGCCCTGTTCGAGCAGGCGTGAGTTTTCGCCCTTGCGGCGTCGACGGGGGCTGCCTATTTTCTCCGCCCCCACGGGCTCGGAGGTTTCGCGCCATGAAGGCATCATCGTGCTGGCTGTTGGCAGTGACGTTCGCGTCGGTCGGCTGCGCCCATCACCAGGCAAACACCTACGCCTACGCTCCGCCGTACGCACCGCCGGTGTATCCTCAGCCCCCGCTCGCCCAGCCCGCGTCCTCCGCTGCGCCGGTCGCCGGGGCGCCCGTCGTGACGATGCCCGGGCCGGCGGCTCCGCAGGCGGCCGTCGTGGTGGCTGGCCAGACGTCTCCGTGCCCACAGGGATGCCCCGAAGGCACCGTCACGACCGCAGGTGTCGTGATGGATGGAGCGGCCCAGACGCAGCCGTGCCCGCCCGGACCCTGAACGGCGAACCCCCGGACGCCGGCGGGCCGCTATAGTTCCCGCCATGAGCCCGTGGTCACTCGCACCGGTCCGCACCCCCGAACTGATGGACGACCCGGCGATCCCGGCCGCGGACCATCTGCTCGCCCTCGACGCGCTGGGCAGGATCAATGCGCTGTCGGGCACCGCCGCTTCCCTCTCCGCTGCCGTGCGTCGCGCCACGGACTCCGCGCCGGCCGACGGCGGCCCGCTGCACGTCCTCGATGTCGCCTGCGGCGGCGGCGACGTGACGCTCGGCCTCGCACGGCGGCTCGGCCCCGGGTTTCGGGTCACCGGGATCGACGTCAGCGAACGGGCCGTCGACCGGGCACGGCGGCTCGCCGCCGAGAGGGGCATCGCCACGGCCACGTTCGCACGACGCGACGTCGTCGCGGAGGGCTGCCCGCCGTGCGACGTGGTCGTGACGTCGCTGTTCCTGCATCACCTCGACGACCGGCCAGCCACGGCCCTGCTCGCAGCGATGCGCGACGCCGCGCGGCGTGCGGTCATCGTGTCGGACCTCCTCCGCAGCCGCGGCGGCCTCTGGCTCGCGTTCCTCGGCACGCGTCTGTTGACGCGATCGCGGGTGGCGCACGTGGACGGGCCGCTGTCGGTGCGCGCGGCCCGCACGCTCGCCGAACACCGCGCGCTGTGTGCGGCCGCGGGTCTGGGCACGGCGCGGGTCGGCCGCGTCTGGCCCGAGCGGGTGTTGATCGAGTGGCATCGCGGCACGGAGCGCGGAACATGATCGCGGCCCTCGATCCCCGCACGGCCCCGAGCGCCGTGCAGACCACGATCGCACCCACGCTGACACCGGCCGAGGCGGCGACGCGCGCGTGGGACGCGATCGTCGTCGGCGCGGGCCCCGGAGGTGCCGCCGCCGCGATCCGCCTGGCCCGGGACGGCCGGCGCACGCTGCTCGTCGAGAGGTCGGAGATGCCGCGGCCGAAGGTGTGCGGCTGCTGTCTTTCACCCCGGGCCCTGCATGAACTGGCGACGCTCGGCCTTCCGCCCGGCGCGCTGGCGGCCGCCATCCCGCTGGGAGGCGTGCGGCTCGTCGCCGGCGGCCGCGAGGCGCGGATCGCGATGCGGGGCGGCGCCACGGTCTCCCGTGAAGCGCTCGACACCACGCTCGTGCGGGCCGCCGTCGCCGCGGGCTGCCACTGGCTGCCGCACACCGTCGTCCGCGGCATCGAGGAGCGGGCCGACGCCGCGCGGGTGTCGGCCGACACCGGCACGGGCGGAGCGGTCGGTCTGGAGAGCGTCGTGGTGGTGATCGCCACCGGTGTCGCCGACTCGATCCGCATCCGGACGACGGACGGCGGATCCCGCGCCCCGCGGCCGCACGACCGCCGGATCTCCTCCGGCAGCAGGATCGGCCTGGGCGCGACGCTCCCGGCCGACGCCGGCGACCTGCCCCCCGGCGAGCTCCTGATGGCGACCGCCCGAGGGGGCTACGTGGGTGTGGTGCGACTCGAGGACGGCCGGCTCGACGTGGCCGCCGCGGTCGATCGGGAGCGGCTCGGAGGCGACTGGAGCGCTGCGGCCGTCCTGACGGCGCTGCTCGCCGAAGCGGCGGGCGAGGCCGCCCTCCCGCTCGACACGACGTCGTTGGCGACCGCCTGCGTGCGGGCCACGCCCCCGCTGACGCGCCGGGCCGCGGTTCGGGCGGGATCACAGGGGCGCGTGCTGCGGATCGGCGATGCCGCCGCGTACGTCGAGCCGTTCACCGGCGAGGGCATCGGCTGGGCGCTCGCCGGCGGACGCCTCGTGGCGGAGTCGATCGCCGCCGGCCCCGACCCCCGGTCCGCCGCGGCGGCGCACGAGCGGAGTCACCGCAAGGCGTTCGGCATCCATCATCGCCGCTGCCTGGCCGTGGCCACGGCGGTGCGGTCGCCGCGACTCGTGCGCGGCCTGGTGCGGCTGGCCGCGGCGCTGCCGCGCGTCGCGACAGAAGCGCTCCCCTGGGTCACGGGCGGAGGGCTGGTCCGATGAGCCTCGTCATCCTCGGAATCGGCACGGCGACGCCCGACCGCAGCATCGCGCAGCACGACGCCGTGGCGCTCGCCGCGGGGTTCAACAACGCCGCTCCCGGGCGCGAGCGCACGCTGGCCGCGATCTACCGCCAGACACGGATCAAGCACCGCGGCTCGGTGCTGCTCGAGCCTCCGGACGAAGGCCCGTTCGCCCAGAGCTTCTATCCGCGGGCCACCGCGACGACCGACACCGGTCCGACCACGGCCGAACGAATGGACCGCTACTGCGAGGCTGCCGGGCCGCTCGCCGTCGCGGCGGCCGCGCGGGCCGTCGCGGCCGCAGACGTCGCACCCGAGGCGATCACGCACCTCGTGACCTGCTCCTGCACCGGTTTCTCCAACCCGGGCGTCGATCTGGACGTCGTTCACGGTCTCGGACTTGCCGACGACGTGCGCCGGACGCACGTCGGCTTCATGGGCTGCCACGGTGCGTTCAACGCCCTCCGCGTGGCCGACGCGTTCGTGACGGCCGATCCGCGGGCCTGCGTGCTCGTCGTGTGCGTCGAACTCTGCAGCCTCCACTTCCAATATGGCGGGAAGAGCGACCACGTCGTCGCCAACAGCATCTTCGCCGACGGGGCCGCGGCGTTGGTCGGCACCGCCGCCGACCGGCCGGGGACGTGGCGGGTCGCCGGTCAGACGTCGCGCATCCTCCGGGGATCGGCCGGGCAGATGACCTGGAGGATCGGCGACCACGGCTTCGAGATGAGCCTCTCGGCCCAGGTGCCGGCGACGATCGGCCGCAGCCTGCGGGCGTTCGTCGAGGAGTCGCTCGCGGTGCACGGGCTGGGGGTCGCCGACGTGGCGGCCTGGGCGGTGCACCCCGGCGGTCCGCGGGTGCTTGCGAGCGTGCAGGAGTCGCTCGGCCTCGATGCGCCGGCCCTCGCGGCGTCGCACGCGGTGCTCGCCGAGCATGGCAACATGTCGAGCGCCACGATCCTGTTCATCGTCGAGCGGCTCCGAGCGGCGGCGGCCCGCACGCCCTGCGTCGCCCTCGCGTTCGGCCCGGGTCTCACGGCCGAAATGGCGGTGTTCGCCTGACGCTCCTCCCCGTACACTGCGGCCGGCAACGGTCCGGCCAGGTGGATGCGACGGAGGCGAGCGGTGACGGAGCGACAGGTGGACTTTCCCAACACGTGGCGCCGGCGGGTGGCGATCGACCGCGTCGCGCCGGAGGTCGATGGCGGCCGATTCGCCGTGAAGCGGATCCGCGGCGACGTGGTGACCGTCGAGGCCGATATCATCTGCGACGCCCACGAGGAACTCGACTGCCGACTGCTCGTCCGGCACGGGGAGGCGGGGCAGTGGGCCGCGATTCCGCTCGAGTGCGAGGGGAACGACCGCTGGGTGGGATCGTTCATCGCCGACCGCATCGGTTTCTGGCAGTTCGTCGTCACAGCCCGCGTGGACACGTTCGCCACCTGGCTCCGCGACCTCGGCCGGCGCGAATCGGCGGGTGAGCGGCTGGACGTCGAACTCGCCGCGGGTGCGCGGATCGTCGCGGCGGCGGCCCATCTGGCCCCCGCCGCGGAGGCGCGGGAGATCGATTCGTTCGCGCTGGCGCTGAAGTCGCCGGAGTGGCGCGAGGCGGTGACGAGCCCCCGGCTGCGCGAGCTGATGACGCTCTACGCGGACCGCCGCGACGAGACGCGGCTCGATCCGCCGCGGCCGGTGTGGGTGGATCGCGAGAAGGCGCGATTCAGCGCCTGGTACGAGGTGTTTCCGCGGTCGTGGGGGCCGGCGGGCCGCCACGGCACGCTCGCCGACCTCGCCGACCGGCTCGACTACGTGCACGGGCTCGGGTTCGACGTGCTCTACCTCACGCCCATCCATCCGATCGGCCGGTCGTTCCGCAAGGGGCGCAACAACGCGCTCGAGGCCGGCCCCGACGACGTCGGCAGCCCGTGGGGCATCGGCGGTGCCGAGGGGGGACACACGGCGATCCATCCGGCGCTCGGGACGTTCGCCGACTTCGAGCGGCTCCGGCTGCGGGCGGAGGCGGCAGGCATCGAGCTGGCGCTCGACATGGCCGTGCAGTGCTCGCCCGATCATCCCTGGGTGCGGGAGCATCCCGAGTGGTTTCGCCACCGGGCCGACGGCACGATCGCCTACGCCGAAAACCCCCCCAAGAAATACCAGGACATCGTCCCGTTCGACTTCCAGTGCGAGCAGTGGCGGCGGCTGTGGGAGGCGCTCGGCGGCGTGTTCCGGTTCTGGGTGGAGCAGGGGGTGCGGATCTTCCGCGTGGACAATCCCCACACGAAGCCCTTCGCCTTCTGGGAATGGCTGATCGCCGACATCCACCGCACGCATCCCGACGTGCTGTTCCTCTCCGAGGCCTTCACGCGGCCGAAGACGATGTATCGCCTCGCGAAGGCGGGATTCACCTGGTCGTACACCTACTTCACGTGGCGCACCGAGAAGCGCGAGACGGCGGAGTACCTCGTCGAGGTCACGACGCCGCCGGTCTCCGACTTCTTCCGGCCGCACTTCTGGCCGAACACGCCCGACATCCTGCACGAGACGCTGCAGCGCGGCGGCCCCGCGATGTTCGAGGTCCGGCTCACGCTGGCCGCGCTCTCGGTCGGCAACTGGGGGATCTACGGGCCGGCGATGGAACTGCTCGAGGCGACGCCGCGGGAGCCCGGCAGCGAGGAGTATCGTGACTCCGAGAAGTACGAGATCAAGGCCTGGGACCTCGACGCCCCTCACAGCCTCGCCCCGTTCATCCGGCGTCTGAACCGGATCCGGCGCTCGGAGCCGGCGCTCCATCGGGCCCGGCCGCCGCTCGTCCAGGTGATCGATGACGACGGCCTGCTGGCATGGTGCCGTCACGATCCGTCCACGGCCAACACCGTGCTCGTGGTGGTGAACATGGAGCCCTCGACGCCGCGCCGCGGCCGGCTCACGCTCGACGCGGCCGCGCTGGGCTTCGGAGCCGCGACCGCCGTGGCGGCCCACGATCTGCTGACGGGTGCCGACGACGTCTGGCCGCTCGAGACGATCGAGATCGAGTGCACGCCCGAGCATCCCGTGCAGGTCTACCGGATCGCGCCCGGTGCGGCCGCCGCCGCAGGGGAGGCGACGTGAACCGCGAGGCTGCGATCGCGGCGTGGCTGCCGGGGGCCCGCTGGTTCGCGGGGAAGGGGGCGGGCAGCCTCCGCGTCTCGATCCGGGACGCCGCGGCGGTCCCGGGAACGGCGGTCGAGGCGGCAGTGGTCGATGTCGCGCACGACGCGGGCAGCGACCGGTATTGGCTGGCGCTCGCCGCTGGCGAGGACGCGGCCTTCGCACCCGAGTTCGCCGGCTGGGTCGTGCGGACGGCGCTCGCTGGCGACCGGCTGAACGGCGCGGCCGGCACGTTTCGCGGACATCCGACGGCGGTGGCGGAGCGTGGATCGGGCACGGACGCCGTGGCCGGCCCGGTCGCCGTCGTGCCGCTCGGTGGAGACGCGTCGAACACGTCGCTGCGGGTCTCGCTCGGCAGACGTGAGTACGCCGTGAAGCTGCTGCGGCGGTGTCGCCCGGGCGTCCAGCCCGAGGTCGAGGTGGGGAGATTCCTCGCCGAGGCCGGGTGGAACGGCACGCCGCGACTCGTCGGCTGGCTCGATTACCAGCCCACCGCGGGGGATCCGACGGTGCTGGCCACGGTGCACGAGTTCGCCGCGGGCTGCACGACGGCCTGGGAGCGGCTCGTCGATCTGACCCGCGCCGGCGGCGTGTGTGGGCCGAATCGGCCCGCGATCCTGGAGGTGGTGGCTGCGATCGGCCGCGCGACGGCCGAGCTCCATCGGGCCTTCGGCAGCCGCAGCGACGTGCCCGCCTTCGCGCCCGAGCGAGCGGATGCCGGCTGGGCCACCGCGGAGGCCGAGCGCATGGCCGGCCATGCCGCGGGAGTGCTGGACCTCGTGCAGGCCCGACTGCCGATGCTGCCTGCGGCGCCGGCCGAGGACGCACGGCGGCTGCTGGACCACCGGGAGGAGATCGAGGCCCGACTGCGGAGCCTGTCCTCCGCCTGCACCTCTTCCCTCCTCGTGCGGGTGCACGGCGATTACCACCTCGGGCAGGTGCTCGTGGGCGAGCCGGGGCCGCGCGTGCTCGTCATCGACTTCGAGGGTGAGCCGGGTCGGTCGCTCGCGGAACGCCGCCGCAAGACGAGCGTGTGCAAGGACCTGGCCGGAATGTGCCGGTCGTTCGACTACCTGCTGCGGCACGCCGCCCGGTCGGCGGCCGAGCCGTATGCCGCCGAGGATCTCGCGACGCTCGAGGAGACCTTCCTCGACGCCTACCGGTCCATCGCCCGCGGACACGACTGGTGGCCGGCGGACCCGGCCGCGGCGGCCAGGCTGCTCGCCGTCTATCGGCTCGACAAGGCGGTGTATGAACTCGCCTACGAGCTCGCCAATCGGCCCGACTGGATCGAAGTGCCGCTGGCCGCGCTCGTCGCCCGCCCGTAGGCCTGGCCCCGGCTCCGCTACGGCGTCACGAAGACCTCGTCGAGATGCTCGACGTGGCGGGTGATCTCCGCGGCGGTGAGGAAGCTCGATTCGAGGCTGTTGCGCAGGAGCGTGTAGGCCTGCGCCGGGGTGACGGCCAGCGCGGCGCACGACGCCCGCAGATTTTCGTTCACATAGCCGCCGAAGTAGGCCGGGTCGTCCGAATGGACCGACACCCGCAGGCCGGCCTCGAGCAAGCGCGGCAGGGGATGGGCGGAGAGGGTGTCGCAGACCCGCAGCCTGACGTTCGACAGTGGACAAACGGTGAGCGGGACGCGGTCGCGGACGAGCCGGGCGACGACGGCGGGGTCCTCGAGACAGCGCACGCCGTGGTCGATCCGCTCGACACCGAGGGCGTCGAGCGCTCCGGTGATCGACGCGGGCGGCCCCTCCTCGCCGGCGTGCGCCACCGCGTGCAGGCCGAGGCTGCGGCACCGGGCGAAGACGGCGCGAAACTTTTCGGGCGGATTGCCCCGTTCGCCGGAGTCGAGTCCGATCCCGAGGATGTGCGGCAGGAACGGCTCGGCCTGTTCGAGCGTCTCGAACGCCTCGCGTTCGGACAGGTGCCGCAGAAAGCACATGATCAGCGCGGCGGAGATCCCCAGTTCCCGGCGGCCGCGGTCGATCGCCCGGGACAGGCCGCGGACCACCGTTTCGAACGGCACGCCGCGGGCCGTGTGCGTCTGCGGGTCGAAGAAGATCTCGGCCCGCACCACGTGGTCGGCGTGGGCCCGCTGCAGATAGGCCCACGCGAGGTCCTCGAAGTCCCGCTCGGTGCGGAGGACGGCCGCGGCGGCGTAGTAGAGGTCGAGGAAGCTCTGCAGGTCGGTGAAGGCGCAGGCGCGGCGCATCGCCTCCGGCGACTCGTAGGGGAGCGGCACGCCGTTGCGGCTGGCGAGCGCGAAGGCCATCTCCGGCTCGAGCGTGCCCTCGACGTGCACGTGCAGTTCGGCCTTGGGAGCCCGCGCGACGCGGCCGGCCAGTTCCCCGAGCGCGAACGTGGGCGGGCTGTCCATCGAGGCGGCCCTCAGCTGGCGGCCACGACCGCGACGCCGGTGGTGAGCAGAAGTGGCATCGGCTCGCGCGCGAAGCGGCATTCGAGGAGCCCTGCGGCGAAGCCCCTGTCGGGACGCTGCACGACCGCCCGCCAGCCGTCCGCCTCCGGCTCCAGCCTGCGCGACGTCCAGCGGGCCCGACGGAGGTCGCGGCTGTCGCCTCCGGCCTGCCAGAACAGCACCTCCGCCGGCCGCTCGTCGCTCGTGAGCCGCAGTTCCGTGCCGGCCGCCGCGGCCGTGCGCGTCCACTCGCAGTCGGGCAGCGGCCGGGAGCCGGCCACATGCCGGCCGAGCGCGGCCGCGAGGCCGCCGATGCGCACCTGCGACAGGCCATGGCCGCCGTTGGGCTGATACGAAATCCACTGCCGGCCGGGGAGCCCGGAGGCGTAGAGGTCGAGCGATTCGAGCGGCCAGTAGGGATCGTTCGTGCCGAGCGCGATCAGCTTCGGCTGCACGATCTTCTCCCGGTAGGCGTAGGGATCGACGATCCCGACCAGTTCGCGGCCGCGGGGCGACGCGATCAGCTGCTCCACGCCGCGCGACGTGTAGGGAACGAGCTTCTCCGAGAGTCTCCCGAAGCTCTCGCGCTGCAGTGCGACGTGCCGCTCGAGCGAGAGCAGGTCGATCACCATCGGCAGCGCCCCGGTCACGCGCTCGTCCACGGCGGTCGTGAGCCAGGTGGTCCAGCCGCGCTTGCTCGCGCCGGCGACCACGAAGGAGTCGATGTCGAGATTCCAGTCGTCGCGGGCCACGGCCTGCGCGGCCGTCATCGCCTCCACCGCCGCCTTCACCATCGGGAGGAGCAGCGGCCACGACGGATCGCCGGTGCGCACGAACTCGACGAACGTGTGGGCGATGAGGTCGTCCTCGTACAGGCCGTCGAACATCGGCTGGTAGGGGACCTGCCGCACGACCGCGCCCGGCACGCCGGCGGCGTCGGCGGCGAACGCCAGCGCCTTGAGCGCGTCGCTGGGCTGCGGACCGAGCGCACGCATGTGCTTCTCGGCCCCGCCGTCGATCCAGAGGAGCATGGTGTCGGTGGTCGGGGCCGCGCGGGCGGGGAGAAAGAGAGACAGTTCGTGCGTCCATTCCGTGCCGCGCCACGTCTGGCTCACGAGGCGGCAGGTGCGGAAGCGGCCGCCGGCGTGCTCGCCCTCGGCCACCTTCTCCAGCCGCGTGCTCGGATCGGCCGCGTGGGCATAGTCGGCCAGCACGGTCGATTCGGCGGCGACCGTCTGCCGCGCGTGGAGCCGGGCGGCAGACGCCGCCGCGACCGCGGCCAGCGTGCCCGCGCCGAACTGCCGCCGGGTCAGCGGATGAAACGGATCAGTGCTCGACATACGTCTCCTCGAACGACTGCAGGTGATGGCACATGTACTTTGCGGCGATCCTTCGCGCCTCGTCGAGCAGCCGGTCGCGCGCGTCCTCCGGCTCGAGCACCTCGACGTGCTCGCCGAGGGCGAGCAGTTGCGGGATCATTTCCTCGTCCCAGGCACGGTCGATGACCACGACGATTCCGTCGTCGTCGGCCGCCTCGACGCGCTGCCGCGGGTGGAAGGGCTTTTCCCGTGCCCACCGGGCCCGGGCGGCGTCGATGCGGAGGCGATAGGTCCGGGGCGGATGGGGGGAGCGAAAGAGCGTGATGCTGTCGGCGAGCAGCGTTTCGACCGGAACGCCGCGGCGGGGAAACGTGCGGGCGGACGGCCGGGCGTCGAGCACCCGGTCGAGCTTGAAGAACCGGATCGACGCGTCAGCGCGGCCATCCCTGCCCGGTGCGCGGTATGCGGCGATGTAGACGCTGCCGTCGTAGACGACGAGGGCCTCGGGGCGGACGACGATCCGCTTGGGTTTCTCGTCGGCGAGCCCCTGGTAGCGGAGCGCGAGTTCGAGCGAGCCGAGGATCGACCGATTGATCGCGGTCAGGAGCCGGGGGCCGTACTTTCCCCCCGCGCGGGGCGGATGCACGACGAGGCCGTCCTTGTGCGCGGACACGTAGTCGCGCAGCTCGGGGGTGGCGATGGCCTCGACCTTGGCGAGGAGCTGACCGATGCCCCGCCAGTAGAACGTGCCCGCGAGCGGCGCGAGAAGGTCACGGGCCACCAGCAGCGAGAGCAGTTCCGGCAGTGACACCGCCGG
>Ga0209189_1001965_pt1 | contig 14879 bp, 17 predicted proteins | sample C_130820_EF_Meta_FD_187308 | JGI IMG/M metagenome (GOLD analysis project Ga0209189, IMG submission 187308) | Freshwater microbial communities from Lake Croche, Canada to study carbon cycling - C_130820_EF_MetaG (SPAdes) (version 3) | ecosystem: Environmental > Aquatic > Freshwater > Lake... | reverse complement strand
TTCTGATTGCCTCTCTTTGTGCGGATGGAGAATCCGAAATCCGGAACATCAGCCAGATCGACCGTGGCTTCAGCCGGATTGAAGAGCGCCTCAAGTCCCTTGGAGCTCAAATCGAGCGGCGATAGAAAACTTACGCCAACGGGACCGCGACTCGTTTTCGACCACGAAAACAGCTTATCTCCCGATACCCCACTTCTTTCACGAGGGATAGCGCCCGGCCAAACTCATAACCTACTTCCTTGGGGGCATGAGCGTCGGAAGAGATTAAAATAGGGATTCCCTTCCGAAAGGCCTCTTGGAGAAAAATCTTCGATGGATAAATCTCCATCACCTCTTTTCGAAGCCCTGCCGTGCTCACCTCCATGGAGATTCCCGCCGCCTCAATCGCATCCAAGGTTTCCCGGAAATAGGGGCGCAAATCTCCTTTAGGGCGATGCCCAAACTTCTTCACCAAATCCGGGTGCGCCAAAAAATCAAAAAGCCCGCTTTGGGCTGCCTGCGTCATCGCCTTGAAGTACTTCGACCAAACCTCCTCCACAGGTTGATCCTTCCATCGGGCCAACTTCAGCGGATTGTCCACATCCCAGTCTGGCGTGATGTAGTGAACAGCCCCGATGAAATAGTCGAAGTCCGCCTTTTCGGCCAACTCACGAATCCAACCTTCCTTTCCAGGAATGAAATCACATTCCAATCCAAGACGAATCGGCAGTTTTGGAAATTCCTTACGCGCCTCCTCTACTAAACGCAGATACTCGGGAAAATCGGACAAATCCATCCGCCAATCATCAAATTTTTGAGGCATGGGGTTATGCTCGGAAAACCCAATTTCCATCAGCCCCTTTCGAACGGCTTCCGCCGCAAACTCCTTGGGATGCCCCGTGGCATGACCACATAAGGGAGTGTGCATGTGATAATCAAAAAGCATCCCTTATTACTAACTCCTTCCCGAACTTCACCAAAGCCTGTTTTCACTTTGCTATCACCTTCTCACAGTCAAATTATAAGGTCATGTCCATTAGAGTTTTATGCGTGTTCATAGAGCGCAAGAGATAGGGTAGCGTTGATCACAGCAGTATGTTTCGGCATTATCTCTCTATGCCTTCCCACACAAAGCTGCGCATCTCCCCTGACCTGCTGCGTCCCGCTCTTAGGCGCTTCCAACGGCTCCGAATTCTTGTCGTGGGGGATTTGATGTTAGATGAATTTATCTATGGCCGGGTTTCGAGGATATCACCGGAAGCTCCAGTCCCAGTTGTCCATGTGGAAAAGGAAAGCGCCTACCCCGGAGGAGCCGCGAATGTGGCCAGAAATCTTGCCTCTCTTGGCATTCACGCCGAATTAAGCGGCGGGATCGGGCAGGATGATACCGGTCAACAACTCCTACACCTTCTTCGTCACGGAAAAATCGGCGTGTCTGGAATATGCCGTTCCAGCAAATTCCCAACGATCCGAAAAACCCGCATTCTTGCACGTCAACAGCAACTGGTTCGCGTGGATCGAGAAGAACCCAACCGACTCACCCAAAAAGAACGGGATGCCGTCCTCCGAAAGGCTCTACAGGTTCTGCCCCGGTGTGACGCCATGATTCTGGAGGATTACGGAAAGGGTCTTTTCGACCAGCCCTTGGTAGATGCCCTTCTCGAGGCAGCCCACGAAAAAGAAATTCCTACAGCGATCGATCCCAACATTAACAATCCGCTTCAATGGAACGGCGCGACCTTGGTAAAACCCAACCGAACAGAAGCATTTGGGGCTCTGGGACAACCGGATTCTGCCGATCCCAAGGACTGGACTGCCGCAGGGGAAGAACTTCTTCTCAAATGGTCCTGCCAACATCTTCTTCTCACCCTAGGGGAACATGGAATGATTCTCTTCCAACCTAATCGAAAACCGTACGCCATCCCGAGCCGGGCCCGCGAGGTCTACGATGTTTCCGGCGCGGGAGACACGGTCGTTTCCCTTCTCGCTGCCGGATTGGGAGCCGGTCTTCATGGAGATCTCTCGGCCGAAATTGCCAACCTCGCCGCCGGGATTGTGGTGGGGAAACTAGGGACTGCCACGGTGACGTCCCAGGAAATCATCGAGGCGTCCCGGAATCATGGGTAAAGGAGCTGTTTTTCTAGACCGCGACGACACGCTGATCGAAAACGTGCCCTATCTGGGGGATCCTTCCCTCGTTAAGCTTATGCCAGGCGCGGTGGAGGCCATACAGGCCCTCCGCCATGCCGGCTTCCCCTTGGTCATCGTTTCCAATCAATCCGGCGTAGGTCGAGGCTTGATCACCAAAGAACAGGTTCGATCTGTCGATACGAAAATGGAAGAACTACTGGGGGGGCAAGGAATCTTCACGACCTACAAACACTGTTATGCCGCACCGGGCGACCCGTACGACGAACACAGAAAGCCTTCCCCCCTCATGCTACAGGAAGCCGCCCAAACCCATGGATTCGATCTTCTCCAGTCGTATATGGTGGGAAACCGTCTGACCGATATCCAGGCAGGCCACCAGGCTGGATGTAAAACCATCCTTTTACATCTCCGAGTTCCCCCCGACGAAGAACATGAGGCAATCCGCCTAGCTTCCTTCACTGCCAAGGATTGGCCCACCGCATGTGATTGGCTTCTGCATTCAAAATGATCCGGCCGATGAATTCTCCCAAAGTCATCGGAGTAATTCCCGCCCGCTATCACTCAACGCGATTCCCGGGAAAACCCCTCGCCCTGATTTCCGGAAAGCCCCTTCTCCAGTGGGTCTGGGATGCGGCCAAAAAGGCGAAATCCATCCAAAGAGTCATCATCGCAACGGACGACGCCCGGATTGCGGAAGTCGCTGAAAAATTCGGGGCTGAGGTCAAGATGACAAGATCGGATCACCCCTCCGGCACCGACCGAATCGCCGAGGTCACGCAAGGGGTCGAGTCGGACTGGATTTTAAACATTCAGGGAGATGAGCCCCTAATGGAAGGAACTTTTCTCGACCGATGGATCAGCGGTTTGAATCCTTCATTTGGGATGGCCACGGTGGCCACCCCTCTTTCCGAAGTTTCGGATTTGCTCCGTCCCGATGTCGTAAAGATTTCCTTCGATACTCATGGGCGAGCTCTGGGCTTCCAACGCAAAGTTTCCATGGAAAAGGCCCATGAATGGACCCACCAACATGTAGGCCTCTATGCCTACACACCCACCACCCTGCAAACCTTTGTCTCCCTCCCCCCTAGCCCAGGCGAAAAAAGTGAACGACTAGAGCAACTCCGCGCACTTGAGAACGGGATTGCGATTCAAGTGCTGACGCTTACCTTCGTTTCCGTTGGTGTGGACACGCCGGGGGACGTGACACGCGCGGAACGGGCCCTGGCAGAACGCGCCAGAACTATCTCCAAATGAAATACATCTTTATTACAGGCGGGGTGATCAGTTCCCTTGGGAAGGGCCTCACCGCAGCAGCTTTGGGAACTTTACTGGAAAGGCGCGGCTTAAAAGTCGGCCTTATGAAATTCGATCCCTATCTCAACGTCGATCCCGGAACGATGAGTCCCTACCAACACGGGGAGGTCTACGTCCTTGAAGATGGCGCTGAAACCGACCTCGATCTTGGACACTACGAACGGTTCACCTCCTGCCATTTGACCCGTCGCCACAATCTCACCGCCGGGCAGGTTTATGAGGAGGTTCTGCGAAAGGAAAGACGCGGGGACTACCTTGGCAAGACCGTTCAGGTGATTCCTCATGTCACAGACGAAATCAAGAACCGCCTCCGCCATATGGGGCAACATGAGGATTGCGATATTCTGATCACCGAGATCGGAGGAACAACCGGGGATATTGAAGGCCTTCCTTTCCTTGAAGCCCTTCGGCAATTCGCGATCGAAACCGGTCCCGGGCACTGCCTCTTCATTCATGTTACTCTTGTCCCCTTCATCAAAGCTGCAGGGGAACTTAAATCCAAACCAACCCAGCAAAGCGTAGCAAAACTTCGGGAAATCGGGATTCAGCCCCAGATTCTGGTATGCCGAAGCGAACATCCCGTTGATCAGGAGACCCGCCAAAAAATCTCCAGTTTTTGCAATGTTCCGGTCGAATCGGTGATCGAAGAACAGGACGTCAAACATACCATTTACGAAGTCCCCCTCATGCTTCAACGGGAGAGACTGGATGAACTGGTGATTTCCTATCTCGGCCTAAAAGCACCTCCTGCCGATATGAAGGAATGGGAAAAACTCGTCGGGCGAATGATTTCCCCCAAACACAGGACGAAAATCGCCATGGTAGGCAAATACCTTGGTGTGCCCGATGCCTATAAGAGCGTGACAGAGGCTCTTTTCCATGCGGCCTCGAGCGAAGACATCGGAGTCGATCTCGTCAAAGTGGATGCCGAAGAAATCGAGAAACAAGGGGCTAAATCCCAGTTGGCCGGTGTGAATGGCATCCTAGTCCCCGGAGGTTTCGGAGAACGCGGGATCGAGGGCAAAATTGCCGCCGCCAAGTACGCCAGAGAAAACAAGATCCCTTATCTAGGCCTTTGCCTAGGCATGCAAGTGGCTGTGATTGAGTTTGCTCGAAGTGTAGCAGGACTCAAAAATGCCCATAGCTCAGAATTTGATCCCAAGACGGAAAATGCGGTCATCACCCTCCTCCCGGGACAGGATTTGAATGGAGCCAAAGGCGCCACCATGAGACTGGGCAGTTATGCCTGCCTCCTAACTGCGGGTTCAATGGCTCAAAAGGCTTATGCACAAACGGAAATTCAAGAGCGCCACCGGCACCGCTATGAGTTTAACAATGCCCATCGGCAACTCCTCGAAAAAGCCGGCCTCCGCATCAGCGGAACCTACCCCAAGGCAGATCTGGTGGAACTGATCGAAATTCCAGACCACCCTTGGTTTGTGGCTTGCCAGTTCCACCCCGAATTTAGATCTAAACCCCATGTGCCCCACCCACTTTTCCGCGGCTTTGCACAAGCCGCCCAAAAAAATGCCCAAAACAAATAATTCAACATTTCTTCTAATCGGGGGGCCATGTGTTCTTGAATCCCGCAAAACTTCCCTTTTGATCGGGCGAACCCTTCGTGACTTATGCGGAGAACTGGGCTGGAACTACGTTTTTAAAGCAAGTTACGACAAGGCCAACCGCACCTCCATCACCTCTCCAAGAGGACCCGGCTTCTCGAAAGGACTCAATGAGTTGGCGGCGATCCGGCGCGAACTCAAGGTGCCGATCCTGACGGATGTACACACCGCAGAAGAGGCCCGGAAAGCTGGTCGGGTGGTGGACATTCTCCAAATCCCCGCCTTTCTTTGCCGACAAACAGATCTACTTCTGGCTGCCGCTAAAACAGGAAAGTCGGTGAACGTCAAAAAAGGCCAATTCCTGTCCCCGGAGGCTGTTCCTGCGATCATGGAAAAGTTAAGACGGGGGGGCTGTCAAAACTCCTGGATCACCGAAAGAGGCACAACGTTTGGCCATGGAGATCTGGTCGTCGACATGAGGAGTCTCGTCATCATGAAACATCAAGGGTACCGCGTGATTTTTGATGCGACGCATTCTGTACAGAAACCTTCCGGGGGTAAGGTGACCCTTGGAGATGCCCGCTTTATCCCCGTGCTTGCCCGGGCGGCTGTCGCCGTCGGGGTGGATGGTCTGTTTATCGAGGTTCACCCCAATCCCAAAAAAGCCCTGTCCGACAAGGCCAGCATGCTTCCCTTAAACCAAGCCGCACCGCTCTTCCGGAAAATCAAAAGAATCCTCCATGCCATCTCCTAGACACATCCTTCCACTCATTTTTCTGGGTGTCATCCTGCCCGTTCAGGCCGGAAACGGTCCCGAGTTTCCAATTGGTTCGGTCATCCAGAATTTCGCCCTTCCCCAAACCGATTCAGCCGGAAAACGAACCGCTCTGGTGCACGGGAAGCGGGCCACCGTTGTAAGCCCCAATCAGTTGAAGATCGAGGATCTCGATGTCGAACTTTACAACTCCGAGGGAAAGGCCGAAACGAGCATCACCGCCACCCGATGCGACTTCTGGCGAAAGGAAAACCGCCTAACTACTGACACAGGAATCTTGGTCAAACGCACCACCCTCATGATTTCTTCAAATGGAATCGATTGGAACGTCGCCGATTCGAATGGAACCCTGTACAATAGGGTTCGCGTAGTTCTTTCCAGTTCATCCCCATGAAATACCCCCTGATCCTTATCCTTCTTGTTGGACTTGGTTTTTCCGTGAATGCGGAGGATGCCGCAGTTCCCTCTCCAACCCAAGGATCAGCAACCAACGGACCCACAACCATCACGAGTGATTCACTGGACTTGAATTTGGGAAAAAAGCTCGGAAGGAAGCAGGGGATTTTTCGGGGCAACGTCACTGTTGACGAACCCCGGTTCACCATGTCATCACGCGAAATGACCGTGTTTTTTGCGGAAAACGACGCCGTTCAATCCCTTGAGGCACGCGATGATGTCGTCATCAAAAGGAAGGACGGTTCCTCCGAAACTTCGAGTGAAAAGGCTCTCTACGACATGACGGATAAGAAGCTCACCCTTTTGAAGGTCACCCGACAACCCAAGATCATCTCCAAAGACAAAACTGTTTTCGCCGACAAAATCATCCTCTACCCGGAAGAAGACAAGATGCTCACCGAAGGCGCAAGTCGGGTGATGCTTCAAAAGCCCTAGACATGGACACAGCCCTTCCTCCGGGAGACCCCATCCTTTCCTGCGAGGGCCTTGTCAAACGCTACGGGGATAGGAATGTCGTCAACGGGGTAAACTTATCCATTCGCACGGGAGAAGTGGTAGGACTTCTGGGACCGAACGGGGCCGGAAAAACCACAAGTTTTTACATGCTGGTGGGCTTGGTTCGCCCTTCGGCAGGCAAAATTCATTTTTCCGGCGAGGACGTAACTGGAATGCCCATGTACCGCAGGGCCCGCCGTGGCATCGGGTACCTGCCGCAGGAGGAATCAATTTTTCGCCGACTCACGGTCGAAGAAAACCTCATGGCGATTCTGGAAACCCTGCCGATTACGGATCACGAAAGAAAAGAACGTTGCCATGAGCTTCTTGTGGAGCTCGGCCTCGACAATCTAACCAAAAGCCATGCGATCCAACTTTCAGGAGGGGAAAAGAGAAGGCTCGCCATCGCCCGCTGTCTGGTGACCCGACCCAGTGTTCTTCTACTCGACGAGCCTTTTAGCGGGGTCGATCCCCTCGCCGTCTACGACATCCAGCAAATCATTCTCACCATGCGACGAAAAGGAATTGCCGTGCTAATCACCGACCACAATGTCCGGGAAACCCTTTCGATCGTGAGTCGTGCCTACCTGATCTGCGAAGGGAAAGTAGAAAGCGAAGGAACGGCCGACTTCCTGATCAACGATCCCGTCGCCCGTGGTCTTTATCTGGGCCCACGTTTTTCCATGTGACCCGTGTAAAGGTCACATTCATGAATCAACCCTTTCCTTCCAAGATGAGCTCGAGAGTTCCCTCGGGATCCGTCGCATTCAGCACAGGCCGTCCAATGACAATCCGGCTAGCTCCGGCGTCGATCGCTTCTCCTGCTGTTTTAGCCCTCGCCTGGTCATTTAGCTTGGCTCCCGGGGGGCGAACCCCTGGAGTGATAATTTCGGCCAACTGCCCCCACGCGGCACGTTCTTGGCCTGCCTCGTGAGGACTACACACCACTCCGCTCAATCCGGCCTTCCGGGCAAGGGCAGAAAGGCGATCCACAGCCGCCGGGATTCCCTTCGCCCACCCTACTTCAGCGACCGAAGCCTCATTCAAACTGGTGAGAATGGTAACTCCCAAAACTTCGGTTCCTTCAGGAGCCGAAGAGGCTGCTGCCTCCATCATTTCCCTTCCACCCGAAGTGTGGACAGTCAAAAACCGCGGCTGCCAGACCGATACCGCCGCCACAGCCTTTCCAACGGTATTCGGAATATCATGAAACTTAAGGTCCAAGAAAACCCGGGCCTTCAGTTTGTGCAAACCGGCCAGAACATCCGGGCCGGCACGAAGATAGAGTTGCAAGCCCACCTTGAAAGTCCCCACCTTGCCATGGAACCTTTTGGCCCATTGGAGAGCCTCGTCTGCAGTATCCACATCCAAGGCAAGGATCACTTGATCAGGGCTCACAACCACCATCTAATCTGGATCATTGCCCCATGACAATCCGCGCCCACGCAAAAATCAACCTCGACCTGCGTTTAGGAAAAAGACGCCCGGACGGATTCCACCCCATTGACACCTTCTTCATACGAGTCGACGTGGCCGATATTCTGGAAATCCGATCTTCGCCGAACGGGAAACTCACTTTGCAAGTCGAAGGAGATCCGCAACTTTCTTCCCATCCAGACAATCTGGTATTACGCGCCGCTCGAGCGCTCCAGTTGCGTGCCTCTCCAGGCTCAGGGGCCGAAATCGTGCTCAAGAAACGAATTCCGCAAGGAGCCGGCCTGGGCGGGGGAAGCAGTGACGCTGCCTCCACCCTCGTCTTCCTTCGAAAACTGTGGGATGTGCCCATTCAAGACTCTGAACTTGCCAAAATCGGTGCCGAATTGGGAAGCGATATCCCCTTCTTCCTGCAACCCTATGCCGCCCGAGGAACTGGCCGTGGCGAGATTCTTGAACCGATTCACTTGGTTCATCTCCCTTGGGCCGCCCTGATTCACCCGGGCTTCGCCTCCCCCACAGCCTCGGCCTACGCCGCCTATGCTAAAAATCCGATTGCGGGCAAGGAAGGGCCCACCCTATCCCTCACCATGAAAGATGGGGCACAACTAAAAATCCTACCTAGGAACGATTTGGAAAATGCCGTGGAAAGTAAATTCCTTTGGATCGAAAGCGCCCGCCATTGGATGGGGATCCAGAAAAATGTCTTGGCGAGTCGGATGAGCGGGAGTGGATCGACAGTTTACGGTCTCTTTCCGACCCAAGAGGATGCGGAAAAAACCGCAAAGGATGCACGGGTATTTTTTGGAAGCTCGGCTTGGATTCAGGTAGCCCGCCTGTTGGGCGGTCCCGAATGAGATTACCGCAACTTCAGTGCGATACGGGATTTGATGCGGGCCGAGCGATTCCTGTGAATCGCCTTTCCTTTGGCCGCGCGATCCAAGCGCTTTTGCAATTCCGGAAAGAGCTTAACTGCTTCTTCCTTCTTGCCCGAGGCAATCAAGGCCAGCAGCTTTTTTTGGGCATTCCGCGCATGATCCAAAAGACGCCGATTCACCACACGACGTCGAAGAGAGGCCCGGGCTTGTTTCGCAGCAGAAGCAGTATTTGCCATAAGGGAAAAGAGTGCCCCAATCCCCTCCCCCACGTCAATCCATGAACTTGATCCGCCTTTTTTTTGCAATTGCCCTTTGGCCTGGAATCTATGCCACGACTCTGTTTCTTGCGCGAACCTTGCAGTTGTCGATATGGGGTTCCCCTTCTTTCGCCTGGATGGGTCCTGCGGCCTTTGGAACCGGTTTTCTAGCTGCCTGCATGGCTTTCTTTTTCCTCCCTCGTCCCAAGGGGATTTATGTTTTGGGCCATGAACTGACCCATGCCCTCGCCGTCTGGCTCAGCGGAGGAAAAGTTCACTCCCTCCATGCCGGAGAGCAGGGAGGAAAAGTTGTGGCTGACCGAGCCTCCCCCCTGATCAGCCTAGCACCCTATGTCCTTCCTTTTTACCCGATCCTTTTGGGAATTCTTTGGCTGGCAACCATTCGGTTATGGCCAGAACTCAGCTCTTATGTGCTTTATTTTATCGGCCTCTGGGGTGTTGTTTGGGGCTACCACTACGCTTTTACCGCGGACCTTCTTCCCACACGACAACCGGATTTCCTTGTTTACGGAAGAATCTTTTCCATCTCCTTGATTATTCTTGGAAATTTGATGGTTGTTGGCCTTCTTCTTTGGTTCACGTTAAGACCCTTTCCTGCAAAACAAGGACTCTTTCAACTTGGGTTGGAATGGGTCCGTATATACTCGATCCTTGCCCATGAGATTTCGGGGCTTCTCTTGCGCTCCCTCCCCCGTACCGCCTAAATTCACAATTCGTGACACTCCTCCAAACTATCTTCAGGCATAATATGTTTTGCTGTTCTACCCTAAGGAATCATTCCTAGGGGTCTTTGCGTATTCCGCATACCCTTTCTTCTCGATGTACCTACGCGCCGAACTCGAAGCGAATGTCCAATCCTGGACTCAGAAGAATTTCCCTGGTCTAGGTGTCGGGCCGTGGATTCGCCCCTGCGCCGACCCACGTCACGGTCACTTCCAGACCCATTTCCCCATGGTAGCCGCCAAGCAAACGGGCGGAAATGCCAGAGAAATCGCTGCACGATTGGCAGAAGAATGCTCTCCCCCTCCTGACTGGGAAAAACCTCAGATCGCGGGAGGAGGATTCGTCAATTACCGCGCGACCCCAATCGCGGTTGCACGGGGGATCGAAAACCTAAGAAAGGACAAAGACTTCGGAATCGTTCCTAGCGAACGCCCCGAAATAATCGTCGTAGATTTCAGTTCGCCCAATATCGCGAAGGCCATGCATGTCGGCCATATTCGTTCAACTCTCCTTGGGGATACCCTTGCCCGGCTTTTGAAGCGCTGCGGGAATCAGGTGATTCGAATCAACCATTTGGGGGACTGGGGCACTCAATTCGGAAAACTCCTCCTTGCATACCGGGCCGCAGGTCGACCGGAATTATCCACCTCAAATGCCATCCAGGAACTCGAGGACTTCTATAAGCTGGGGCATCAGGAATCAGAGGTGAACCCCGCTAAAATGGAACTGGCACGGGCTGAATTGGCTGCGCTGCAGGCCGGCGACCCAGAAAGAAAAAAAGACTGGGAGGTTTTCTGCGAGCGCTCTGCCGAACACTTCCAGGCGATTTATCGGCGCTTAAAGGTTACGTTTGACCTCGAGAAAGGAGAGAGTAGCTACCATGACGAACTTCCAGGTGTCGTCGACGATCTTCTTCGTCTTAAGATCGCAGAAATCAGTCAGGGTGCCGTGGTGGTGCGAAACCCGACCATTTCCGAAGAGCCATTTCTAATTCGCAAATCAGACGGGGCTTTCCTATATGGAACAACAGACCTTGCCGCGCTACGGTCCCGAATCCGTGATCTCCATGCCCAACGGATTATTTATGTCACCGATGGGCGCCAACAGCTCCATTTTCGCTGGCTGTTCGATACAGCCCACAAGTGGAATCAGAAGGGTATTTTCGAGCACGTCTGGTTCGGAACCATTCTTGGTCCCGACCGGAAACCCCTTAAGAGCAGGGACGGAACTCCCATCAAGTTGGTCGATCTTCTGAATGAGGCAAAAGATCGGGCAAAAAAGATTCTTTTGGAAAAGAGGCCTGACCTCACTGGACAGGCATTGGAGGAAAAGGCGGAACTTCTTGGAATCGCGAGCCTCAAATATGCGGACCAGATGCCAGGCCGCAATTTGGACTATGTTTTCACATGGGAAAAACTGCTCGCTTTCGATGGAAACACCGCCCCATACATCCTGAATGCCTATGTCCGGACCCGATCCATCCTGCGAAAAGCGGGGTTAGAAACCTCTCCCGTGCATCACGTGGTTCTAAAGGAACCTGCAGAGGAGGAACTCTCCCGCCATCTGATGCAATATGGCGATATCGTGGCGCTGGCCGCCCAGGATCGGCGACCCCACCACCTTTGCGGATACCTTTTCGAAACAGCAGGCATGTTTCACCGTTTTTTTGAAGCCTGCCCGGTCTTACAGGCGCCAACACCCGAACTTCGAAATTCGCGACTGACCTTGGCAGGGCTCGCAGGTGACATCCTTCGTGACGGCCTTGGCATCTTGGGAATCCCGACTTTGGAGGAAATGTAACTTTAGATCCGTACTTTTTCTGCATCGCCCCAAAGATTCTCGAGACGGTAAAAACTCCTACGAGCAGTGTGCATAATGTGAACCAGAACGTCGCCGTAATCCAAAATGATCCATTGGCTGGCTGAATTCCCGGATGTCCGGTAAGTCTTTCTCCCCCCTTCTTCCTCCACACCGCGCTCAATTTCAGCGGCAATGGCCTTGATATGGGGTTCATTATCTCCCGAAACAATCAGAAAGAAATCTGCCGGACCACCCACTTTGCGAAGATCCAGAATAATAGGATCATGGGCTTTTTTATTCTCTGCCATTTGTGAGCAGAGCTTGGCCAATTGAATTCCCTCTGCGCTCATTGGTAAAACCGGCTTCGCTTGAGTTTCCCTTCCAGTTCGGCCGGAACCAGCCCCTTGATCGGCAATCCTTTTTTGATGCGCATTCGGATTTCGGTCGATGAAATATCAAAGCGGGCCGGGATTACACTCATCCTCACTCCGGATTTCTTTTGAGGGATTTCGGGGCGCGGGAACACCAGGAAATGCGCCAACCGGGCAAGATCGGAAAAGTTTTTCCAGCGTGGAAGCTGTTCCCACTGGTCTGAGCCAAGTATCCAGTACAACCCGGCCCGTGGGTTTTTCATTTTCCAATGCCGTGCTGTTTCAACGGAATAGGAAATTCCACGGCGATTTATTTCCCACGGCGAAACTTTGGCCCATCCCTGCCCCCTTAGTGCTGACTTCAACCAATCCAGTCTCTTGGTATCCGGTGCCAGAGGCTGAAAAGATTTCAAGGGAGATTGGGCGCACGGAAGAAAAATCACCTGGCTTAAGGAAAAACGCTCCCATGCCATGCGTGCCAACAAAAAATGGCCCAAATGAAAAGGGTCAAAGCTTCCGCCAAACAGCGCAATCTTGTTCGTCAAAAAATACTCCGGTCGACTTGAATTTTGTCATTGGGTTTAAGCTTAATGTCGCGCCCTTGATCGGCCTGAATGTCTTTTGCGTTAAACTCCCGTGTCACCCCGCCTTGGGTAAGCCTCACCCTTCTGCGATTGGCGAAATCCGTAAAACCACCACACGCCGCCACAGCCCCCATCGCGGTTAAGTCCTTGGTATAAGGCACACGCTGGGGCATCCGAACCTCCCCTGTCACATCCACAAACCTCTGCTCTTTAAGATCCACCGTGACATTGGGATTCGTGAAAATCTCCTCTTTTACATAGGTCTCTTCGATGAGTTTCTTTAGCTGAACGGTGGTGGAATTTGCCGCAGGAAGGCTCCCGATGTGTGGCATGGAGATCTTTCCCCCTTCATCGATTTTCACCTCAAAGATACCTTGGTCGGGGGTGGGCACTCCGGTCAGACGTATGATCAACGTATCCCCACCCCGCAAAAGATCACTGGTATCCATGCTGGGCACAATGGCGTTGCCAACTGCCACCCCTCCGGACATGGGGTCTGCGGTTGGGACTGCCCCCGAATTGACCGCTTTAATATTCTCAAAAGCAGAATTAGTACTCGGGGCAAGACTAAGGCTCTGCGCTTGAACGCTTCCGAAAAGGAACAAGATAAATCCGCCCAACCATGCTACATATTTTTTTTTCAATTAAAAACGGTCCTCTTCTTTAGGCAACGAGACATATGTGACACGTGGGGAGGGGTTGCTTTCCGGATTCATTTCCGGCTCGTTCAGTTCGATCTCTTCACCGCTGGTCGAAGGGGTCGATTCAGGTTGAGGTCGAGCGTTTTCCCGTGCCGAAGTACGGAGAGTACTACCTCGCGATGCGCGGGGTTCACGCTTTTTATAACCATACTGGGTCGAATACCCAGCATAGTAATAATAGTTGTCATCCGTCTTGATATTGACGTTATTAAGAATCACTCCAAACAACTTGCCGCCAACTTCTTCGATGACCCGCTTCGCCCTTTGCGAGACATTCCGCGGATACCTCCGATGCTGGATCAAGAGGAGTGTAACATCCACTTCCTGGCTAATGACGGAGGCATCACTGATTCCCAAAACCGGAGGGGAATCCACCATGATCACATCATAATTGTTCCGGCAGATTTCCAGAAGGGACGCAAAGCGGGCCCGACTGAACCCACCCAGATCCTCCGGTCCAAGATTTCCTGCCGTAAGAATTTCCATGTTGGGAATGGATGTCGATTGAACCAACTCATCCAAAGAAGCTTGTCCTGCGAGAAACTCCCCCAACCCAAGAGTATTCTCCAACCCCACAGCACGATGCATGGAGGGCCTGCGAATGTCTGCATCAATGATCAGAACACGCATCCCACTTTGTGCACAGACCCATCCAAGATTAAAGGTCGTCGTCGACTTTCCCTCCCCGGGACCGCCACTTAAGACCGTAATGCACCGGGCCACGTCCCGGCGCCCCGTAAGATTCAGTTTGGCACAGAGGATCCGGTACCCCTCCGTAAATCTTGAATTCGGATCGTCCAAAGTAAGAAACTTAGCTCCTCGGGGAATGACCGCCAGAACACTGATACCAAGATACTTTTCAACGTCATCCATGGTCTTGATGCTTGTGTCCAAGTACTCAATGAAAAAGGCAAGACTAAGACCAAGGACGATTCCAACCACAAAACTCAATGCAAGGTTGAGCTTTAAATTCGGTTTAACTGGGCGAACCGAGGGTTCCGCACGGTTAATGATCTGAACCGGTCGGGTTTCGATTTTCGATTCGACCGCTTGCTGCCGATACCGGGATGTCAGTACATCCAACAGTTGGCTCTGGGTTTCAAAATCTCGTCGTGCTTCATTGTACGGTGCCAGTCGGTCCGTCCGGTCAGCGCGCAACTGACCCCGTAACTCGGCCACCTCCTTCTCAAGATTCTCAACCTTTGCCTGAGCCACGCTCAGATCAATGGAAAGAGCTCGGCGAATTCCGAGGACAAGCTTGTTAAGCTGGTCTCTCCTCTCGGTAACAACCTTCATGGCCCCCTGCATTTCAGGATGCTTTTTCCCATACCCCTGCTTTTGCATCGATGCCACATTCTGTAGCGCCTGCAGATACATT
>Ga0209189_1001959_pt1 | contig 14905 bp, 26 predicted proteins | sample C_130820_EF_Meta_FD_187308 | JGI IMG/M metagenome (GOLD analysis project Ga0209189, IMG submission 187308) | Freshwater microbial communities from Lake Croche, Canada to study carbon cycling - C_130820_EF_MetaG (SPAdes) (version 3) | ecosystem: Environmental > Aquatic > Freshwater > Lake... | reverse complement strand
ATCGTGAAGACCCCGAAGAAAACGCGGTTGCACGTGCAGAGTATCTACTAGAACTTCTAGAAAATATTTCTTGACTTTTGATGTAACTTTTGTTATATCAGATACATAGTCGCTGACAGCCGACAATAAAAGCGGAAAGACCAGGGTTTGACTCCCTGCATCTCCACCATCTATACACTAAGTGGTTCGAGTCCACGGGCAAGACTAGGCAGAAAAACGGAGCGTAGTGTATAGTTTATTGGGGATGAACTGAGATCGATTTTCGTGTAATAGGAACGCCGAGACTATTGCCTGGCAAAGTGCCAAAAACTATAAATGCTAACGACAACGATAGCATCGAATTCGCCCTAGCGGCCTAATTCGTTTGCGGTATGGGCTCCACCGTATTATCCAACGGGCCTATTTATCAAGGAGATACAATGAGTAAAGAAGCTTGGACAATCCCTTTTAATGGCACTAATTACGTTTGCTGGACCGACCGAAAGGGTCGCAGGCAATCTAGAAAGATGACCGTAGAAGAGGAACGTGCGTATTTTACCGCACAGGATAGGGACAGGTATCTCAATGAACTACTCAGTAAGTGAGGATTTCCCACAGGCTTGGGACCATATTCTTAGTGCTTTTGTAACCACTGTTACTCATGAAGTAGAGTTTAATAAGGGCGTACCTATTGATGATGTAGAGTTCAGTGTTAGACACGGACTACTAGCTATTACCTACTCAGGTGGGAACCGCATCACTGACGCGTTTGCAGCTTTTGCAAGGCAAATGTCTTACCAGACTTGTTCTAGTTGTGGTATTCCAGCTACTAGAGTAATATTTGAATCTCCAAAATGTGATGACTGTTATTAGGGGGCGAAAGCCCCCTATTTGCATTTGTCTGGGCGGATTTTCCGCAGAGTATATAAATGATATGGTTAGGATTAAAACTTCTTGGATTAAGGAAGTTTCTATTAGATAACTGGAAATGGACTTTTCCAGCAGTAGGTTTGATACTTGCTTTCTACTTAGTGTCTAGCACTTACTATGAGAAAGGCATGACTACAGAGAGAGCCCATTGGGAAAAGCGTATTAAAACTGAATCAGCTAAAAATATAGAGACAACAAAGGAAACTAAGACTGCTGTTGTTGACTATGGTGCTGCTAAGCAAAAGGAAGCTGAAGTACGTATAAAGAAAGAGACAGTCTACAAAGATCGTATTCTTACTTTAATCAAGGAAATCCCAGAAGATTGCAAGGTAAGCCAAGAGATTCTAGATAGTAGAAATGCAATCAGAGCACAGGGACCAAAGCTATGAAAAGAGTACTATTTCTACTATTTGCGCTGTCGGCGTGTACACACAAGCCAGAGACTGGTCTTGTAACCGCTGTGCAAATCCCTGATCTTCCGTCAAATCTCGCACAGAAAGCTGGACCACTCCCACCTCTCACAGATACTAGTATGGCAGCACAGATAAAAGACGCTACCAATACAGATATACAGTATAATTCAGTATCTCATCAACTAAATAGTGTGATAGATATTTATAACTGTGTAAAAACCTCAATGAATGAAAAGAAGGATATAAAAACTTGTCTATAGAAAACACACTATCAGAGCGTGGCGCTCGTTATGGTTCCTTCGAGGAACATGCTAAGATCGCGCAGCAGCTTCAGGACGTAATGCGCTCCTCAGGAAACTGGGATCATCTAGCTTATGACGAGAAGCAAGCTCTTACAACTATTGCCGATAAGATTGCTCGTATTCTAAATGCTCCTTGTGGGACAGTCTATTCTGACTCTTGGCATGACATTGCAGGATACAGTACACTAGTTGACAAGCGTCTCAAGATGCTTGAAAATATGGCTTGACTTCTTCCTAGTTCTTTGCTAGTCTGATTTCAGAAAGGTTTTACATGAATTTATTTTATCTCGATCATGATCTAGACAAATGTGCAGAGTACCATATTGATAAGCACGTAACTAAAATGGTTCTTGAAGCTGCTCAACTTCTTACTACTACAGTTTGGGTTGATAAGTACTTAGGTTATGTGCCTCGTAAATTAACAAGCGAAGAATTAGGAGTACTAAAAGATGTTAAGCGTTCTACACCGAGTATTGACAATCGTATATTCACTCGATATCTCAGCACACACGAGAATCATCCATCTGCTATTTGGGTCAGGTCTAGTTTAGAGCATTATTACTGGACTGTGAACTATGCTAATGCTCTCAATGACGAAGGTATCTACAGAGGCTACAAATCTCATGCCTCCTGTGCAGAAGTTAATCGTATGCCAGAGCCTACTAGACTACCGAATGTCGGCTGGTCTACACCCACTCTTGCTATGCCAGATCAACTAAAATCTGATGATGCTGTTGCATCCTATCGAATGTTCTATATGCTAGACAAGGCTCCTTTCGCTTCGTGGAAGCGTCGCGGCCCACCACACTGGTGGGATGAAGCAATTGTAGCCACACAAGCTGGCCGAATCTCTGGGAGACCATGATGGATTTTATAAATATTATTTTTATCATTGCGCTATTGGCGTTACTAGCTCAGATTCCTATTTGGATCTGGGCAGTAATTATTCTTATACTTATTATTGGAGCATTACGTGAAATGTAATCTTATCGGGCTAACACAGCCTAGCGCATATACTGGCTGTTCGACAGCACAGGAACTCGTAGCCTACTGCGCACGAGTGTCAAATCCTAAGAATCAGGAGAATCACGGAACAGGCTCTAGGCTTATTCGTCACCTTCTGACCGAAGGACACTGGTCTCCACTAGAAATGGTGAATGTCAATATTGAAGTAGTAACTACACGAGATATTGCGCGACAGATTTTAAGGCATCGCAGCTTCTCATTTCAGGAGTTTAGTCAGCGATATGCTAAAGCGACAGAGTTTGTTTATCGTGAGGCTCGCCTACAGGATAAGAAGAACCGTCAGAACTCAATTTCTACTGAAAATCGCGCACTAAAAGAAGAGTGGCGTATGCGTCAGGCCGATCTTCTTCAGCAAATTGAAGAGAATTATGAGTGGGCGCTAGAAATGGATATTGCCAAGGAACAGGCCCGCGCTATTCTTCCAGAGGGTATGACAGTATCAACTCTTTATATGAACGGAACACTACGTTCGTGGGTACACTATTGTATGCTACGACGTGGACACGGAACTCAGCTAGAGCACATGGAAGTGGCTGATCTATGCTGGGAAATTATTAGACAACATTTTCCTTATGTTGTAGAGGCTTGCGAGGACCTAACAGGATGATTATGGAATTAGAATATAATGAAGATCTTGATGAGTATTTCATCGTAGTGCCCGAAAGCATGCTAGCAAAGCTAGAATGGGAAGAAGGCGATATGCTAGAATACGAGCTAGAGGACGAAGTGCTTAGGATCTTCAAAATTTAACTTGACATTTCAAGCCTTTCTTAGTATAATAGCAACTCATTTTCAAGGAGACATAGCATGGCAACTCGTGGTAAAGTAAAGGCTAAAGAAGGTGAGAACCTTACAGAGGCACATATCAAGAGAGTTATCGAACTTCTTGAGGCCGAGAAGCCTATTTCTAAGAAAGACGCTTGCGAGATTCTTAACATCTCGTACAACACCACGCGTCTAGCTAGAATCATTGAACAATATAAGCAAGATCAAGAGGAGCAGCAGCGTCGTCGCGCTGCAAATCGTGGCAAAGCTGCAACTCCTTATGAGATTCAGAGTATTATCTCTGGCTATCTCGACGGGGACGCAATAGCAGAAATTTCAAAGCGTATTTACCGTTCCACGGGCTTTGTTAAGGAAGTTATTGAGTCAGTAGGCGTTCCTCAAAAGGTAACTGCTGGGGACTACTGGCACGCTGGAATTATTCCAGAACAGTGTGCACGAGAAGAATTCGAGCGAGGCCAGATTGTTTGGCATGCTCGTAGGCATTGTATGGCCATCGTGTTAGAACAAAAAGCTGCATCTGATAAGACTAATAAGTATTATCAGGTGTATGTGATTGAGCCGATTGAAGAAGTCTCTCCATATTTTCCTCAGTATACGGAATATGGCGGCTACTTTGACGGTGCCTACGCATATGATCTAGGATCACTAGATCATCTTAAACAATATGGAGTGGACGTATACCGTCCCTATCGGTCATGCTTCGGCAAATGGCTTGAAGGAAAATGAATTGCTTGTACATCATCATCTTGTAGTGAGGGCAGAACTAGCTGCCCCTCCAACTGATCCTATTTATATCACCGAGTGGAAAAAGAATCTAGTAGAGGCCATTGGAATGAAAATTTTAATGGGACCATTTGCTACATATTCAGATATGCCTGGAAATAGGGGCCTAACAGTAGCCACCGTAATAGAAACCTCACACATTGTACTACATGTGTGGGATGAAGAAAGTCCTGGATTAATGCAACTTGATGTTTACTCCTGCGCCGAATTCGATAAAAATACAATCTTTGAGGCCGTGCAAGAATTCGAACCTACTCACATAGATTATAAATTCCTAGACCGCACAGGTGATTTTATCACTACCCTTTAAAAAAATAACTTGACTTTTTAACCTTTTTGGAGTAACATTATGAATAAATTATTTACAGCTTTTGGTTTTGTAACAGGCTTACTAATTTTAGTAGGTTTTCTGATTCTTGGACCGTGGCTATCTATTCTAGCGGTAAATCAACTATTTGGTACAACTATCCAGCTAACTTTTTGGATCTGGCTTAGTATTGCTTGGTTACATATCGTAGTAGCTAGTACGACAAAAAGCTAAGAGGCCTAGTATTAGGCTCAGTGGTGGCTAAATTATGACAAACAATAACAAGGGGCCGGTATGACACCGGCCCTTTATAATATAAGTATACCACAGAATGCTACCTACAAACTAGATTTTCAGTTTAAAGGCAGTGATGGTGTACCATTAAATATGACGGGATATCAAGTATTTGCACAGCTTTGGACAGCTAATAAGTCTAAGCAAATCGGCCAGTTTACAGTAACTTGGGTAGACAAATCAATTGGTAAAGTAACACTTTCTTTAAATACTACAAATACTGCTAATATTAATAACGTTGGATATTGGGACCTTTTAGTAGTAAATCCTGATGGTACCAAAGATTATTGGGTTAGAGGTAAGACAGCGTTAGCTGTAGGGTATACAGTAAATGTCTGATAAAGTAATTTTGGTAGAAATACCAACAGTTAGTGTAGTTGAAATAAGTAGCAGTGGAACTCCTGGATTAATAGAGTTAACTGCTCCTGGACCTCAAGGGCCAAAAGGAGATACTGGCACTAGTAGTGCACCACAAAAATTTATTATATCAGCGTCCTCAGCCACATGGATAGTGTACCATGCATTAGGCAGGGTGCCAGCTGCCGTACAAGTGTTCCTTACATCTGGTGAGCTTATACAACCAGATATATTTATTGATACACAAAAAATAACCGTAGTTCTAGCTAATCCTAATACAGGATTTATAATGGCTATTTAACTAAAGACGATAATAAATTATCGTAGAGAATAAAATGTCTTTAAAAATTATGAATGGGTTAGATCTACAGGCACAAAAAATTATAAATCTAGCCGACCCATCTGCAGCTACTGATGCTGTAACTAAACAGTATGCCGATAATTTGCTTCTTGGTGGTACTAAATGGAAAAATCCAGTCCGTATAGCTACAACAACCACCGGTTTATTATCAAGTGCTTTTGCTAATGGACAGACAATAGATGGAGTAATATTAGCAACTGGTGATCGTATTCTTATCAAAAACCAGACTACTGGGTCAGAAAATGGTATCTATACAGTGTCAGCAACTGGTGCACCAACTAGGTCTAGCGATGCGGATTCTACAGGTGAGTTAACTCCAGGTACTACCGTATACGTAACTGAGGGTACCACTAATGGTGATAAAGCATTTTCTATTACTTCAGATGCCGCTATTACTATTGGTACAACCGCAATTACTTGGGGGCAAGTTGGTGGGGGTCAAACTTACACTGCAAGTAATGGTGTAGTTTTAAATTCTAATAACTTTGCCGGCGTAGTAACACCTAGTGGAGGTGTACTTGTTGGTATTTCTGGCTTCTCTATTGATACATCTATTGTAGCCAGAAAATTTTCTGCTAACGTAGGTAATGGATCATCAACTTCTATTTCTATTACCCATAATTTAGGTACACAAGATATAGTTGTATCAATAAGAGAAATTGCTACTAACTCTGGTGTATTAACAGACTGGGTAGCTACAGACACTAATACAGTTACTTTAACATTTGCGACAGCTCCTGCAAGTAGCGCTTTTAGAGTCACAGTAGTAGGTTAATATTATAAAAGCCACCTACTAGTAGGTGGCTTTTGTTTTTTGGAGATAATTTATGATTAATTTTGATTTTAGTTTTGATTCAAAATATGGGGGATATTCTGACTCCATATGGTTAGAAGATGACCACACATTTACAGATCAAGAAATTGAAGATATGAAACAACAAAGATTCAATAGATGGTTGACTCTTTTTGATGTTTCTACGAGTGAGGAATAATGGCTAAATATTTTTTCGGCGGAATCACAGGAACAACTGGTGCAACTTCTTCTTGGTCAGCTGCAATGCCAGTATCTTTTACAGGAAGTACGTCTGGTACTACTACACTTACAACAGTAGGAAATCCTTCACTTGTAGCAGGAATGACAGTAAGAAATGCAGCTGGAGCAAGTTTAGGTACTATTTCTTCTGGCAGCGGCAACTCTTGGATTCTTAGTGCTGCTAGTACGTATGCATCTCAAAGTATGACGGCAGCAACAGTTGGTGTTACGCCTGTATCAACAGATTCTATATATTTTACTGAACCTTACGCACAAACAATTACGGTATCAAATTTTCTAACTTGTATTGATATGATTGTATCAAGTTCATTTCCTATCATTTTTACTGGTACAGGAGGTTTTACACTTTCGGGCTCATTGAACCTCAATTCAAATACTACTTGGAGTGCGACTGGTTTAATAACATTTAATGCTACAACACCTCAAATTATATATACAAGAGGTACTATATTAACTGCTAATATATTATTTAATGGGTTGGGAGGTACATGGCAGCTTCAAGACTCACTTACTTTATCTCCAACTCAAACCATAACACTCACACAAGGTACAATAGATTTAAATAATTACACGTTAACTTCGGGATTTTTTGCCAGTAGTAACGCAAGTGTTCGCGGAATTAAATTCGGTACTAGTGGAACAGGTAAAATAACTCTGAACGGAGCCAGCGGCGGACTATGGAACTCGGGTATATTTACCAATTTTACTGTTACTGATACTCCAGTCATAAACATATCAAGCACTGCTTCTAGTGCAACTTCTATTACAGTAACAACAGGAACACAGACTGAAACAAATTCTTTATCCTACTATTTTACTTCTGGTAGTTATGCCCTTACGTTTTTAAACAGCTCATCAAATACAGTAAAAAGTATTGGTTTTACTGGATTTACGGGTTCATGGGTTGGAACTAATAACATTACGTTATTTGGCGACTTAATAGTATCTTCTACATCTTCCTCTATGACATGGGGAAGTAGTCCCAACATTATTACATTTGGCGCAACTTCAGGTACTTGGAATATTGATACAAATGGTAAACCTATTGACCAAACATTTACATTTAATGGTGCAGGAGGAACATGGAAACTCTTAAGTAATTTTATTGGAGGTACTTCTACTATAGCATCAACAAGAACTACAACTCTTACAGCTGGTACACTTAATCTCAATAATTTTACTTACACTACTGGAGTATTTAGTAGTAATAATACTAATACTCGTAATATTACGTTTGGTAGTACAGGGAATATTACTCTTGTTAGTACTACGAATTCTGTAACACTATGGAATACACCTACAATTACAGGTTTTTCTGTAACTGGTACTCCTACAGTAAACGTATCAAATACTAATGGTATTGGTTATACTGCAGTTATCAATAGTGGTACTATGGATGAAACAACACAAGCAGTAAGTTTTAATTTTACAACAGGTCAGTATACCCTAACATTAACCGCTGGAACAACAAAACGTGATTTAAAGTTTACTGGCTTTACAGGAGCAGTGAATAATTCAGCACAAACAATTTATGGAGATCTGGTAGCAACTTCTGGTGTAAGCATAGCTACTGGTGCTACATGGACTTTAGGAGGCGCTGCAACTCATAATATTAATGTGGCAGCAGCCGCAACTTTACCAAATTTAGTCTTTAATTCTACTGGTACCTTTGTATTGCAAGGGGATTTCACAACTATTGCATCTAAATTTACTTATATTTCTGGCAATATTAACTTAAACAATTATTCATTTAATATAGATAAACTCGATTTGGCAACAACTTCTACTGGAGGCTCATGGACACTTGCCGGAGGAAGTACAGGTAAGTTTAATATAAGTGGTACTAGTGGTACAGTTTTTTGGACAACCAGTGCTATAACTACTTTAATTGATAATGGGGTATCAATATATCTTACCTCAAATGTCAGTGGTCAAGCTCGAAATTTAATTACTGGAATGAATGGATTTGATAATGGTTATGGGCCTTCTTTATATTTTGTTAATAATTTAACAGGCACAGTTACTTTAAGTGGAGTATTTGGTAATATTGACACAACTGGATTTAATGGAACGCTAACTACCAGTGGAACGGATACTATAATTCTTTGTGGCAATTTATATATTGCATCAACAACACTTTTTAGTCCTTCCGCGGCAAACATACAATTATACGGAAAACTACAACAATATACTATTGGTAGTACTTTAGAAAGTATAACCCTTGGGTCACTTCAGTTGATGGGTGGAAATTACAAATTAAATAGTAACATAACTTCGCCTTATTATCGAGGTTTTCAATCTAAAGGGCTTAACGGCGCTCTTGATTTAAACGGAAAAACTTTAACTACGAGCTCATATTATAGTCTTGGTAGTGGTAACGATGTAATAACCATGTCAGGAGGAAAAATAATAATTACTGGTTATGACTCTGGTACCCTTAATCCTAGTGTATGGGACGTATCAAATGGAAACTCCCTTAGTTTTAGTGACTCTGGGGTAGTAACGTTTACGTCTGCTAGTACAAAATCTATTAGTAATGGCGGCGATTTTGCAATAACAGCAAAATTACCTACAATAAATCAAGGAGGTTCCGGTAATCTCATTATTGACTCAAAGTGTACTTGTAATGATGTTACAGCAACAGTAGTACCCTCAACAATTGCTGTAAGTTATTATGGACTAACAACAACTAATTTTTCTTTATCTGGAACAGCATCTGGTCAAGTAACATTAAATTCAATTTCATCTGGCTCACAAGCAGCAATATCCAAAGCATCTGGAATAGTTAACGCATCGTATTTAACAATTAAAGATATTATAGCTACTGGTGGTGCTATTTGGAACGCTTATACAACTAAAGGCAACATTGATGATGGAAATAATACTGGGTGGAATTTTATAGCTTTATATAAAGGTATAAAAACTAGATTACAAGCTTATTTAGGAATAAAAACAGATGCACAATTATATAAAGGAACCAAAACTATAGGCTGGCTCTAAAATAATTCTTGACTTTTAGTTTGATTTTGAGTATATTGATCACATCAAGAGGGGTTGTGGCGAAACTGGTCATACGCGCGAAACTTAAAATTTCGTGGATTCTATCCGTGCCGGTTCGAGTCCGGCCAGCCCTACCAATGGTCCCTTAGTTTAGCGGTAAAACACCTGGCTTATATCCAGCATCGTCTCCAGATTAGAGAGCGTCACAGGTTCGAATCCTGTAGGGACTACCAAATTTAAGGAAACATCATGAAAGTTACTATTGAATCAAGTTTTCCAGTACGAGATAAAACAATTACTTCTTATTGGAGTTTTCCAGTTTATTCCGATAAAATTGAAGAAACTATGGATAGAAGCCTAAGTTTTCTCAAACAGTATGATAAATTTTCTCTCGTAATGAGCATTTCTCACGATAAGAGTACTGAAAAAAACTCTTGACTTTATAACCTAGTTTTAGTATAGTACATTTTCAATAAAAGGATCGGTTGATGAATATTTTTGAACTTCGTACATTGCTTACCACAGATGTTGCAACTATTGTTTTTTCTAAGAAAGACGGCAGTACCCGCACTATGATTTGCACTACTATGGCAGAGTATCTTCCAGAGTTTGAAGTATCAAACGAACCGCTCAAATCAAATGAGTCACCCATCGTAACAGTATGGGACCTAGAACAGAATGGTTGGCGCTCTTTCCGATTTGATTCGGTGAAGTCGATCGAAACGGATTATTTTAATTATGTGGTTGAAAGCTAAAGAAGCTATAATGAACTCAAGTAAGGAGTCTGCAATCTACATTGGTTGCGACTCCTTATGTAGCCCAAAAAAGAAGATTGCAGAGTACTCAACAGTAATTGTTTTGCATGTTGACTCTAAGCATGGCTGTAAAGTATTTCATAATAAGGTAAGATTGCCTGATTATGGTAATATGCGAAGCAGACTCATGACAGAAGTAGGTCTCGCTCTAGAAGCATTCTATGCCGTCGAAGAAGCGATAGGTAAGAGAAAGCTAGAAATTCACTTAGACGTAAATCCTGATCCAATACACGCAAGTAACGTTGTGACTAAGGAAGCGCTTGGGTGGGTTCGTGGTCTTGGGCTAGAAGCAAAGATCAAGCCAGAGAGTTTCGCAGCATCAACTGCTGCTGACCACTGTGTTCGACATTAAAAAAATTGGTCCAGTATCGCCCCCGACTTCTAATCGGTCATTAAAAGCGTAATTGGAGTATGCAGGTTCGAATCCTGTCTGGACCTCCAGTAATGCCGAAAAGGGTAGCTCCCCTGGTAGTACCTGTTATACTATCTAGGCATTGTCTTAACAGGAGACAAAATGTATAGAGAAATTCAGGAAAATGAAGTAAAATTAGATAAAACATTAGGCTATTTATACTTTATAGATACAAATCACCCATTAGCTACTGGTAATTCTGGTAGAGTATACCTACATAGGCACATTAAATCTTTACAGTTAAATAGATGGCTAACTTCTAAAGAAGTAGTACATCATATAGACAAAAACAGAATTAATAATGAGCTAACAAATTTAGAAATTTTATCACAAGAAGAACACGCGTCTGTACACTTAAGAAAATTAGAAGATAGAGTGTGTATTCAATGTAATAAACTATATAGGCCAAAAACAAGTAAACAAAAATATTGCTCCAGAGACTGTGTTCCTAGTAGTAGTAACGATATATCTGTAGAAGATATAGTTTACTGGGTGAAGAATTATTCTTGGGTGAGAGCTGGAAAAGAGCTTGGTATAACTGATAATGGTCTAAGGAAAAAATATAAAAAACTAACAGGACTTGATCCTAAACTATTGAAGGTCTCATGATAACTTATATTTTACTAGTATACTTATTATCAGTATTCGTCTTTTTTGGATGGGCATTGAAAGATGCTACAGAACGTTCAATAAAAATCACTTTAATTATCTTTATGCTAAGTTTTACTTGGCCATTCGTCTTGATAGTATTTTATCTTGACGGGGAGTAATAATGGAACAACTACTTGATGCTTTAAAGAAGGCATTTGCAACTACACATGCTTTTTATATAAAATCGCATGGATTTCATTGGAACGTGATTGGAAATGATTTTCCTCAATATCACGCTTTCTTTGAAGTAATCTATAGTGAAGTATATGGAGCCGTAGATACTTTTGCCGAGCACATTCGTGCCTGCGGAGGATATGCCCCAGCATCATATACTGAACTATCACGACTATCAGATATTCAAGATGAACTAGGTCAGCCTCCTGCTCTTGACATGATTCAGATTTTATACTCTGATAATCAAACAGTGCTTAACTCGCTGCGTGTAGCCTATCAAGCTGCTGAAGCTGCTGGTGAGATCGGACTGTCTAACTTTCTACAAGACCGCTATGATGCGCACACTAAGCATGCATGGCAACTTCGTTCTACACTAAGAACAGCCTCATAAAAACAGATTGGACGGGTAGCCAAGCGGTTAAGGCTTCCACCTCATAAGTGGCGTATCGTCGGTTCGAATCCGACCCTGTCTACCAATTTAATGCCGAAAAGGGTAGCTCCCCTGATAGTACCTGATATACTATCTAGGCATTTGTCTTACAGGAGACACAATGAATAAAAGAGACGCACTATATAATTGTATATTATTAGATCATCCAAATATAGACAAGATGCTAAAAATTAGTACTAAGATAACATTTGATCAATTATTAAATGTTCTACAACAGACAGAGTACAATTTAGCGAAAGATTTGGGCTATTCTTCTGGTGGGCTATCTAAATTAATTAAAAAGCTTTGGTCGGATAAACCCTTAACAAGTAAAAAATTATGCACGTATATTCTTAGTAAAAATAATTTATGTTTTTGCGTAAACTGTAATACAGTGTACGATCTAGAAAATTTTTATAAGAATAAAGATAGGAAAGTGTCTCACTGTAAGAAGTGTAGTGATAAACTAACCAATCCTTCTCAAGCGTATAGAACAGCTTTGTATAGGGCGTCAAGACTCCAAGCTACACCTAGTTGGGCAAATCTTACAAAAATTGAAGAAATTTACCTTAATTGCCCAGAAGGATTTCATGTAGATCATATAATTCCCTTAAATGGAGTAAATATATGTGGACTACATGTAGAAAATAATCTACAATATTTATCTGCTAAGGATAATTGTAGTAAAGGTAATAAATTTACATCATAATTCATAATTTTATGCTCTCATAGTATAACGGTCATTACTCTCGTTTTGTAATCGAGGAATCTCTGTTCGATCCAGAGTGAGAGCACCATCCAGTAACAGCCCCAAAAGAAGGGAAGGATATGATGTATAAAAAAACAATAGAAAAACATTACTATCACCCGCCTGATGCACTCGTTATGACCACTTCCTTATTCACTAGAGTATTGGAATACGTAAAAGAGACTCCTGCTTTAACAGATGAAGCGATTCATAAGTTAGTAGAAGTAGCAACAGCATGGAATGATAAGTATGATACACTAAATATGGACTGCTATTCAAGTTTGATTAGCGGAACAATGCCCACTTAAGGGCAACCCAATAGGCGACGGGTATAGACGCCCCTCGCCATAATTATTATAAAGATTCTCATAAGAACATAATAATAAAAGGAGAATATAAAAATGGCAGAAATTTTACAACCAAGTGGTATGATGATGAGCGGTGGTGATGGCGGACTTGGCTTCGGTAGCGGAGGAGGTCTTATTGGAGGTCTTATTTTAGGATCCCTACTACGTCAAGGAAACGGAGGTCTCTTTGGGGGCGGAACCGGAACCGTAGATGGAGGAGCTATGCTACGTAGTCCACCAGAGCAAGCAACTGCTAATATGGCTTTAATGCAATCAATTGGTGCAGTAGACAAAGCAGTAGCTGTTAATTCGGCAACTTTTGAAGCCTCACAGGCAACACAGAGCCTAGGTTTAACAAGTCAATTGAATAACATTACAGCTTCATTAGCTGGCTCAATTGCTGGTGTTAAAGAAGCTGGTGCAACTAATACAATGGTTCTTGCCCAACAGCTAAACCAGCTCAACACAAATATGCTACAAGGTTTTAATGCTACCGATAAAGCTATTACAGCAGATGGTACTGCAACACGTGCATTAATTACTTCACAGTATGAACTCAATCTACAGCGTGAACTAGCAACCGCTCAGAACGAAATCATTGAACTACGCAATGAAAATCGTTTAACAAATGCGACAAATGGTATCAATGTTACAAACACAAATAACATTAACCAGATGCAGCAACAGACTCAGCAACAGCAGCAGTACGGTCAGCTTGCTAATATGATCTGGGGTCTAGGTCAGCAGATTCGTTCTACAAATGAAGCAATTAATGTAGGTAGTGGTACTCTAACTGCTAATCCAGCAAATACAAATACTAACATTCGTTAATATTTAAAGCGCATGAAACCTCCCACGACCACAAGTTGTGGGGGGTTTTTATGCCTGTTAAGGAGCGAATGTTATGTTTCAAGAACAATTCATTAACCCATACTGGGCACCAGTGTTTCCAGTATGCTATGATGGTATAGATATAATAAACTTCTCAGGAGGATTGCCGGGGCCACCTGGACCTCCGGGACCTCCTGGACCACCTGGTCCTTTAATAATTCCAACCGTAACTGTAGAGGCAGATTATACTGCTTTAACAACAGATTATTTTATTGGAGTCATAACAGGAGCACCTTATAGTATAACATTACCTATGTCTGTAGATGGTACGGTTTATATAGTTAAAGATATATTCGGAGAAGCTAGTACCAATCCTATAACTGTGTTAGGTACTAGTACGACAATAGATGCTGAAGCAACTGCTACTATTGTTACTGATTTTGGTTCTATTGCTTTGGTCTTCAATGAAGGTTCGTGGAGCATAGTATGAGCTATAAAACGCCTCTTGCATCAACAACTAACTTTGGATTAGTAAAAGTAGGGACTGGTATAACAGTAGTAAATGGGATTATTTCCTCTGCTGCTGTGCCAGCAAACTATGGATTTTTTACTAGTACAACAACTCAAACAAATCCGGTTGCTAACGCAGTAAACTTTGCTACTTTTAATAATACAGGACCTGCAAATAGTATAAGCATTACTGGAGGTAATGCTATTACTGTAGTTAATGCAGGTACATATACTAAATTATTTACACTTAATGTAAATAAAACTTCAGGGTGTACTAGCCCAGTTAGTATATGGTTACGCGTAAATGGAATAGATGTAGTAGGGTCTGCTCAATCTTTGGAATTAATAAATACATTATCTACTATTTTTGTAAGTGGTAATTTTACTTTAAATAT
>Ga0209189_1001958_pt1 | contig 14907 bp, 12 predicted proteins | sample C_130820_EF_Meta_FD_187308 | JGI IMG/M metagenome (GOLD analysis project Ga0209189, IMG submission 187308) | Freshwater microbial communities from Lake Croche, Canada to study carbon cycling - C_130820_EF_MetaG (SPAdes) (version 3) | ecosystem: Environmental > Aquatic > Freshwater > Lake... | reverse complement strand
GTGAGTTTTTGAACCGCTACATCTCCAAGGAGCCGGGCCCGATCAAAGACCCCACGGGCCGCACCATTGGCCAGCATGTGGGCTTGAGTTTCTACACCCTGGGCCAGCGCCAAGGCCTGGGCATTGGCGGCATCAAGGCCAAAGGGGCCGACATGAAAGCGCTGCAAGCACGCGGCTTGCGCGGCGCGGGCGAGCATACGCCTTGGTTTGTGGCCCGCAAAGACATGACCCACAATATTTTGTGGGTGGTGCAAGGCCATGACCATCCGTGGCTTCTGTCACCGCAATTGTCCGCTGACGATGCGAGCTGGTGTTCGGGCCACGCGCCGACACCGGGCACTTACACCGCCAAAACCCGTTACCGGCAAGCCGATGCGGCTTGCGCTCTGGACGCCTCGGACGATCAAAATTTCAAGCTCGACTTTGCAGATGCGCAATGGGCGGTGACGCCCGGTCAGAGCGCGGTGCTGTATGACGGCGAGGTGTGTTTGGGCGGTGGCGTGATAGCGTCCGCCAGCGCCACCACCGCATGAGCGCCCTCAGTCGCTGCCCAGGGCCAAACGACTGGGTTGGCGTTTTTCAACAGCAAAGCGCAGCAGCGCAGCCGTTCTGAAAATACCGTGTGCGAACTTGCCGTAAGGCAGTGTCAAGAACAGCGCCATCACCGCGCCCAAATGCAAGGCGAGCATCAGAGGCATGCCCACCGTGGCTCCCATCAACCACAGCAACAAGCCGCTCAAACTGATGAAAAACAGCAGCGCAATGAAGCCCATGTCCATCGGTTTTTGGGCCGCGTCGCCGTGCAAGGGGTGGCGCTTCAGTTTCAGACGCCACAAACCTGCCGTACCGATCAACAGGCTGATGCCGCCCACCACGCCCAACAGCTTGGGCACACTGGGCAAGGCATAAGGCGCAGACCATCCAAAAACATAGTGGTAAATGGTGGCCACGCTGGTGGCGGCAAAGCAAAGCATAAAACCATAGAAGGTCAGGTGGTGACAACGCTGGCGTGATTGGGTCCACGCATCGTCCTCGTTGTGACAGCCTTCGCCGTGACCGCCTTCCAAATAAGTCAAGGCCAAGGCGTTTTTTGCGGCTTCGGTTGCGGCAGGTGATGTGAGCGGGGCGCCACTGGTCGCAGGGGTCACCTCTTGCCAAAAGCGCCGCACGCCCAGGGAGAGTGCCAACACCGAAAACACAAAAATCGGAGCAAACAGACTGACCATCAGGTTGTGCGGAAACAAGGCATAAAAACCACCAGCCACAGGACCACCGAACAAAGTGCCTTGGCGCAACATGACCAGCGCCAGGAACAAGGCCAAGCCAGCAGCCAGCGCCAAAGACACGGTCAGGCCATTGCGTTTGTAAAGAGCGCCCAATGCGGGCGGCCAAGCGTAATCGGCGTAGGTCTGCCCCCGGACAACTGCCAGGGACTGCGGCACATTGACCGCAAACTCATGGGGCGGCGCGTACTGGCAGGCATGCAAACAAGCACCGCAGTTGTGGCACAGATTGGCCAGGTAATGAATATCGGCTTTGCCAAAATCCAAGCGGCGGGTCATGGCCGGGAAGACCGCACAAAACCCTTCGCAATAGCGACATGCGTTGCAAATTTGCATTTGCCTTGACACTTCAGATTCGGCTGCCGTTAAGGGCAGGGCACCGTTGGCCAATGCGATGGCTTCGCGGGTCAATGCGTCAAGCGAAGTCATGCACGTCTCCTTCAAAAGCATCTCCCAAAGCCGCCTTGGCGGCATGGCGTCCGGCGATGCGGCCGAAGGCGGTGCCAATGGTCATGCCCACGCCGGCGGTGTAGCCTTTGCCCAGCACGTTGCCGGCCATCATTTCACCCGCCACAAACAGGTTGTCGCTCGGCTGCCCGCCAAAATGCACAGCAGTGGTTTCATTGGTTTTCATGCCCAAGTAAGTGAAGGTGATGCCCGGCTTGACGGCAAAGCCGTAAAAAGGTGCCGTGTCGATGGGTCTGGCCCAATGGGTTTTGACCGGCTGGAGCCCCTCGGTGTGGCAGTCGTCCAGCGTGGTGTGGTCAAACGTGCCCACGCGGCAAGCTTGGTTGAAGTCTTGCAAAGTTTGCATGAAAGTGGCCTCGTCAAGGCCCAGTTTCTGCGCGAGTTCCGGCAGGGTATCGGCTTTGACGCCGGGGAACACCGGCGGCATGAAACGACCGATCGCCTTGGCATCAATGATGGAATAGCCGATTTGACCCGGCTGCAGGGCCACCAAGCGGCCCCAGATCGCATAACGCTTGGGCCAGAAGTCCTCGCCTTCGTCGTAAAAGCGTTTGGCTTCGCGATTGACGACCACGCCCAAGGACACGCAATCGATTCGGGTGCAAATACCGCCGTCATAAAGCGGGGCACGCGCGTCAATGGCCACCATGTGGGCTTGAGTCGGGTCACCGATCGAGTCCGCACCCTGGTCCATCATGTGCTTGATGAGTGTGCCTTGGTTGTAGCGCGAGCCCCGAATCAAAAAATTATCTGCAGGCCATTCGCCCGCAGCGTTTTGACCCCAGGCTTCGCGCAGCCACTGGATGTTCGACTCAAAGCCACCCGAGGCCAACACGCAGGCTTTGGCAGTGATGCGTTCGCGGCGCACCGTCAAAGCAGCGCCATCGTCATCGCCATCGCCATCGGTCCCTTTGTGCACGACGTGAGCGGCCACAAAATGACCGTCGGTGATGTCGAGTGCTTCGACCTCGGCGTTGTACTGAACCTGCACCCCCATTTGCTCGGCGCTGCGGTAATACGCATTGACCAGTGCTTTACCGCCGCCCATGAAAAACGCATTGGTCCGCGCGGTATGCAAAGCGCCCGACAAGGAGGGCTGGAAACGCACGCCGTGCTTGTACATCCAAGGCCGGCAAGTGGCAGAGCGGCGAATGGCCAGGCGGGCCATGTGTTCATCGGTGATGCCACCCGTGACTTTGAGCAAGTCTTGCCAGAATTCTTCTTCCGGATAGGCCTCGACCAGCACATCTTGCGGGGCATCGTGCATGCAGCGCAAGTTGCGTGTGTGCACCGAGTTGCCACCGCGCCATTCACGCGGCGCAGACTCCAGCAGCATGACCGAAGCGCCTGCTTCACGGGCCATCAGCGCAGCACACAAGGCAGCATTGCCGCCACCAATGATCAACAGGTCTACTGTCATAAGTTGTTCAATCCGGCTTGATCTGCGCACGTTTGACAATGTCACTCCAGATGCGCTGTTCGTTCTTGATGAAAATGGCAAAGTCACTCGAAGGCCCGCCGCCGCCCACGGCATTGTCTGTCGCAAAACGCTCGGTCACTGCGCTCGAGCGCAGGGCTTTGTAAGACTCCTCCTGCAAGCGTTTGACGATCTCTGGCGGGGTGCCCGCAGGCGCCAAAATGCCGTACCACTGCGCGGTTTCAAAGTCCTTAAAGCCCAACTCGGCCACGGTGGGCACGTCGGGTAAGGCCGCAATCCGCTGGGTGGTGCCGACCGCAATAGCCCGCAGTTTGCCCGCGCGAATCTGCGCGCCCAGCGCGGGCATGCCAGCAGACGACGCTTGGGTGCGACCGGCCAGCAAATCGGTCAATTGCGGACCGGTGCCCCGGTAAGGAATGTGCGTGATGTACATGCCCGTGACCAGTTTGAGGTACTCCATGGCCAGGTGACCCGCACTCGCATTGCCCGCCGAGCCATAGTTCAGTTGGCCCGGGTTCTTTTTGGCGTAGTCCACAAACTCTTTGAAATTTTTGGCAGGCACGTCGGGGTGAATCACAAACACGTTGGGGACTTTGGCCAACAAAGTCACCGGCATGAAGTCTTTGGTGACATCGTAAGGCTGGTTCTTGAGCATGTAAGGGTTGACCGCCAAAGTACCCACATGACCCAAGATGATGGTGTACCCGTCTGGCGCGGCCTTGGCCACATCTTGCATGGCGGTCACGCCTGCGCCACCCGGTTTGTTTTCGACAAAAACACTCACGCCCAGTTGCTTGGTCAGCTCGGCGGCCACAGAGCGGGCGACGATCTCGCTGGTACCGCCGGGCGCAAAGGGAACCACAAAACGAATCGCTTTGGCAGGCCAAGGCCCCTCCGCATGGGCCAGCCCCAAGAATGAACAGCCCCACAAGGCCATGCTCGCAATGGCCTTGTGGCGACGAGATAAAAATGTCATGCAATGTCTCCTAGGGATGAATCCCACAGTGTGGCACCTGGATGTATTTTTTAGAATTGGTATTTACGCAAGCCGCCATCGACCGGAATCACCGCACCGGTGATGTAACTGGCCAAGGGGGAAGCCAAAAAGGTCACCAGATTGGCCATGTCTTCGGGCTCACCGTAGCGGCCCATCGGGATTTCGTTTTCGCACTGCCACTGCCGGTATTCCGGTGTGTAATTGCGAAAAATCTGCTCTGAGTGAATCCGCCCGGGCGGCACGCAGTTGACCGTGATGCCGTGTGGCCCGACCATGCGTGACAGGCCCTTGGCCCAGCTGTGCAGGCCCGCTTTAGCACAAAATGCGCCGTTGGTGTGCTCGGGTTCGCTCTTGCCGGTGATGTTGATGATGCGGCCCCATTGGCTTGCCATCATCTGATCGATCAAGGCATCGGCCACTTGGCGCGGACGATGAAAGTTGAGGGTAATGGCTTCTTGCCAAGCCTCTTCGCTCACATGCAGCTCTTTGAAACTGCGCGAACCGCCGGCGTTGTTGACCAGAATGTCCACCCGGCCCAAACCGGCCATGGCTGCTGCAGCGAGCTTTTGAGCGGCATCGTCGTGGTACAGGTCCGACTCGATGATGACGGGGCGGTGGCCGCCAGCCGCCACAATCTCTAAAGCGAGTTCCTCCAGCTTGTCTACCCGGCGGGCCGAGACGGCCAATCGCACACCTTCTGCAGCCAAGGCCTTGGCAATGCCCCGCCCAATGCCCACACTGGCGCCGGTCACGAGGGCTGTTTTGTCTTTGAGTTGCAGGTCCACGGAGGTCTCCTTCTAAAGTGATAAAACAAATCATCTCATGCCTTAAAAGCCATTTATTACTAGAATCTGTGATCAAAAGTCATTTGGAGTTTCTATGGTGTGGGCGAAATTATTGGCAGGACTGGTGCTCTGCGCCCACTTGCCTTGGGCTTGGGCTCAAAACAGTGGCAGTCAGCGCACCGCGCTGATTGTCGGGATTGGCCAATATGGCTCGCCCGACATCCCCTCGCTGAGTGGGGTGGTTTTTGACATGGAAAGCGCCCGCAAAATGGCTTTGGCCATGGGCATTGAGGCCAAAAACATCAGCATGCTGCGTGACGGCGCGGCCACCAAAGCCAATATCCTGAGCCAATTCAAAAAGCTGAGCGACAACACGCCCGAAGGTGCCCGCGCCTTCATTTACTTTTCAGGACATGGCACCCGCTGGCAAGACCCGCAAGCCGGTGGCTGCGTGGAAGGACTTCTGACCTATGATGGACAAACCTTGACCCACAAGGAAATCGCCCAAGCGACCGACAAGCTCAGCCAAAAAGCAGACAAAGTCATCGCCCTGTTTGACGCCTGCCATTCGGGCGGGGTCACCCAAGCGGGAACACGGGGTCTGAACACCGCCTTGAGCACCCCACTTTTCGCGCCCAAGTTCTTTCTCAAAGCGGGTGCCGGGCAGGACATCTGCAGCCAACCCTCCAACATGGTCTCGCGCAGTCTGTTGGGCGAAGCGACCCGGCTGAACGCACTGGCCGAAAACTTTGTGCAGATCACCTCGTCACGCCCTGACGAAGTGAGTTTCGATGAACCGGGCAAAGGCGGCTTGGCCACCCAAGGCATTCGCGATTGCCTGCTCGGTCAGGCCAAAGACCTGGACGGCTCGGGTGCAGTGTCGATGACCGAAATTCAAATGTGTGCACAAGAAAGCATCAACGCCAAGTTGGTCAACGTCCCGAACTTGAAGCCGCACCATGTGCATGTTTTAGGTACGCGTAATTTGATCCCGGTGGCCGTCGTCAAGCCCCCGCCTGCCCCTGAAAAACCCGTGACCATTGTCATGGCACCGGTTACGCCTGCGCCTGCGCCTGCGCCTGCGCCTGCCCCCGCACCCGCACCCGCACCTGCCATGCCTGCAACCTTGCCCGCATGGGTTGACCAGCCTCTGGAGGAGCCGCGCATCACAGAGACGCCGTCCACGCCTTGGTCGGTCTCAGCAGCCACTTTGCGCGATGTGGAACAACAGAAAAACCCTCGCCGCAAAGTCGATGTGCAACTGAGCAAAAGCAGCCTTCTAATTGGCAAGGATACGTTGGACCTGACGATCAAATCCAGTCACGATGGCTATGTGTATTTGGTCTTGCTCGGCAGTGACGCGCAAAGTTTCTATGTGCTGTTCCCCAACGGTTTGGACAAAGCCAACCGGATCAAAGCCAACCAGCCCCTGCGCTTGCCCAAACCCGATTGGCAAGTTAGAGCCGCCGGCCCGGCGGGCACCGACCAATTGTTGGTCATCGTCTCCGACACGCCACGGCAACTCGACAGTTTGACCCTGGCTGAGCCCACCAGCGCAGCGCCTTTTACCTACTCCCTCAACACCTTGCAAGGCCGCAGCGCCTTGATCCGTTATTTGACCGGTGGCAACACCCCTATGCGCTCTGAAAGTTTTGGTGCCAAACTTTTGAGCGTCCAGGAGGTCCTATGAGACACAGCGCTATCGCGCCCTTCGCCTTGCGCATCTTCTTGGCTTTGGCCATTGTCAGTTTGCACCTGCCCCTGTGGGCACAACCCTTGAGCAAAGCCTCGGTGGCAGACATCGAGCAGCAACTGGCACCCACCGCGCCCGCAACACGCAGTTTGAATGGCACCCGCAACTTGGTGCCGCAAGTGCGCAGCATTGATTTGGTGATTCAATTCGATTCAGGCAAAGCCAGCCTGCAAGACAAAAGCAAACCGCTGCTTGACAACCTGGCGCAGGCCATGAAAGGCGAGCGCCTGAAAGACATGAAGTTCAAAGTCGAAGGCCACACAGACGCGCAAGGCAGCGCCAGTTCCAACGACAAGTTGTCCCTTGAGCGAGCGCAAACGGTGGTGCACTACATACAGCAAAAGCAAATCGCCCCCGACCGCCTGATGGCCGAAGGAAAAGGCTTTCGTGAATTGCTGGTGCCCGACAAACCGCAAGCGATGGAAAACCGCCGCGTGCGCATCACCACCCTCAACAGTGACGACGCCCAAAACGCCTACTTGGTCAGCCCCGCAGAAGTGCAGGCCTCCATGGGCGCACCGGTGCGTTTAAGCGGCAAAGCCGTGCCGGTGAAAGACGCCCCTGCCATTCAGGTCACGGTTCCGGTGTTGCCAGGTCCGGTCAAGTCACCCACGCCGATCACTGTGAAGTTCTTGCCCACCGCACCCAGCAACATCAAACCCGACAGCTTTCGGGTGCTGTACGGCAGCTTTGAGATCGACATCACCAAACGCCTGCTCAATGTGGCCAAGGTCACGGAGCAAGGTGTGCAAGTGAGCGAAGCCGCTTTGCCCAACGGCAAACACAAACTCCTGCTGGAAGTCGAAGACACCGCCGGCCGCAAGGCGAGCCGGTTGGTGGAGTTTGAAGTGAATTAAAACGGAATGTCGTCATCCATGTCATCAAACCCGCTCGACGCGGCCGGCTTGCCAGCCGGAGCGGGTCGTGCCGGCGCAGCGGCTGGCCGCTGCGGCGCTGCGGCTGGGCGGCGAGGTGCACTGTCGTAACCGCCATCGTCGCCGCCACCTGAGGGCGCTCCGCCGCCTTCGCGCCCGCCCAGCAGCTGCATCTCAGTGGCGATGATGTCCACCGTGTTCTTTTCCACACCGGCTTGGTCGGTGTATTTGCCGTACTTCAAACGGCCTTCCACATAAATGGGGCGTCCTTTTTTGACGTACTCACCGGCGATTTCGGCCAAACGGTCATAAAAAGTGACACGGTGCCATTGTGTGTCTTCCACGGTCTCACCCGACGTGCGGTCTTTGCGTCGGCTGGTGGTGGCAATGCTGATATTGGCCACCGCCTGACCGGAAGGCAGGTAACGGATTTCGGGGTCACGGCCGCAGTTGCCGATCAGGATGACTTTGTTGACGGATGCCATGGAACGATTCCTCAGAGGTAAGACGCAATTATGGGGCTTTACGGGCCACGTTTTCAGTCGCCGGCATGGGCCAAGCCGAGATTCGAAGACTAAAATCTGCATGAATTCAACCAAGCAGCGCTAAAGCAGTGCTTGGACTTTCCATTCACTCTGTTTCAACTATGGCCTACCGTTTAAGCGTTGCTCTGATTCTTTTGTGCCTGTCCGCTTGCGGGGGCGGCAGCGACGACCCTGTGACCGGCTTGACCACCACCAACCTGAAGTTCGGTCAAACGGCCACTTTGACCTTGAAAGGCAATGCCTTGGACAATACCATCAAGGTGTCTTCGCCCGCTTGCAGCCAACTGATTCTGGCCAGCATCACCTCTGCCAATGAACGGACCGCCTTGTGCGTGGTCAGCAAAACAGGCACCTCCACCCTCACAGTGAGCAGCGCCAGCGACTATGTGGTTTACACCGGCACGCTCACCGTGCCCGAGCCGCAAGTCACCCTGACAACCAGCCTGGGCACCATCGTGATGGAGCTCAACCCAACGGCAGCCCCTGTGACTGTCGGCAATTTGCTGTCTTATGTGTCGAAAGGCTTTTACAGCAACACACTGTTCCACCGTGTGATTCCCGGCTTCATGGTGCAAGGCGGAGGCTTTACCACCGGCATGGTTCAAAAAACAGACACTGCGGCCGCCATCAAACTGGAATCACAAAACGGGCTCTTGAATACCCGTGGCAATGTAGCGATGGCCCGCACCTCGGTGGCCGACTCGGCCACCTCACAATTTTTCATCAATCTGGTGGACAACGCGTCTTTGAACTATGCCAGCAGCAGCAATCCAGGCTATGCGGTGTTCGGCAAAGTCGTGACCGGCATGGACGTGGTCGATAACATCGCAAAGGTCACTACAAGGACCGTCGGCGCCAATGCCAACGTGCCCGTGGCCGATGTCTTGATCATCTCAGCCACGCAAAACCAATAGAGCCGATAATCGAGGGTTTTGTGTTCGGCCCTGATTTTGAACTCCATCCTTGATGCATCCTTGGCGCGTGACGCTGAACTGAGCGCTGCGCTTGAGCGTGACGACGCCTCGTACTTGGCCAAAGCCTTGCGGCAGACCCACATCAGCGTGCGGGGTGCGCGCACGCACAACCTGAAAAACATCGACCTCGACATTCCGCGCAACCAACTGGTGGTGATCACCGGCTTATCGGGCTCGGGCAAATCGAGCCTGGCCTTTGACACGCTGTATGCCGAAGGCCAGCGCCGTTATGTGGAGAGCCTGTCGACCTACGCGCGGCAGTTTTTGCAGTTGATGGACAAACCCGATGTGGATTTGATCGAGGGCTTGTCGCCCGCCATCAGCATCGAGCAAAAAGCCACCAGCCACAACCCGCGCTCCACTGTGGGCACGGTCACCGAGATTCACGACTATTTGCGTCTGCTGTTTGCACGCGCCGGCACGCCGTATTGCCCCGACCACCACCTGGCCTTGCAGGCGCAAACCGTGAGCCAAATGGTCGACGCGGTGTTGGCCCTGCCTGAAGACACCCGCCTGATGATCTTGGCGCCCATTGCCCGCGAGCGCAAAGGGGAGTTTGAGAAAGTCTTTGAGCAGATGCAGGCGCTCGGTTATGTGCGCTTTCGCATCAACGGGCAAACGGTTGAAGTCGAAGACCTGCCGACGCTGAAGAAAACTGAAAAGCACGACATCGACGTGGTGGTAGACCGCCTCAAAGTGCGCAACGAAGACGACACGAAAGCACGCGACGCCCTGCGCCAGCGTCTGGCTGAAAGCTTTGAAGCCGCTCTGGGTCTGGCCGAAGGCCGCGCCTTGGTGATCGAGATGGACACCGGGCTTGAGCATTTGTTCAATGCCAAATTTGCCTGCCCGGTGTGCAATTACGCCATCAGCGAGTTGGAACCGCGTCTGTTCTCTTTCAACTCGCCCATGGGAGCCTGCACAACCTGTGACGGCTTGGGCACGATGGAATTTTTTGATCCTGCACGGGTGGTCGCGTTTCCAAGCTTGAGTCTGGCCAGTGGCGCCATCAAGGGCTGGGACCGGCGCAACGGCTTTTACTTCAGCATGCTCGAGAGCTTGGCCAAGCACTACAAGTTCGACGTTGAAGCACCGTTTGAAAACCTGCCTGAAGAGGTGCGCAAGGTCATCCTGTTTGGCTCGGGCAAAGAAAACATCAAGTTCAGTTACATCATGGAGCCCACAGGGGCCGCAAGCGACACCAGCGCCGCGCAAGGCAAGAAGGTCAGCAAAAAACACCCCTTTGAAGGCATCATCCCCAACATGACCAGGCGCTATCGCGAAACCGAGTCCTCGGTTGTGCGCGAAGACCTGGCCCGCCTGCGCAACCACCAGCCCTGCACCGACTGCCTGGGCTCGCGACTGCGCCGCGAAGCGCGCAACGTGCGTGTAGGCGAAGGCGATCAAGCCCGCGCCATCTTCCAGATCAGCCATGTGACCTTGGGCGAGGCGCAAAGCTATTTCCAAAACCTGCGCATCAGTGGCGCCAAAGGCGAAATTGCCGGCAAGGTGGTGCGCGAAATTGGTCTGCGCCTGAAGTTTTTGAACGACGTGGGGCTGAACTATTTGAGCCTCGACCGCAGCGCCGAAACCCTGTCAGGCGGCGAGTCGCAGCGCATCCGCCTGGCCAGCCAGATTGGCTCAGGGCTCACGGGCGTGATGTATGTGCTCGACGAGCCCAGCATCGGCCTGCACCAGCGCGACAACGACCGCTTGATCGGCACGCTGCAACACCTGCGCGACATTGGCAACAGCGTGTTGGTGGTCGAACATGACGAGGACATGATCCGTGTGGCCGACCATGTGATCGACATGGGCCCTGGCGCCGGCGTGCATGGCGGGCGGGTGATGGCGCAAGGCACCTGCGCCGAGATCATGGCCACCCCCGACTCGCTGACAGGACAGTACATGTCGGGCCGCAAAAAAATTGCCGTGCCTGCACAGCGCCACCCCAAGGGCAAAGACTGCATTGAAATCGTCAAAGCCACCGGCCACAACCTGAAAGAAGTCTCCGCGCAATTCCCGGTCGGCTTGCTCACTTGCGTCACGGGCGTGTCGGGCTCGGGCAAATCCACCTTGGTCAACGACACTTTGTATTTGGCGGCAGCGCACCAGATTCACCGTGCACACGAAGAGCCTGCGCCGCATGAAGATATTTTGGGCATGTACCACTTTGACAAAGTCATCAACGTGGACCAATCGCCCATTGGCCGCACGCCGCGCAGCAACCCGGCCACCTACACCGGCCTGTTCACCCACATTCGCGACCTGCTGGCCGAAGTGCCTGCCGCGCGCGAGCGCGGCTACGGACCCGGGCGTTTCTCGTTCAACGTGACAGGTGGGCGATGTGAAGCCTGCCAAGGCGATGGCATGGTCAAGGTGGAAATGCACTTTTTGCCCGATGTCTACGTGCCTTGCGATGTGTGCAAAGGCCAGCGCTACAACCGCGAGACCTTGGAGATTCATTACAAAGGCAAAAACATTGCCCAGGTGTTGGACATGACGGTCGAGGTGGCTTTTGCCTTCTTCAACGCGGTGCCCAACATCGCTCGCAAACTGCAAACGCTGCTGGACGTGGGCTTGTCCTACATCCGCTTGGGGCAAGCCGCCACCACCTTGTCGGGCGGCGAGGCACAGCGCGTCAAACTGGCGCTCGAACTGTCCAAACGCGACACGGGCCGCACGCTGTACATTCTGGACGAGCCGACCACCGGCCTGCACTTTGCCGACATCGATCTGCTGCTCAAAGTACTGCACCAACTGCGCGATGCAGGCAACACCATTGTCATCATTGAGCACAATCTGGACGTGATCAAAACCGCCGACTGGATCATCGACATGGGCCCCGAAGGCGGCTCAGGCGGCGGCATGGTGGTAGGCGTAGGTACGCCCGAAGATCTGGCTAAGAACCCCGCCAGTTTCACCGGCAAGTACCTGGCCAAGTTGCTGTGACAACGCTTTCGCATCCAGCGCTTAATTTATTCCTTATTCAAAATTCAAAGCGACCATGAAAACCTTTGTCCGTGCTTTTTTCAGAACCCTGCGCATTGTGCTGGGCCCGTTCATGTTGCTCAAAGAGCGCCTGACCCAGCCCCGCGGCATGCAGCGTGAGCCTGCGGCGCAAGCCACGGTTGATTTGCAATGCCAAACCATGGCGCTTTACCAGTTCAGCACCTGCCCGTTTTGCATCAAGGTGCGCCAAGAAATGCGCCGCCTGTCGCTGCCCATCGAAAAGCGCGATGCGCAACACCACACCGCCAACCGCGAAGCCTTGCTGCAAGGCAGCGGCGCAAGCAAAGTCCCTTGTCTGAAGATCAGCGACAGCCAAGGTAGGGCCCTTTGGCTGCAAGACTCGGACGCCATCGTGGCCTACCTGCGCGCGCAGTTTGGCCAATAAATTTCAGCGTCAGGGGCAGGGTCAGCGCCAGCCTGAGTACAGCACAGCCACAACCAATGCGGCCATGCCCCACACCAACAGCCGTGTGCGACGTCGCAGTACTTCGACAGCGCTGACCAGTTGGGCGTTTTGCTCAGCCAATGCGGCCAAGGTTTCGGTCAATTGCGCTTGCGTTTGGGCGTGGTCATCCAGCTGAACCTGAGCTGCTATCCATCGGTTTTGCAGCTCGCCCAAGCTGGGCACAGACTGGCCAGCCATGTCCATATCGGTGTCTGCCTTGGGCGCAGGCTCTGTTTTTTGGCGCTCCATCAATTTGCGTGCCGCTTTGAGCACATTGGGCGCGTGCTCAATCACGTCGCCCCACGGAACGACTTTGAGCGCCGTCAGCCAAGCCATAGCCATGGAATGTTCCTTTTGAATGTCCAAAAGACAAGAAGTCCAACCATACACAATTTGGCCGTGCACCTGGCGAATGCATCCAACGAATGCACCCCAGATCTGCAGGTCTTTCCGATTGCCAAGACCTTGATTTGCCTCAACAAAAGGGATCGGGTCAACACCAGTGGCCGCCAATGCCCCCACAATCGAACCCTTAGTAGGGAAAACACCATGCACACAACGCGCACGCATTACGACAGATTGAGCAGAGCCTTGCATTGGCTCACCGCCCTGGCCGTGATCGGGGCCTTCTTACTGGGGCCAGAGCACTTTGGTCGCGAATTGCGCGAAGGCCTGGATCCTGCGACACGCTGGGACATCGTGACGCATGAATCGCTGGGCATGCTGGTGGCCGCGCTGACTTTGCTGCGCCTGCTGTGGCTGTTGGTACGACCGGCCAAGCCTCGGTTTGAGATGCCCAACTGGATGCAGCTGACGTCCAAAACTACGCATGGTTTACTGTGGGCGCTGCTGCTGTCAGTGCCCGCAACGGCCCTTTTGGCCCTGGGCAGCGAAGGACATCCGTTGACCTTGTTGTTTGGCCTGCGTGTCAATGACATGCCGGTCATTGCCAATTCGCCATTGGCCGAACTGGCCGACTGGGGCGAAATTCACGGCTTGCTGGGCGACGTGATCATCTGGCTCTCAGGCCTTCACGCCGGGGCCGCCATCGTCCATCATGTTTGGCTCAAAGACGGCGTTTTGCTGTCCATGCTGACGGATCCGGCGCGCTGATGTTGTAGAAATGCGGGCCTCGATCCGGTTGCTCCAGGTGATAGCCCCACATGCGGCCTTGGTGTACAAAACACCCTTCAACCGGAGCCACAGATGACAGCACACAAAGCATTGCCCCACGCCCAACCCGCCGACGTCGGCCTGTGTCCTGAGCGCACCCAGCGCTTGATGGATGTTTTGCACCGCGAGGTGGCCAGTGGGCGACTGCCCGGTGCCGTGGCCATGATCGTGCGGCAAGGCCAGATCGCCTTGTTCGAGAGCGTCGGCCAGCAAGACCCGGCGGCGGGCAGCGCCATGCAGCCTGACAGCATTTTTCGCATCTACTCCATGACCAAGCCGATTGTGTCGGTCGCTGTGATGATGCTGATGGAGCGTGGCCAGTTGCTGCTGAGCGACCCGGTCGGGCAGCACCTGCCCGAATTTGCAAACCAACGCGTGCACACACCAAAAGGCTTGGTAGAACCCCAGCAGCAGGCCACCGTGCAAGACCTGCTGCGCCACACCGCAGGTTTGACGTACGAGTTTTTGGGGGACTCGGCCGTACAGCGCCAATATGAAGACGTCAAAATCGCTTCGCGCGAGCGCACCAACGAAGCCTATTGCAAAACCCTGGCGGCCCTGCCCCTGCAGCATGAACCCGGCACGGTGTGGGAATACAGCCGCGCCACCGACGTCTTGGGCCGCTTGGTCGAAGTCATCAGCGGGCAAACGCTGGGGCAGTTTTTGCAACAAGAAATTTTCGGGCCGCTCGGCATGGTCGACACCGGCTTTGTGGTGCCGACTGAACACCACCACCGCATTGCGGAGCCCTTTGCGCATGACCCCGATGGCGGCGAGTTGATGAAATTGATCGATCCGAAACACACCCCGCAACTCGAAGGCGGCGGCGGTGGCCTGATGTCCACCGCCATGGACTACGCCCGCTTTTTGCAGTTCATGCGCAACAGGGGTGAATTGAACGGCACCCGCTTGCTGGGCCCGCAGACCGTGGCCTACATGACCGCCGACCATTTGGATGGCCGCCCCATCAAAGGCACCCTGCTGCCGGCCGGTCACGGCTTTGGCCTGGGCTTTGCGGTGCGCACTGCGCAAGGCGTCGCGGCCGTACCCGGCTCGGCGGGACTGTACTACTGGGGCGGCATTGCCGGCACCACCTTCTTTGTCGACCCCGCGCTCGACATGTACGCCCTGATGATGATCCAGGCCCGCAACCAGCGCG
>Ga0209189_1001952_pt1 | contig 14937 bp, 15 predicted proteins | sample C_130820_EF_Meta_FD_187308 | JGI IMG/M metagenome (GOLD analysis project Ga0209189, IMG submission 187308) | Freshwater microbial communities from Lake Croche, Canada to study carbon cycling - C_130820_EF_MetaG (SPAdes) (version 3) | ecosystem: Environmental > Aquatic > Freshwater > Lake... | reverse complement strand
TGGATTCAATTTTCAAATGCAATTTTTGTTTTTTAGCTATTCGATTGGAGTTCTAAAAACATGCTCAGGAAACTTTGCCCTTGAAGTCATTCTAATTGTCTTTAAATTCTTTTTTTAGCTTTTTAAAAATCTCCTCGTTCAATTGATAATTAAATATTCTTTTGTCAGTACTTGAGGGGTTTCTTTCGATAGAATTTTCAAAATTATACATCATTTTTAACTTCAAATTCAATGATTTAATAAATTCATGCCTTAATTTTCTTTGGTTGTCAATATTTTTATCATTAATTTCTAATAAGGCACTGATTTGTTCAGAGCTTATTCCACCTTTTTCATAGTTTTTCATCAAAACTTCAATCATTTTGATTTCTAAGCTATGCAAGGCGTTTGAACCCAAAAAAACATACTTTTTAATGTTCTTATTTTTAAAGAACTTATTATAAATAACAAAGGAAACTAACACTAAGCCAATTCCGATAGCTATTAATAAAAGCCAAAAATTATTGTTCTCCGCTTCATACATTTTACCAATATAAGTAGCTTGTTTTTTAGTTTCTTCTATAGAAATAGCAAACTTTTCTATAGAGTTTCTATTACCTGTGTTGAAAACTTTATAGCTAAATAAAGAATCTTCATGTACATATTCGTATTCTAATTTTTCAGGAATTTCTATATCAAAAAGTCTTTTCTTGTCAACCCAATGATATACTTCATTTAAAAAAGGGTCTATTATTATTAAGCTATTAAAACTCTGGTAATCTGCTCTAAAAACAAAGTATTTCCCATTCCAATGGTAGTATTGTAAAGCTCTTTTTTTAATATTTTTTAAGAATGTTTGTTTTATTTCGCCGAGTTTATACCATTTATTGTTTTTGAATCGATATTCATAAAATCCATAATCAGTGATTCTTTTTCCAGAATTTTCCGATGAACTTAGATAATCGTTAAAGCCTGTAAGGAATGAATCTGTTTTTTTTACATAACCAGATAAACCTGCATAAATAGATTTGGGTGCATCATTTATAAAATTAATTGCATCCCATTCGTTTCTGTTTGCTTGATAATAAACAAATAAATTATTTGTTTTAAATAAGCCATACCCTCCCACTGAGTAAATTGTTTTATTTCTTACAAACTTAGTGCTTAGACAATTAAATCCGCCATAATAAGTTTTATCGATTCGTTCCAATAGTAGCGTTTGATAGTTGAATTGATACACTTGATTTGTACAACACATTAATAAGTAAATAAAGTTTTTATCGTCCGTATTTAGACATATAATCTCATTACCTGCAAGAATGTCTTTTTCCTGAATATTTTTTAATATAGTCTTGCCAATTTCTTGCCATTCAATCGAATTTGATGATTTTTCAAGAACACTCTTTTTGATATCGATTCTATAAACATACTTTTTTTCGGTATCCAACCATCTTAATGATTGGGCTTTAGTAGAGAAAGAAATAAACAATAAAAGACAGTAGATATTTACGATTTTCATTTAAAATGCCAAGTAAAATATCGGTGAAAATACAGTATTGATGGTTATAATGCAAATTTTATAGGCTATGATTTTGAAACAATAAACTTTTGATCAACTCACTCAACCGACAAATTGCTTGGTGATTGAATTGATTTATTTAGGTTGAAATTTTTGTATTTGCCTGTATATTAAGACGTGGATTCAATTCTCAAATGCGATTTTTGTTTTTTTGCTATTCTATTGGAGTTCTAAAAACATGGTCAGGAAACTTTGCCCTTGAAGTCGTGGTAATTATCTTTAAATTCCTTTTTTAGCTTTTTAAAAATCTCCTCGTTCAATTGATAATCAAAAATTCTTTTGTCAGTTTTTGAGGGGTTTCTTTCAACAGAATTTTCAAAATTATAAATCATTTTTAACTTCAAATTCAATGATTTAATAAATTCATGCCTTAATTTTCTTTGGTTGTCAATATTTTTATCATTAATTTCTAAAAAGGCACTGATTTGTTCAGAGCTCATACCACCTTTTTCATAGTTTTTCATCAAAACTTCAATCATTTTGATTTCTAAGCTATTCAAGGCGTTTGAGCCCAAAAAAACATACTTTTTAATGTTTTTACTTTTAAAGAACTTGTTATAAATAACGAAGGAAACTAACACTAAGCCAATTCCGATAGCTATTAATAAAAGCCAAAAATTATTGTTCTCCGCTTCATACAATTTACCAATATAAGTGGCTTGTTTCTTAGTTTCTTCAATAGAAATAGCAATCTTGTGTCTTTCGTTTCTATTACCTGTCTTGAAAACTTTATAGCTAAATAAAGAATCTTCATGTACATATTCGTATTCTAATTTTTCAGGAATATCTACATCAAATAGTCTTTTCTTGTCAACCCAGTGATATACTTCATTTAAAAAAGGGTCTATTATGATTAAGTTATTAAATTGTTGGTCAAATATTCTAAAAACAAAGTATTTTCCATTCCAATGGAAGTACTGAAATTTTTTTACTTTATGGTTTCTTATTAATGTCTGATTTATTTCCCCGAGTTTATACCATTTATTTTCTTTGAATTTATATTCATAAAATCCATAATCAATGTAGCTTTTTCCTGAATTTTCTGATTCACTTAGAAAATCGTTATAGCCCGTAAGGAATGAATCTGTTTTTTTTACATAACCAGATAAACCCACAAAAATAGATTTAGGTGCATCATTTAAAAAATTAACAGCATCCCATTCGTTTCTGTTTGCTTGATAATAAACAAATAAGTTATTTGTTCTATACAAGCCATACCCTCCAACTGAGTAGATTGTTTTATTTCTTATAAACTTTGTACTTCTACAATTAAATCCTCCATAATAAGTTTTATCGATTCGTTCCAAAAGTAGCGTTTGATAGTTGAATTGATATACTTGATTTGTACAACCCATTAATAAATAAACAAAGTTTTTATCGTCCGTATTGAGACATGTAGTCTCAGCACCTTCAATTACGTCTTTTTCTTTAATATTTTTTAATTCGACCTTGCCAATTTCTTGCCATTCGAATGAATTAGATGATTTTTCAAGAACACTCTTTTTGATATCGATTCTATAAACACTCTTTTTTTCTATATCCAACCATCTTAATGATTGAGCTTTAGCAGAGAAAGAAAAAAACAATAAAAGACAGTAGATAAATACGATTTTCATTTAATAGGACAAGTAAAAATATCTGTGAAAATACATGACTGATTATTATAATGCAAATTTTACAGGCTATGATTTTGAAACAAAATACTTTTGACCAACTCATCTAACCGACAATTTGCTTGGTGATGGCATTGATTTGTTTAGGTTGAAGTTTTCAATCAGTTACCAATTCAGCGAATCATTCAATGGATGAGTTTGCTTATCAAGCCTTATATTTTATCTTTTTGGCGGTTGTTTTTTAAGAATTAAATAAAATATCAAAGTTTAAACAATCTTTCTACTCAAAAATAAATAATATAACCTCTTATGAAAAAACATAAGCCTTTTGAACAACACATCTGACATAATAGTCTGATTATCAATAAAATAGATAATATATTTTTATCGAATATTTTTATTTCAGTAATAATTTGCTCATTTTAAAAATCTGTGAAAGTACATTATAACGGTTATAATGTAAATTTTGTAGGAAGTTTTTTTGTAACAACATACTTTTGACCGACTAATTCAACAGTCAAGTTGGTCTGAGATTGAAAGTGATTTTTTTATGTTGAAGGTCTCTATTAGTAACTACTTCAGCTAATCATTACAATGAATCAGTTAATTTATTCACCAAGATTTTTTATCGTTTTCTAGCTAGTTTTTTGAAAATTATAGCTTGCTCTTGTGTGCAAGTTCAAGAAACGGCATAATGGAAAAAAATAAAAAAGAGAACCTCGATAGAACAATTTTGATAGTTTTCAAAAGATATTTTGCAATATTAAAAAGCTAAAGTTGAGTCCAGAAACAACTTTAAAAAACGGGGCGTATTCTGAAAAGCCTATGAGTAGGAGATTAAATAATAAAAAACATGAAAAAAATTATCTTTACAATTTCAATTATTATGCTGAGTTGTGTATGCTCAATCACAGCAAATGCACAAGCCTTTCAAAAAGGTACAAAAAACTTTAGTGTTGGACTTGGAGGCGGTTACGGTCTCGGTTTGAATACAGGTGTAGATGTTGGTATAAGTGACGTAGTTAGTCTTGGAGCAATAGGTGCATTTTCTTCAAGAAACTATGGTTATTCAAATTTTGATTATCGAGTGACTTATGTAGGTATTGGTGGAAGAGTGGGTGTGCATTTTAGCAAATTTTTAAAAGATTCGGGTATTGATGAAAACAAATTTGACCCTTATGTAGGCTTAGTTGCAGGATTTAGAACTGTGAAAGTAGGAGGTACATTTACTCAATATTATAGTGGAGTTGCTGGTGGAGTATTATTAGGCGGATATGGTGGAATAAGATATTATTTCAAAGAAAAAATAGGTGTGTACGCTGAAGGTGGTTTCCCATATAGTTCATTAGGTATAACGTTTAAATTTTAAATTTAATAGACATCAATAAAGGAGAACTTCCGTTTCCTCGGAGTTCACAGTTGGTTTGAATCTATAATTTTGGATTTAACGTAAAGAGCATTTATAATCGTAGTTGAACCATTCCAACCATGCACAATCAGCCAAAGGGTTTTATGGTTGGTTTGGTTGCAAACCAATAGTTCGAAAAGTCCAGCATTTTGCAAATGTAAAATAACTGGCTTAAATACATTTGTTTTTTTAGTAACCATTTCAAATCAGAAAAACTATGAAAAAGATTCTTTTTGCCACCTTACTATTATCTGCCACTTTCGGATTATTGGGAAGTTGCTCAAAAGGCGAGGCTGTTGTGCCTGATAAATGCGAGGCTAAATTAAAAAAAATGACTGATGCACTATCGACGTTTTCATCTGACGTCTTAAATAAAACTAAATGCCAGGATTATATTAATGCAGGTTATGATTATTTAAAGTCTTGTCCTAATGCGAATTCTGCTGACCTCAAAAAAGCCTTAGATGATTTGGCGGCATTATGTAAATAAGTTGGTGTTTTCCGTTTTCTTTGAGTCCACCATTAATTTTTCCGTTTCATCAGGGTCTTCGGCACGAGATCCTGATGGCATTGGTTTAAGCAATTTGTCTTGTCCCAAATAAGGAGACACTTATGTAATCTAACCCCAGAGGGGCTTTAAAAGATTAGAATATCTATCATCATCTACCGATATTTAACCCCTAACGAGGTATTTTGACAATATTTCTCCCTATTTATTTCTTCAAAAAGTCAATTAACTCCCAATGATTTACTTAAATAGCCACAAGAATGAAAAGATTTCAGATAGATTTTGATAAATTGCTTCAAAATTCTATTTAGCTTTCAATGAAAAAATTTCTACTGCTTGCTTTTGCAATGCTTGCTTTGGTTCCGGCTTTGCAGGCTCAACAAAAAACCTATTGCAACCCTATCAATATTGACTATGGCTATACGCCCATTCCAAATTTCAGCGAGTGGGGGCGTCACCGAGCTACGGCCGACCCTGTTGTGGTCAATTACAAAGGCGAATATTATATGTTTAGCACCAATCAGTGGGGATATTGGCATAGTCCCGATATGCTCAATTGGACTTTCCATGCTCGTAAGTTTCTTCGTCCACAAAATAAAGTCTATGACGAACTTTGTGCCCCAGCCGTAGGCATTATCGGCGATACGATGCTGGTTTTTGGCTCTACTTATACCAGCGAGTTTACTATCTGGATGAGTACCAACCCAAAAGCCAACGAATGGACAGCTTTGGTAGATAACTTTGATATTGGTGGTTGGGACCCTGCTTTTTTTACCGATGATGATGGCAAGTTTTATATGTATAACGGAAGCAGCAACCGTTATCCGCTTTATGGTATTGAGTTAGACCGTAAAACCATGAAACCCAAAGGCACACGCAAAGAAATGTACTTTTTGGAATCATGGCGATATGGCTGGCAACGCTTTGGCGAATACATGGATGATTCTTTTCTCGACGGTTTCATAGAAGGAGCAACTGTCAACAAAAACAACGGAAAATATTACCTACAATACGGAGCTCCAGGAACCGAAATGAGCGGTTACGCAGATGGCGTTTTGGTAGGAAAAACACCATTGGGGCCTTGGGAAGCTCAACCCGACCCACTCAGTATGAAACTCGGTGGCTTTGCTCGTGGAGCAGGTCACGGGGCATCTTTTCAAGACAATCAAAAAAACTGGTGGCACGTTTCTACGATTCAGCTTTCGAGCAAAAATAATTTTGAACGTCGCATCGGCATTTGGCCTGCGGGTTTTGACAAAGACGACATGATGTGGTGTAATACGGTTTTTGGTGATTATCCGCATTATATTCCATCTGCAGGCTTAGACATCAAAAAGACGTTTACAGGCTGGATGTTGCTCAACTACAGTAAACCCGTTGAGGTTTCTTCAACGCTGGGCGGATATTTGCCCAATAATGCCGTTGACGAAAGCATGAAAACCTACTGGTCGGCCGAAACAGGCAATGCGGGTGAATGGATTAAAACAGATTTGGGTAATCTCTCAACAGTCAATGCGATTCAGATAAACTATGCCGACCAAGACGCCGATTCTTCGTTCTTGGGAAAACAAGTCAATATTAAACATCAATATAAACTTTGGTCGAGCCTTGACGGTAAAAAATGGACAATTTTGGTTGATGAATCGAATAACCAAACCGATGTGCCACACGAATATATAGAACTTGCTCAGCCGATTCAGACTCGCTACATCAAACTCGAAAATGTGGCTATGCCCACAGGTAAATTTGCTATCAGTGGCCTGCGAGTTTTTGGTAATGGCAATGGCTCAAAACCCAATTCCGTAAAAGATTTCATGGTACTCAGAACCGAAAAAGACAAACGCAGTGCATGGATTCGCTGGCGACCAGAAAATAAAGCTTATGCCTATAATATTTACTACGGAACAGCCCCCGACAAACTTTATAATTGCATCATGGTGCATAATGCCAACGAATATTGGTTTAGAGGAATGGACAAACTTAGTACCTATTATTATTCCATAGAGGCCATCAACGAAAACGGTGTTTCGGAGAAAACGAAGGTTTTGGAGGTGAAGTAAAGTTTGAAGCATAATAGATTTTGAAGAAAGGTCGGCAAAGAATTTTAACCTTGCCGACCTTTTTATTAGCTTTTCGAGAGTATCAGAGAAATCTGCCCGGCATGGTGCGAGTTATGAAAAAGTACGTGTGAAAAGAGTCTAACTTTTGATACTTTTCCAAAAAATGGCGTGTCAATTTGAGTTAGCCAATCTTCGTCAGTTGTTTCTTCGACGAGTTTTTTTAGCATTTCATAGCCTTTTTCTACATACAAATGACTTGTTTCGAGGTTGAAATCTTGGCCAATATCTAGCTGCCCCATTGTCGTATTTGGAACTTCGCTCGGAACACCAAAAAAATAACCAAACAAATTCATCGTCTCGCCAATGTGGCGGTAAATAAACCCTACCGAAGCCGTTTGTTCGCTGAGGCGTTTGTGCAGGTTTTCGTTGGTTATTTTTCCAAATGAAAAAGAGTTTGTCAACTGATTTTGTACCAACATTTCTGTCAATAATTCTTTTTGCATAGTTTTTTATTCCTGTTTCTTATTTTTTCGATTGTGCGGCCATCCATTCCATGATAGTCACTGGACGATTGTTGAGTTTTACGGGCGAGCCATCAAAATCAACTTTTGCATGATTGACGTGTGAATAAATCCACGACCAATGGCCTGCATAATAATAATTTTCACCACCAAAGAAGCCAGAAAGGTCAGTTACATGGTCATAGTAGCTAAAATGCACATTTTTAGCTACTGCCGCTTTTAATCTATTATAAACAGGAACAACTGTTTTATCGGGAACCGTAGTACCATCATCTTTTGAATGGATAAACCAAATCGGTACGTTTTTGATGCTGTTAATCTGCTTATCAGTAATGTATTGCGACTGATACGCTAATGCACTGATATAGCCTGCTGCAAAATAATTCGGCTCATTTAGTATCAATTTCAAAGCCATATAACCACCGTTTGAGCAGCCTCCAACATAAATACGTTTAGTGTCAATGTTGGGGTTCTGTTTTACGTAGTCCTTTATAAGAGCCATCAAGCCTTTATTATAAACATCATCATCTTTGCCTTGGGTAGTTACGCCGTCTTTGTTGTGCATCCAAGCACCTGGGCATTGCGGAGATAATACATACGCACCACCGAAAAATGCCTGCATTTCGGTAGAAGCATAATTGGCAGCTTTATTTCCCAACAACGGAATTGTGGGGTCAGTGCCACCTTCACCACCTCCGTGAAGCCAAATAATCAATGGTGATTTTGTAGTTTTATTTTTTGGAGAGAATGCCGCATACGACATTGTTTTGCCAGTTTCGTACTCGAATTTTCCGGTGAGGTCAAAATCATCAATTAAAGGCATGATTCTGTTTTTTTCTTTGTTCCAAACCTTATTTGTTTTGGTGTCAGTGATAGTAACTTTATAGTCCACCCATTGATTTCCACGGCAAGCTGCTTTTTGTGAATATTGGAAAGTTGAGGCTAAAGGTAGATTCGGAGCTACGGCCAAAACTAAAGTTACGAAACTGCCTTCTTTTACTCTTTTGCCTTGATTATCAGATATATACGCAAATACCACGCTTCTGTTTCCTTTGGCTTGGGCTGGCGGCACATCGGCACAAGCATGGCTTCTTTCTACCGAAACCGTAAAATCTTTGAAGTCAACCATGGCCGTTGGGGCATCTAAACTTAGTATTACTTTGTTTGCGGCAGGTCCCCAATCGAATCCTTCGACTACGAGTGTGTACTCGTTACTTGCGAGTGGTTTTTCGATAGCATAAGTATCTGTGAAAGTAAAGCAAACGATACTTATCAGAAAGCCTGCAAAAAATTTATTAATAGAGTTTCGTTTCATTATCAATATAGTTTTAAATAGTAATTTACAAATATTCGTATAAATTGAATTATTATAAGAGTTTTTTAGACAAAAATGCACTTTTGAATGTCAAAAACTGTCTTTTTCGAGAAATTAGACCTGAGTAGAAATTGTAAGAAGGATTTTAGGTAGAATCATGATTGATACCGAATGAAGAACAAACCTATATTCCTCATTCGGACTTGGCAAGTTACGCTTTTCTGACAAACTCAGATTTTAAACCCATCGAACCAAAACCATCAATTTTACAGTCGATATTATGGCCGTCATTACCATCAGTTAGGCGAATATTTTTTACTTTTGTACCAGATTTGATTGCTTTTGGAGCTCCTTTTACAGGTAAATCTTTGATTACAACCACGGTATCGCCATCTTGAAGTTCGTTACCGTTTGAATCAAACACTTTTGTACTTGTTTCAGTAGTTTCTTCGGTTTCTTTATTTTCTGGATTCCATTCATAAAAGCATTCTGGACAAATCAACAGACCATCGCTGGGATATACATATTCGGATTTACATTTGGGGCAAGCGGGGAATTCTGACATGTTTTTTATTTTTTAGAGGAAAAGTTCATACCACAAAACTAAGTAAAACAATTCAGAGTATGACTGAAAGAGTTTTTTGGATAAGTTGAATCTATCGTAAAAATTTTACTTAACTACGCTATTTATATGAAATTAGGTTTATTCCTATCAATCTTAGCTTTTATATTGGTGTTTGCAATTGTGGGTGTTATTAATTATTATGTAAGTTATAAAACCGATATTAGAGAATATCCATGGGCTTATAGTTCTGATGAAAAAAAGCCTTTATTGGTAGGAGAATGGTCTGGGAAATTTATTGAACCCGATAGTATTGAGAAAGAAATAAGTTTAGTGATAACCGATCCATACAAGAAAATTGAACGTATTTTTTATAGTATTGGCTTGTCAAACAAAAGACGTTTGTACATCGAACCTAATAAATTTGACGGGTTTTTGAGTATTGAAAATAAGTTTCACAAGGAAGAAAAGTATAAAGTACGAGGCTTTTTGAACACGAAAAATATTCAGTTGTTTGATTTTCATTTGCTTGCCAATGTGAAAGAGACGCCGCCGTATCATTATTCGTTTCTTTTTACTGAAGGTTTTTGGAAAAAAAATGAAATGAGTTTTGTCTTAACAATCGTTTTTCGTAAAAGCACTACGCCAAATAACTTAAAGAATCAGGAGCCAATTTTAAGTAAGAAAGTAAGGGTTTCTTTGAGTCGGGTTTTATAGATTTTGTTTATGATAATAAAAACAAAAAAAGAGTCGGGGTTGGCCCGACTCTTTTTGGTATTTATAAAGGCAAAAACTTATCGTATCGTCGAGAAATCAGTTGGTTTCATGTAAATTGATTCAACTTTTTCTACAATTTTACCATTTTTCTCTGATTCGTCACGCACTTTTATCCATTTTTCATCTTTTCTGAAAGAATCAAACGAAGCTTTTCCTGCTTCTTCGCTTTTGTGAGCCAAGATATAAACCAGTCTCGCTTGCGTACCTTCTTTCTCAATGCTTTTCCAGTAAGCAATGTTTTCCATGCCGTGTTTCTTGAAAAGTTTCGTAGTATGATTTCTAAAACGAGCCAATACATTATCAATATTATTTGGCGTTCCAGTATAAATTCTTAGCTCAAATGTACGTTCTGGATTTTTTACTTTTTCCTTGATTTTTGGCGAAAAATCGGTCGCATTCATAAAAATAGATTCTACTTTGGCTACAATCTTGCCATCTCTTTGCGACTCTTCGCTTACTTTTTTCCATTCTGGGTCGGCACCAAACGCTTTCCACGAAGCATCACGGGCTTCTTTGCTTGGATAAGCTAATACATAATACAAGGCGTTCTTATCGTTTTGAACAGGTACCCAATAACCGATATTTGTCATGCCATGTTTTTCAAAAATCTTGGTAGTATGGTCTCTGAAACGAGCCAATAAATTAGGTAAACGACCTGGTTCGCAATAATAGATACGTGTTTCAAAATAACGGTTATCTTGCTTTTGTGCAAAAAGCAAATTGCCGATACTCATCAGGGCAACCAATAGAAGTAGTTTTTTCATTGTTTTAAATAGAAGGCTTGAGTTTTTTCTAACAAAGGTATTTCTTAGAACAATAACTTGATAGATTTTATTAGATTTTTTTATTTTAGAATTTAATCAGTAACTGATAAAATAGTCACTAATGATAATAAAGCTGATGTATTAGAAGTAATTTAAAGCCTTATTCAATTCGTTGATAAACTTCATCGAATGGTACTCTCATTCGGTCTCCCCAAACGCCTTGTTCTTCTCTAATGCCGCATGAAATAACCATATTGATTTCGGCTCCAAAAGGTAAATTTAAGATTTTTTTCACTTTTCTACTATCAAAACCTTCCATCGGACAAGTATCATATTTTTCACTGGCCATGGCCAGCATAAATGTTTGAGCAGCCAAAGCACAGGTTTTATGTACGACAACTCGCACATCGTTTTCGGAAACTTGATAAGTGATAGCTCTGAAAAGTCCGACGATGTTTACAATTACTTTTCGTATAAGTCCTAAAATTCCTAAAAAGCGAGCATATAAAAACGGTATTACTTTGCCATAATACATTTGCCAACGTTTCACCCTTTTCTCTTGTTTGTCTATGGGTGTGTTTTTCAGCACATTTTGCGTTTCCAAGGCCGCCATAGTTTTTGCTCTTTTATTATATAAATCTTGCCTTGTTACAAAAACCACCATTTGTTGGGCAGTAGTAGCTGCCATTTGGTCTAAACAAGCTACTGAGAGTTGTTTTAGTGTTTGTGGGTTCGTTACGTGGTAAAATTCCCAAAGTTGCATGTTTGAACTGTTGGGTGCTAAAGTTGCCAGTTCGATGCAATGTTTTACTTTTTCTGAATCAATCGGAAGGTTTTTATAATGTCTTACCGATCGTCTGTAATTGATTATTTCTTCTAAAGTCATCTTTTTGTTGATTAATATTTGTTTTTTTTAATGATGTCGTGGCAACGACTCTGAGTTGTTTTTTTTATTTTTAAGAATCACAAGCACAAAAAAAGCCATTCAAAGAACGGCTAACTTTTTGACTTATAATTTATTACGGATTTCTCTGTAGTCGAATTGAAGTTTTCGTAAACGTTAAATAACATTCAGAATTATCTAATTAGTCTAACCTGAACCGCGTTTATTCCTTTTTTACCTTGCTCTGCTTCAAATTCTACTGAATCATTTTCTTGAATATCATCTACCAAACCTGATACATGAACAAAATACTCCTCACCAGTTGATGTTTCTTTAATGAACCCAAACCCTTTTGTTGAATTAAAAAATTTTACTATTCCTTCTTTTTTCATTTTTGCTTTAAATTTTTTGAAAACAAATGTATGAATATTATTTTTAATAAACGGATAAATTTATATCGATGGTATTTTAAGAGCATAAAACTCACTACCTGAACATCTAAAGTTTAAATATTTAAAATTAATGTTATTGTCGGTGAACCTCTTATTTTTGCTATACGCTAAGGATTTCTCAAAATCTTCTCTATTTTTTTTCCTTTAGCCAATTCATCAACGATTTTATCGAGATACCGAACTTTTTGAGTCAATGGATTTTTAATTTCTTCTATACGATAGCCACATATAAGTCCAGTAATTAGATGAGCGTTTGGGTTTAAAATAGCTTGCTGAAAGAAGGTTTCAAAAGTAGATTTTGCATCAATTTGGGCTTGTAGTTTTTGGTCATCGAAACCTGTAAGCCATTCAATAACTTGATGTAATTCTACCTTGGTTCTTCCTTTCTTTTCTACTTTGGCGATATAGAGAGGATACACCGAAGCAAATGTCATTTCGGCGAAACGTTCATCATGTGTTTTCATTGTCTGTCATTATTTATAAATAGTTTTTTCATAATTTTAAAACAAAAATATACTCCGAAATTACACAAAAATGAAGAGGTTGAAAATGGAAAATGAAAAATATACAATGCAGAATGATTCGCTTTTTAATGGATCCGTAGATTCGTAAATATACAATAAAAAAGCCTCAAAGTTTTCAGAAATAAAACATTTGGGCTTTTTTTAATTGTTTTAGTCTAAACTTACATATTTTCGCCAATTATGTTGCTCCTTGAAACCCAACATTTCTCGAATTTTACGATTGGAAAATAGGGCTTCATGCTCGTCTAATTCACGCGTGATAGGTACATTTGGGAAGAACCTTTCGGCCAATTCTTTGCTCGGAATAATGGCACCATTGTGGTCATTGCCAGCGTTGAAAACTTGATAACCAAGTCCATCTTTTTTTAAACATAAATCTACGATTTGTCCCAAATCTCGGGCATCAATATAACAAAAAGCATTTCGGCGGCGAACTTCTGGATTTTTGAAATAATGCGGAAAAAGCTCAGCATATTCGTGCGGTTCAATCACATTTCCGATGCGAAGGGCATAAATATCGAAGCCTGAGCGTCGCTGAAAAGTACGTGCCGTTTTTTCATTCACCACTTTCGATAAACCGTAACTATCCATTGGGTCAACGTCATAATCTTCTTCGAGTGGCAAAACTTTTGGGTCAGTTTCACCATCCGAAAAACAGATACCATAGGTAGTTTCTGACGATGCAATGATGATTTTTTTAATACCCAATTTAACGGCCGCTTCAATCACATTATAAGTACCAATCGTATTTACTCGAAAAGTTTCATTATCGGGTTTGATTAAAATTCGAGGAACTGCCGCAAAATGTACGACCGCATCAAATTTTGGTACGCCATTGCCCGATTCGAGTTCGTGCAAGCCGGTGTATGAACTCATGGCATTAAACATTTGTCCGGAATCGGTAATATCTGCAATCAGATTATTTACCCCTTGGTGCTTCAGTGGCGTGAGGTCAACGTTTAATACTTGGTGTCCACGTTCGAGTAAGTACGGAATTACGTGTTTTCCAGCTTTTCCTGAGCCTCCTGTAAATAATATTCGCATAGTTTTTATTGGTTTAATTTGAATCTCATATCAAATTTCATTGGGCTTTTGATGTTTACTTTGATTCTTGCAGCATCGACATGATTAGGATTTATTAAATAGTTGAATTCTTGGGGAACGATACTACTCGGAACTTTCAGAATTGCTGCTTCATTCTGAAATACAAAATCATCTCCAATTGTTTGCGTAGTTAATGTGGGAGGTTGGGTATCCCAATCTTTTGGGAGGTCTTCAATTGCCACTTCTAAAATATTGATGTCATTTGGAATTTCGATTTCGACATAATATCGGTCGGCAGGTAAATCTTCGCTTAAATCTAAGTGAACCGAAACTTCGAGTGTAGCTAAGGCTCGGCTTTCAGCCGTATAAACAAGTTTAGTGTTGATACTATTCCATCGATACCCTTTCGACATTGAAGCACCAACACCGCTCAATGTGGTTTCCAAATGTTTTTCTCTTTCAACTCTATATACTTTCATTAGGCAAAATTTCCGTATTCGATTCTGTTGAGGCAGAATTGTACTTCATCAATTCCTGTAATCGTATCTAATAAACTTTCGGGCGAGTTTCCTCCAAGCGATAAATTTGGCTTTTTCAACCATCTTTGAAACTTCTCTTCTTCGTTATTGAATACTTCTACGCCATAGTCGATGAGCTCCGTAATCAGCATAATTAGCTCACTATCTCTGCTATCGAGCAAAGAATGTTCGCTTTTTTTCTTGTTGTAAGTAGTTTGGGGAAGTCCAACGATAGATAAGACCGATTTAACAGGCCTATTGAGTCTTTTGCTAATGGTTTCAATAGAATTATAGGGGATTCCTTGTCTAATAATGCCAACACGTTCTATTTTGTTGGCCCAAATGTACGTTTTACCATCAGAGACCAAAGTCCATTTTTTTTCATTCTTTTTAAGCTCCGAAGCCTTAGTTATGCTTGCTTTTGTGTTAA
>Ga0209189_1001951_pt1 | contig 14938 bp, 9 predicted proteins | sample C_130820_EF_Meta_FD_187308 | JGI IMG/M metagenome (GOLD analysis project Ga0209189, IMG submission 187308) | Freshwater microbial communities from Lake Croche, Canada to study carbon cycling - C_130820_EF_MetaG (SPAdes) (version 3) | ecosystem: Environmental > Aquatic > Freshwater > Lake | place... | reverse complement strand
GCGCGGCATTGACAAAGCCGTAACTGCCCTGATCGAACAGCTGCACAAAGCTTCCAAAGCCACCACCACCAGCAAAGAAATTGCGCAGGTCGGCTCCATTTCTGCTAACAGCGACCACAGCATCGGTGAAATCATCGCCAAAGCCATGGACAAAGTCGGCAAAGAAGGCGTTATCACCGTGGAAGACGGCAAGTCATTGGAAAACGAACTCGACATCGTCGAAGGCATGCAGTTTGACCGTGGCTATTTGTCGCCTTATTTCATCAACAACCACGACAAACAAGTCGCGCTGTTGGACAACCCGTTTGTGCTGCTGTTCGACAAAAAGATCAGCAACATCCGCGAACTGCTCCCCACTTTGGAAGCCGTGGCCAAAGCCGGTCGTCCTTTGCTGATCATTGCCGAAGAAGTGGACGGCGAAGCGCTGGCGACTTTGGTGGTCAACACCATCCGCGGTATTTTGAAAGTGGTTGCTGTCAAGGCACCAGGTTTCGGCGATCGCCGCAAAGCCATGTTGGAAGACATCGCTATTCTGACTGGCGGCAAGGTGATTGCTGAAGAAGTCGGTTTGACCTTGGAAAAAGTCACGTTGGCCGATCTGGGTTCTGCCAAGCGTATCGAAGTCGGCAAAGAAAACACCACCATCATCGACGGTGCTGGTGCTGCTGCTGACATCGAAGCACGCGTCAAACAAATCCGCATTCAAATCGAAGAAGCGACCAGCGACTACGACCGCGAAAAACTGCAAGAACGCGTGGCCAAGTTGGCCGGTGGCGTGGCAGTGATCAAGGTTGGCGCTGCCACCGAAGTCGAAATGAAAGAGAAAAAAGCACGTGTGGAAGATGCATTGCACGCAACCCGCGCCGCGGTGGAAGAAGGCATCGTGGCTGGCGGCGGCGTGGCATTGCTGCGTGCCCGTCAAGCTGCAGGCAACATCAAAGGTGACAACGCTGACCAAGACGCCGGTATCAAACTGGTGTTGAAAGCGGTTGAGTCTCCTTTGCGCGAAATTGTCTACAACGCTGGTGGCGAGCCTTCAGTGGTTGTCAACGCAGTGTTGGCCGGTAAAGGCAACTACGGCTTTAACGCCGCCAACGACACCTATGGCGACATGATCGAAATGGGTATTTTGGACCCCACCAAAGTGACACGCACTGCGCTGCAAAACGCAGCGTCAGTGTCTTCACTGATGTTGACCACTGAAGCCATGGTGGCTGATGCGCCTAAGGACGAGTCAGGCGCTGGCGGCGGTATGCCGGGCGGCGACATGGGTGGCATGGGCGGTATGGGCGGCATGGGCATGTAATTGCTGCTTGCTAGGGAATACGGGGCAAAGTTGTATCAATTCATCGTGGTCTAACCACTTTCAATTCAATCACTCTTTGCTCTGTTTTCTTTGACATCCTCAAAGCTTTAAGACTTTTAAAAAGCCAAAGCCCTGCAAGGTTCACGCCTTGCAGGGCTTTGGCTTTAGAGAGTTCATATCCCAGTTAAGCTCTCTCATCTCAATCGCCCCATATTTTGGGTCAGCATGGTTTTTCCATTTTTTGATTTCGACATGAAAGTTTTCAAGTTTCGATACCGTGTTCTGACCGCTTTGTATTTTTTGTTGATGTGGAGTCAGCAAGTTCATTCCAATGAACCAAACGTATCCGGCGAATCCTTGCTTGAAGTTACCAGCGGTCAACCGTTCTCATCGGTTGAATTTTTAAAGTCGGTGCAACAAGCAGATATTCTTGTACTGGGCGAAATCCACGACAACCCACGTCACCATGTGTTACGCGCTACGCTGCTGAGTGACCCATCCATGGCTGGCCGCCAGGTGGTGGCTGAACCATTGAGCGCCGGACTGCAAGTAGACAACAGCCAAGCCTTGCTTGCGGGTTTGGAGCGTGCAGGTTTTGATGCTGCAGCCTGGGGCTGGCCACTGCATGAACCCGTTTTTTCAGCAGCCCGCAGTAACGGACTGCCTATCCACGGCGGCAATATCACGCCGTCACAAACACGCGATATTTTCAAAAGCAAGGGTCACAGTCTGCCCAATGAGATTCAAGCTTTGCTCGAGCGGGCCAGCTTGAATGGTGATGAACTGAAACAACTGCGACAAGAAATTGATGAAGGCCATTGCGGCGCCTTGCCCGCCACCATGTTTGATGCCATGGTCGCTGTGCAACGGGCCCGTGATGCAACCATGTCTGAACAAATACTGCAGCATTTACCTGCTGTGCTGATCGCAGGCAACGGACACGCATGGAAACACCTGGGCGTGCCACAAATCATTCGCCACAACCGCCCTGAGTTGCGCCTTGTCAGTGTGCTTTTCCTCGAACACGCCCCGTTTGCAACTACAAGCGAACAATCTGCTTGGGCGCAAGGTTTCCAAGGCATTGCAGACTTCGTATGGGTAACACCTGCGCAACCACGCACCGATCCCTGCCTGAGCTTGGTGAAAAAATGAATACTTTTGTGGTTTTAATACAAAAATAAGTGTTTTATTTAGTTTATATGTACTAAAAATAACTTTGTTTTGTTACTATTTAGGTAATTCAACGTACTAAATAGTCTAAATGAAGCCTATCGCACTACATGAATCGCGTGATTTCAAACACGCGATTTCTGCAGCCCCTACAGATGAAGTGTTTGTCACTGCTTGCGTCTTACCGCAAACGGCGCGGCACTGGCTGTTGCCCAAGCCCCGACCCGTTAATCTGCGGGTGGTGCGGGTCCATCATCCGGCACTTGCCTTTAACAAAGGCATGCAAGTTGATCTGACTATTTAAGCCTTTTTTATTTCAAAAGCAAGGTATCCAGCTTTTCGGTATCCGAACAAAAGGCACGAATGCCTTCGGCTAATTTAGTGTGGGCCATGTCTTCATCATTCATGGCAAAACGAAATGAGGACTCATGCAAATGCACTTCGGGTAAAGCCATATGGGCGGCTTTGTCACGGCTCAAAGCGGGCTGCACCTCAAGCTCTGTGCTTTGCAATTGAGCCAATAACTCAGGACTGATGGTCAGCAAATCGCAACCGGCCAGCGCAATGATTTGACCGGTATTTCGAAAACTCGCCCCCATAACCTCGGTCTTGATGCCGTGTTTTTTGTAATAGTTGTAGATACGAGCGACGCTTTGTACGCCTGGGTCACGGGCGCCAGCATTCGCCGCCTCATCCCATTGCGAACCAGCAGATTTTTTATACCAGTCATAGATGCGGCCGACAAATGGGGAAATCAATTTGACGCCAGCATCAGCGCACGCCACCGCCTGGGTAAATGAAAACAACAAGGTCAAATTGGTGTGAATACCCTCGCGTTCAAGCCTGGCAGCCGCTTGTATACCTTCCCAAGTAGCTGCAATTTTTATCAATACGCGTGACTTATGAATACCTTGGGCATGGTAAAAATCCATGATGCGTTGAGCACGTGCCACGGTAGCCTCGGTATCAAAACTTTGTCTGGCATCCACCTCGGTCGATACCCTGCCGGGGATCAACGCCAAAATGCTGCATCCGAACTTAACCAGTAAATGGTCCATCACCACATCGAGTGGAGCGCCTGTATGCTGTGCCCGCGTGTCTTGCAAGAGTTGCTGGTATGCCGGCATTTGTACTGCTTTGAGTATCAAAGACGGGTTGGTGGTGGCATCTTGCGGTTGGAATCGAGCAATTTGCTGAAAATCACCGGTGTCTGCCACCACCGTGGAATAAAGCTTTAATGCATCAAGTTGGTTCATTCCCAGATTATCACTCCGCTTATCACACAAGCTGAGTTACTCGGCCCAAGGAACAGGCTACATTCCTACTTATGAAAAATGTTCTTGTTTTAGGTGGCAGCGGTTTTGTCGGCCGCCATGTGTGCGAAGCGCTCAACCGTGCGGGTGTGAACGTGACTGTTGTGACCAGGCGATTACCTGCACGCTCAGTGCAAATGCTGCCGTTGATCACAGTCGTAGAGGCAGATGTTCACGACTTGAATGTATGGAGCAGATTGATGCCAGGGCATGATGCCGTGATCAATCTGGTGGCGATCCTGCACGGTGACAGGAGTGCTTTTGACAAAGTGCATGTGCAACTGCCGCGCCAGATTGCGCATGCCTGTGTGCAAACCGGTGTCAAGCGCATGTTGCATGTCAGCGCCTTGGGTGCGGACCAACACGGCCCGTCTATGTACCAACGCAGCAAGGCGCAAGGTGAAGCTGCGTTGCAGTCTGAAGTGGTGCATGGTTTGCAATTGACTGTGCTGCGACCGAGTGTTATTTTTGGTGAAGATGATGCATTCATACAGCTGTTTGCGCGTTTACAGTCGATCGCACCCTTTGTTCCATTGGCGGGCGCTGGCACCCGGTTTCAGCCGGTATGGGTGCAAGATGTGGCCAAAGCCATGGTGTATGCACTGTTACACCGCGAAACCATTGGACTCGTATACGAATTAGCCGGGCCGCATACCTTCACTTTGAAGCAACTGGTGCAACACGCTGGTGCGTGGGCCGGTCATCCGCGAACTGTGTGGGGCTTACCAAAGGCCCTGGGGTATGTACAAGCGTTGATGATGGAACTGTTGCCAGGGCCGCCGTTGATGAGTCGAGACAACCTGGCCTCCATGCAGGTCGACAACATCAGCCACGGGCAATGGCCCGGGCTGGCGCAACTCGGTGTTGCCACCCCTTCTAGCCTGCAAAGCGTGTTTCCTTTGAAGTCATAAAACACACAGCCTGCGCCAACTGGCTGACTAACTCACAGGCCGAGGTGTAGGACTATTCATGCGCTAAAGTGCCGCATGCATTCTTTTTCTTTTGGACTTTCCCGTTGAAAACTTTTCTCGTTGGCGGCGCAGTGCGCGATAGATTGCTGGGCATCAGCGGTGCTGACCGTGACTGGGTGGTGGTGGGCAGCACGCCCGAAGCCATGGCCGCGCAGGGATTTACGCCTGTAGGAAAAGACTTTCCAGTGTTTTTACATCCGCACACCCACGAAGAATACGCACTGGCGCGAACAGAACGAAAGACCGCGCCTGGTTATAAAGGTTTTGTGGTGCATGCTTCGCCTGAAGTGACGCTGGAAGAAGATTTGGCACGACGCGACCTGAGCATCAACGCCATGGCGCAAGCCGACGACGGATCGCTGATTGATCCCTATGGCGGACAACAAGACATACAACAGCAAGTGTTGCGCCATGTGACCGATGCGTTTCGCGAAGACCCGGTACGCATACTGCGGGTGGCGCGTTTTGCTGCGCGTTTCCCGAATTTTTCAGTTGCGCCCTCGACACTTGAATTGATGCGCAACATGGTGAAGGCTGGCGAGGTCGATGCTTTGGTCAGCGAGCGGGTCTGGCAAGAATTGTCCAAGGGTTTGATGTCTGCCATGCCTTCGCGCATGTTGCAAGTGCTCAGAGAGTGCGGCGCTTTGCATATTTTGCTGCCCGAGGTTGACCGTTTGTACGGTGTACCGCAACCGCCAGCGCACCATCCTGAAATAGATACCGGCATGCACGTGGAAATGGTATTGGATGAAACCGCCAAGGTGAATGCGCCGCTTGAAGTACGTTTTGCAGCGCTGTGTCACGACCTTGGCAAAGGAACAACCGCCACTGACCAACTGCCAAGACACATTGGGCATGAGGAACGCAGTGTCAAATTGTTGCGCGGCCTGTGTGAGCGCTGGCGTGTGCCTGTGCATTGCCGCGAACTTGCCGATGTGGTGGCGCGAGAACATGGCCATGTCCACGGCAGCTTGGCCTTAGGCGCCGAGGCAGTGCTGCGATTGTTGGTGCGCTGCGATGCGCTGCGTCGTCCCGAGCGTTTTGCCTTGTTGCTGCAAGCCTGCGAATGCGATGCGCGCGGTCGCTTAGGGTTACAAGCACGTGACTACCCGCAGTCGGCGCGGTTGCAAGCTTTATTGAACGAAGCACTCCATGTAGATACAGCTTTGATTGCCGAGCAAGCCATGCGGCAAGGTTTAAACGGTTTGGATGTGGGCAAGCGCATCGAGCATGCGCGTGTCAAAGCGATTTCTCAGCACCCTGTATTGCGTGCGGATTAAACAGCTTGATTCACTGTGCCATCAAAAACGCATTCACTCCACCCGCCCGGCCAAGTTTTTCATCAACTGCGTGACTGCCAACACGCGGCGGCTTTGTATGTCTATCAAACTGCGTTCGGCCGCAAGCGCCGCGGTTTGCGCGGTCACTACATTCAAGTAACTGACGGTTCCCGCTGCATATTGCGCTTCAGCGATGTTCACATTGCGTTTGGCAGCATCTACCGCTGACGCTTGCGCCTGAATCTGCAATTGCAATTGATAAGCAGCCACCAGGTTGTCTTGCACTTCTTGCAAACCCTGTAACACTGTTTGTTTGTAGGCAATACCTGCGGCATCCAACGCAGCGAGTGTCTCCGCCTGCACCGACTTGCGTTTGCCTCCATCCAACACAGTCAATGCCATGCTTGGGCCCATTGACCACAACAAATTGGAAGCAGTGAACAAGTTACTCAAACCGTTGTTGCTGTAACCGGCGTTGGCTGTAAAAATCACACTGGGAAAAAACGCTGCCTGTGCCGCACCAGCATTGGCCTGCGCCGACAAAACGCGCTGCTGTGCAGCCCTCACATCGGGTCGGCGTTGCATCAAATCCGCAGACACCACCTCGGGCAATGCAGGTACAACAGGCAACGCAGCGTTGGCAGCCAAATCAAGCTCACCCGGTGCTTGTCCCAACAACACTGCCAAGGCATGCAGCAATTGCATGCGACTGCTATTGACATCAATCAACTGCGCTTGTGTCGTGCTGAGTTGCAACTGCGCTTGCGCCACATCGGCTGCAGACACTACCCCAGCGTCGTAGCGGTAGCTGGTCAATTGCAAGGCACGCTGATATGCAGAAAGCGCCTGCTGCAATACCAGCGCTTGCTGCTCCGCATTTCGAATAGAGACATAGGTTTGTACCAGACTCGCTTGTGCAGACAAGCGAGCCAGCGCCAAGTCTTCGCGGCTGGCCTGCAACCCTGTCTTGGCCGCCGTGGTCAACGCGTCCAAGCGACCCCAGACATCCCACTCCCAACTGACAGGTGTGGTCACACTCAGCGTATTGGCCGCTGTCCCACCTGCAGTTTGTGATCGACTGGCGCCCGCACTGACTGATACCGTGGGCGATAAATTGGCTTGTGCGCCAAGCAGTGTGGCTTGTGCTTGCCTGACCTTGGCAGATAACAACTGCACATTCAAATTGCCTTGCCCCATTTGCATTTGCAGCCGATTGAGTTCAGCGTCGTTAAACAAAGTCCACCAATCTGGATCAATTTCTACACCACCTGTGTTTTGCATGTCAGGCATCGCAGGTGCAACCGGTAAACGGGCGGGCTTGAACCAACTGCTGCAAGCAACCAATACTGTGCAAGCCATAAGCGCAGTCAACTGACCAAGTCGGTAACTCATGCCATTTGTCCATTCATAGAAGTTGGATTGTGCCTGTGCGCGTCTGATGACCTGCGACCCAGCAACATTGCACGCAATCGCTCCAATCCGACAAACACGATCGGCGTGGTGTACAGGGTCAACAACTGACTCAATACCAATCCACCCAGGACCGACAAACCCAATGGTTGTCGCAACTCAGCACCGACGCCATGGGCCAACGCCAACGGTATCGCGCCCAACATGGCCGCGGTGGTGGTCATCAAAATCGGGCGCAACCGAGTTTGCGCCGACAGATAAATCGACTGGGCTGGGCTGCGACCTTCACGTTGGTTTTGTAAAGCCACATCAATCATCAAAATAGCATTTTTCTTGACAATACCGATCAGCAAAATCACGCCTATCATGGCGATCACACTGAACTCTGTGTCAAACAACATCAGTGTGAGCAATGCGCCCACACCGGCTGACGGCAAGCTAGACAAAATCGTCAGTGGATGCAACAGGCTTTCATACAAAACGCCCAGCACCAAATACAAAGTAACCAAAGCAGCAAGCAACAACAGAGGCTGAGTTTTCAAAGATTTTTCAAACGCATTGGCCGTTCCTGCAAATCCGCCGCGCACCGACACCGGTAAATGCAGTTGCGCCACCGTGTCATTGATGGCCTCTGTGGCTTGCGACAAACTCACGCCAGACGCCAGACTGAAGCTGAAAGTATCGGACGGCACGCCCGCGTCGTGCGACACCGACAGTGAGGTTGCGGTCATCATCACTTGGGCAAACGCACGCAGCGGCACCGCTTGGCCCTTGTCGTTGATGAACTGCAAGCTGTCAAGCGTTGACGGGTTTTGCAAATGATCGGCGGCGAGTTCAAGCACCACGCGGTACTGATTCAGCGGGTTGTAAATCGTGCTGACCTGGCGTTGCGAATAGGCATTGGCCAAGGTGTTGTCTATGCTGCGCATAGACAAGCCCAATCGAGCCGCGGCATCCCTGTCAATCACCAGCGAGGTTTGCAGACCCCTGTCCTCGTAGTCGTTATTGATGTCTTCGAGTTCTTTGAGTTTGGCCATGGCACGCCTGAGTTTGGGTTCCCACTGTCGCAACTCGGACAACTCGTCGGCCTTGATGCTGTACTCGAACTGCGAGTCGCTGCTGCGTGCGCCTATTCGTAAATCTTGCACCGGCGTCATGAATAAACGTGCGCCGGGTTCTTTGGATAACTTGGCACGCAAACGCTTGACCACCTCATCTGCGCTGACATCGCGTTCATGGCGTGGCTTTAAGGTCATGAACATTTGCGCCGCATTGCGCTGGCTGTTGCCGGTAAAGCCCGTGACATTCAACACCGCCGGGTCGGCTTGCACAATCGCCAGCATGCTGTGCAACCGTTGTTGCATGGCTAAAAACGAAGAGCTTTGGTCGGCGCGAATATAGCCATTGATACGACCAGTGTCTTGCTGCGGAAAAAAGCCTTTAGGGATGCTCCGGTACAAGCTGACATTCAACACGATGGTGGCGATCAACACCAGCCACATCACCCATTGATGCCGCAAGGTCCAGGCCAGACTGCGGCGGTACCCGTTTGCCATGCGCGACGAAGCACGGTTTTTTTCCAAAGGTTTGCTTTGTGCTGGTAGCAACACCGCGCACATCATCGGCGTGGTGGTCAGTGATACCAGCAGCGATATCAGAATGGCAGAGGTCATCACCACCGCGAATTCATGGAACAACCGTCCCAGCACACCGCCCATGAAAAGAATGGGGATGAACACCGCCACCAAGGACACGCTGATAGCCACCACCGTAAAACCGATGTCCCGCGTGCCTTGCAATACAGCCTGACGCAATGGCATGCCACGTTCGCGCAAGCGGGTGATGTGCTCAAGCACCACAATGGCATCGTCGACCACAAAACCCGTGGCTATCGTCAAGGCCATCAGGCTGAGGTTATTCAAACTGAACTTCATCAGGTACATGACCGCACACGTACCCGCCAGCGACAAAGGCACGGCCACGGCCGGTATCAAAGCAGTGCGCCAGCGTTTCAAAAACAATGCCACCACCAGTATCACCAAGCCCATGGACAAGGCCAAAGATTTTTGAATTTCCACAAGGGATGCGCGAATCGTAGGCGTGCGGTCTGACACCACTTCCATGCCCATACCGTCAGGCACATCTTTTTGCAGCGAAGGCAGCAAGCGGCGGACTGCATTCACCGTCTCGATCACATTGGCGCCGGGTTGCTGGTAGAGCACCATCAGCACCGCTGGCTTGCCTTGCGAGATGCCGTCTGTGCGCACATCCTGCATGGCCTCGCTCACCTTGGCAACATCTTGTATACGTACTGCGCGGTTATTTTGGTAGCGGATAACCATGCCTGCGTATTGCTCAGGTGTGCGGGCCTGGTCGTTGGCCTCGATTTGCCATGACTGGTTCGCGTCTTCCACCATGCCTTTGGGGCGGTGTGCATTGGCAGCCACCAATGTTTGGCGCACATCTTCCAAAGCAATGCCATAAGCCGACATGCGTTCTGGTTGTACCGCCACGCGAACTGCAGGTAATGCACCACCGCCAATAGTGACCTGTCCCACACCATCGACCTGCGACAAGCGTTGCACCAGCACAGTCGAAGCCAGATCGACCATGGAAGCGCGAGAAAAACTTTGCGAAGTCAACGCAATGATGAGCATCGGACTTTCAGCCGGATTGACTTTGCGGTAAGTGGGTCGCCCGGGCATGCCCGTGGGCAACAAGGTTTGCGCCAGATTGATGGCGGCTTGCACATCGCGCGCCGCACCGTTGATGTCTCGCTCCAAATCAAATTGCAGACTGATGCGCGTGCTGCCTTGCGAAGAAGTGGAGGTCATCTCGTTGACGCCGGCAATGCTGCCCAAAGCACGCTCCAACGGCGTGGCAACAGTGGCTGCCATGGTCTCTGGACTGGCGCCGGGCAGACTGGCCTGCACCGAAATCGCTGGGTAATCCACTTGCGGCAAAGGAGCAACTGGCAGCATGCGGTAAGACAACGCACCAGCCAGTGCCACGCCCAAACTCATTAACGTGGTGGCAACCGGACGGGCTATAAATACAGATGACAGGTTCATGCTGTGTCTACGCTTGAACCTGTCTGCGTCCAACGCGCCAGCAATAAATAAATCACTGGTGTGGTGAACAAGGTCAACCATTGACTGACGATCAAGCCGCCGACCAAGGTCACGCCCAACGGGTGACGCAATTCACTGCCCACGCCAGTGCCCAGCATCAATGGCAAAGCGCCCAGCAAGGCGCATAACGTCGTCATCAATATCGGTCTGAAACGCAACAAACAAGCCTGCTCTATGGCCTGCCGCGGCAACAGGCCTTGGTGTCGTTCGGCATCCAGCGCAAAGTCGATCATCATGATGGCGTTTTTCTTGACTATGCCGATCAACAAAATAATGCCAATGACGGCGATCAAACTGATGTCCATACGCGCCAGCCACAGCGCCAACAACGCACCCAAAGCAGCCGACGGAAGGGTAGACAAAATCGTCACTGGATGTATATAACTTTCATACAACACACCGAGAACGATGTACATGGTGACCACCGCAGCCAGCACCAGCCACAGGCTGTGAACAAGCGACGCTTGAAACGCCAATGCAGCACCCTCAAAGCGCGACTCAATGCTATCGGGCACCTTGTCCTGCGTGCGCATATGTTGCCAAGTTTGCTCAATCGCCGCCACCGCTTCACCTAAGGAAGCGCCTTCAGCGGGCTGAAACGACAAGGTAACCGCCGGAAATTGGTTGACATGCACTTGGCTGAGTAATGCAGGCCGTTCTTCAATCACAGCAACGCTGCTGAGCGGTACTTGCGCCCCGCTGGTCGATGGCACACTCAACCGCGCCAGTGCCTGTGGCCCCATGCGGTCTTTCGCAGATACTTCCAGCACCACACGGTATTGGTTGCTTTGCGTGAAAATGGTCGACACCAGCCGTTGCCCAAATGCGTTGTACAGCGCGTTGTCTATCGCCATCACGCTCACCCCCAATCGACTCGCCGCATCGCGATCAATGCGCACATAAGCCTGCAAGCCTTGGTCCTGCCAGTCACTGGCGACCTCCGCGAGTTGACTGTGCTGTCGCAACTGCCACAGCAAACGCTGCGACCACACACCTAGCGCTTCGTTGTCAGGGCCACTCAACAAAAAACGGTATTGGGTACGCGCCACCCGATCTTCAAGTGTCAGGTCTTGCAAAGCTTGCAAGTAGATGTGCATGCCGCTGATGCGGTTGGCCGATTGAGACAGGCGTTGCAATATGTCGGCCAAAGGTGCATCACGTTGCGATTTGGGTAGCAGATTCAAAGTCATGCGCCCCGTATTCAAAGTAGAGTTCGGTCCATCGACACCTATGAACGAACTCAGGCTTTGCACCGCCGGGTCTTTCAACAACACCGCCGCCAAGGCCTGTTGCCGCTCAGACATGGCCGCGAACGAGGTCGACTGCGTGGCCTCGGTGATCACCTGTACCGCGCCCGTGTCTTGTAACGGAAAAAAACCTTTAGGCATCCACACATACAAACCAACGGTCATCAACACTGTGATTCCAAACACAGCCAAGGTTTGCAATGGCCGGTTCAACACCGCTTGCAATCCAGAGGCGTAACGATCGATGGTCCATTGCAACCAAACCGGTGTATGCAAGCCATCGCCCGACTTGGCTTGCTTGGAAACCGGCTGCAATACATAGGCGCACATCATCGGCGTGAGGGTCAGTGACACCACCGCTGAAATAAGAATAGCCACCGCCAGCGTGATGGCGAATTCATGGAACAAGCGTCCCACCACATCGCCCATGAACAACAGTGGTATCAACACCGCCACCAGCGAAAACGTCAGCGAGATGATGGTGAAACCGATTTGTCTCGCGCCTTCCAATGCCGCTTGCAAAGGCCGCATGGGTTTGTTCGGATCTTGCAAATAGCGTGCAATGTTTTCGATCATGACAATGGCGTCATCCACCACAAAACCCGTGGCGACTGTCAACGCCATGAGGGTGAGGTTATTGATGGAAAACCCAGCCAGGTACATGACGCCAAATGTGCCGACCAACGACAATGGCACCACCACCGCCGGAATCAAGGTGGCTGCTGCGCTGCGCAAAAATAAAAATATCACCATCACCACCAACGCGATAGACAGCAATAACTCGAACTGCACATCCCGCACTGAAGCGCGTATGGTCACCGTGCGGTCGGTCAGCACCTGCACTTTCACACCCGGCGGCATGGCTTCGCGCAACACAGGCAGTTGTTGCTGAATACGCTCGACGGTTTCAATCACATTGGCGCCGGGCTGTCGCTGTATGTTCACGATGATCGCGGGTTTATCGTTTGCCCAAGCGGCCAAGCGGTTGTTCTCTGGCGCTTGCACGATATCGGCCACATCGCCTAAGCGCAATGGATTGCCTCTGACATAGGCCAGCACCATGTGTTCGTAGTCTTTGACCGATCGCAACTGATCGTTCGCATCCAAACTGGAAGCGCGCGCCGCGCCATCCAAATTACCCTTGGCCATGTTCACGTTGGACAAGTTGATGGCGCTACGCACATCTTCCAGCGACAAACCTGCGGCCGCCAAGGCTTGCGGATTCACCTGCACGCGCACGGCTGGACGTTGCCCGCCGGCGATACTGACCAGTCCCACACCACTGACCTGTGACAAACGCATGGCCAGTCGGTTTTCCACCAAATCGTGAATCAACGTCATCGGCATGTCGTCGGCACTCACCGCCAGCGTCATGATGGGCGCGTCCGCCGGATTGACCTTGCTGTAACCCGGGGGCATGGGCAAATCAGTCGGCAGAAAATTTGCACTCGCGTTGATAGCGGCTTGCACCTGCTGCTCGGCCACGTCCAGCGGCAACTTCAAAGAAAAACGCAGTGTGATCACGGATGCGCCACCGGAGCTGACCGAGGTCATCAGCGCCAGCCCTGGCATTTGGCCGAACTGACGCTCTAGCGGCGCGGTGACCGATGCCGTCATCACATCCGGACTGGCGCCAGGGTAAATCGCAGTGACTTGTAGGGTGGGGTAATCCACTTGCGGCAGCGATGCCACAGGCAACCAGCGGTAAGCCAATGCACCAGACAGTAACAAGGCCAGCATCAACAATGATGTGGCAACCGGACGCAGTATGAACAACCGCGACAGGTTCATGGCTTGGCGGCTTTCACCACCTCGACCTTGCTGCCTGAGCGTAATCGGTCTGCGCCGTCGGTGACCACGCTGTCGCCTTCTTTCAATTCATCGGACTGAATCGCTTGCCTGTCGTCTTGCACGGCAGACAATTTCACCGCCACCGATTTGACCGTCCCGTCACTTTGCACCACCAGCACGAAGTTGCCTTGCGCACCGCGTTGCACCGATGCAGTCGGCACGGCCAAGGTATTTTTCAAGGTATCGAGTTGCAATTCGATTTGAGCAAACTGGTTAGGAAACAACTGGCCGTCACGGTTGTCCAATGCTGCTTTGAGCTTCAAGGTGCCGGTAGCGATATCTATCGCATTGTCAGTGGTGCTGACACGCCCGCTGGCGAGTTTTTGTTTGCGTTCGCGGTCCCAAGCCTGTACGGTCAAGGCTTGGCCAGATTTGAGTTTGCGCATGATCAGCGGTACATGCATTTCAGGTACAGCAAACACCACCGCCATCGGTTGCGTTTGGGTGATGCTGACCAAGCCATTGGGGTCGCCAGCGCGCACCAGACTGCCCAACTCAGCCTGCTTCAATCCCAATCTGCCACTGATAGGCGCGGTCACGCGCGTGTAAGACAATTGCAATTTAGCGGTGTCTACCTGGGCTTGATCGGCTTGTACGGTTCCTTGCAACTGCGATACCAATGCCGCTTGTGTGTCGACTTGCTGGCGCGCGATCGCGTCCTTTTTCAACAAGTCCTGGTAACGCTGTAAATCCAATTGCGCGTTCAATAATTGGGCGTTGTCGCGTGCCAGTTGACCCAGCGCTTGGTTGAGTTGCGCCTCAAACGCCCGCGCATCAATTTCCGCTAACACCTGGCCTGCTTGCACCTGTTGGCCTTCGGTAAATCGCAATGATTTGAGAACACCATCGACTTGTGAACGCACCACCGCCGTGTTCATCGCGGTCATGGTGCCCAAGGCTTGCACCGTCAACACCATATCCATGCGTTTGACCTGATCGGTGCTCACCGGTGTGGGCTTACCACCACCCTCACCCATGTCTTTGTTGCCGGGTCTGCCGCCACTGTATTTGGATTTATCACCTGATTTATCACCGGTTTTAACAGCGGCTTTGTCAGTGGCCGTATTGCTGCCTGAGGCATAACGCTGCCACATGGCTGTCAGATCGGTGAATCGCCAAGCACCCCAGGCGAGCAACAGCACCAGCACAGACACAGCGGCGATATGTTTAAAACGTAAGCCTTGGATCAAAGACATAAAACAGTGGAACCAACAGATAAGACATTCAACATGTTAACCATGTCATAAGACGCCGGCAAT
>Ga0209189_1001950_pt1 | contig 14940 bp, 20 predicted proteins | sample C_130820_EF_Meta_FD_187308 | JGI IMG/M metagenome (GOLD analysis project Ga0209189, IMG submission 187308) | Freshwater microbial communities from Lake Croche, Canada to study carbon cycling - C_130820_EF_MetaG (SPAdes) (version 3) | ecosystem: Environmental > Aquatic > Freshwater > Lake... | reverse complement strand
CATGTGGGCCATGTGTAAGGTCAAAGACTTCTTGGATGTGGATTACTTGGATGAGAGATTTTTACAGCACTACTATCACATGTGCAATTATGAATTGTTAGGCAGATGCAAAAGCTTCACTCTGGTGCCACACTTGAAGTTCGAGTTTTAGTTTGATATGGTGAGATTTTTAGTCTTTCTTTACTGGTAAAAGATAAATGATCTATAGAAACATAAGACAGTATAATTATTCAATAGAAAGCATAAATATATTATATGGCAAGTACAGTAACATACGTTGATACTTTTCAAACCAGGTTCATGAATTCTTTTGTTAATCTAACAAAATTAGATAATACCAAATGGCCCGCAATTACTTCTACAAGATTTGAATATTCAGATACAAATTTTGGTAACATACCGCCTCTAACTGCTATTTACGTATATGACCAATTTGCTCTAAGAGTAGCTTCTCTGTCCGGCCTGCAGACTATTCAAACAGCAGTTTAAGTTGATATTCAAAAATAATAGTTTATATTAATAGCATGGCAGGCAAAGGTGATAGACCCAGACCCATTAAGCGCAAGCTTTTTGATAGTAATTTTGATCAGATAATTTGGCCAGTAAAGCAAGGCCAAGAGATCCGTAATTATACAGTCAAAAAAGGCAAAAAAATTTACAAATATCCTTGACTGTCTGCATAATTTCACCTATACTGTTGGTATGAAACTTACAGCAGAAGCAGAGCAGTATATTGATCAATTGGAATTGCTAACTAAACAATTCAACTTTTATGAAAATGAGTGTGCAAAGCTAGATTCAGAAGCTATTGCATTGCAACAAAATACAGAAGATACAGAAAATAGTTTTAAGATAGATAAATTGTCTAATAAGATGGAAGAATTGTATGTGCGATACAACAAAGACAGAAAAATTTATTTGGAAATAATTACCAAAGTAAAGAGTTATTTTTTTAACAAATACGGTGTAGTAATTGATCTTGAAAAATATTTATAATGCGCGGTCGTAGAAAATTTAGAGGCAAGCCTTATACTTTTCAAGAGTTTGCATTTTTTTCTCCAAAACAATTTGATGAGCCTGTATCCATAGAAGAAAAAGATTCTCTATTCAATCTTAAAATCTGTACAAACTCTAGCAGAGTTTTTACTATGCCTTTTTTCAGTGAAACAGTTGGTCAACAAGAAGTTACAGAGAAAGAGCTCAAAAAAATGCTTAAACTTATAAATGAAACACCTGGGCTCATCATTTATGGGGAAGAATATACAATTACTGATGATTACAACGGTCTTTGGAAATATTATGGCAAACAGGGAGAAACACCTTTGGCGCATATTGTTCAGGAGGAGCTTGTTTAACGCGCGGGTGGTGAAACGGCGAAACACATCTGGCTTAAGATCAGATACGGATTAATGATCACACTGTGGGTTCAAATCCCACCCCGCGTACCATTTAAAAGATGATATTGACCTTGCGAAATAATCATGTATAATAAAATTATGAACATTGTAGGTGTATTAATTGGAAGCTTGATGCTTTGTAGCTGTGCATCTAATTATTTTACAAAAGACAAGGACGGTAAAATGATATATGCAAATACAAGCAAAATGCAAATGGAGACGCCGCCTGTTAATAGCCCATATGTTGTCTTTATGCCACCTCTTCCAGGTTGTGTGCCAGATTCAGTATCAACACCTCCAAGAGATTTAACTAAAGCATATCCTGTGTATGTGCCTACAGGATTAAATGCTATGTCAGGAAGATAATAAATGAAACGTAAAGAATTAATTGATAAGAAAATACTTTTTATACATTATCCAGTTTCAAAATTTAATGTTTTGGAAGGCAAGGTAAAAGAATATTCTCCGTCTAATAATTTCATTAAAATTAATACAGATTGGTATCTGATTGAAAATATTAGAATTCTTGAAGTTTTCCCTGAAGAAAAGAAGCAATTAGGATTTTAAAAAGCGTTATGCTTTTATAAAATGATAATCGCAATCTGGACCATTGCCGCAAAAATAATTTTCTTGAATATTAGGAGATACTGTTGCTGGTTGCACTAATTGAAACCCCAATGACTCTATAAAAGGTATTGAATCTGTAACCAAACACGCACCAACATTATATTCAACATGCTGCAATTCAACTATTATATGTTTTACATGTTTAATAGTGTCTTTCATACCATTCAAAATATCTAATTCTGCACCTTGCACATCAATTTTAATTAAATCAGGCAGAGGAAATCTTCTTTTAGCCACTACGGCATCTATGGTATTAGTTGTTCTTAAAGTTTGATGCTCTGTGTTGTATAGTTTTTCTGCAGCTGCAGAAAACTTACTATTTTCTTTATAATAAGAATTACCCCCAAGACATGTTGGGTGTTCATAAAAAATTATTTCTTTGTTATCTGTATCACTGAAAACACCAATTTCATACTCAATATCAAACTCTTTATAAAAATCTTCAACTTCTCTTACTGCTTCAAATGCTATTATTTTTGTATCTTTCCATACTTTTTTAGCATTTTTTGTCCAATGCAAAACAGCAGAACCAATGTCGTATATAACATTAGGTTTTATATTATAAAAACGCTCCATTTTATACAGATAGTCAATGTGTTGAGCAGGTATATTACCATCATTATGCAAAGTTTTATAGTAATGTGTAAGTTCTTGTTTTGAAAATTTATTACTCATGTTTTATACCTATTCTTTAATAAGCCTATCAATAAAATTAACCCACATGCCGCCTACTTTCTTTATATTAAAACTATCAAGTACATGCATTTTAGCGGCTTCTCTCTTACTATCTTTTACTTGAGGATTTGCTTCGAGAAAATTAATTTTCTCTATTACATTAGAAGTTGTTTTAAATTTACCATCTAAATCTTTTGACAATGCTTCTTGCTGCATTTTTTTGGGGTCTGCACCAGCAGGAAAGTCTAACCAATGCACATACCCATCAAAATTTTCAGGCAAAGCTCCAAGGGGATAAGTTATAACTGAAGTACCTAATGCTAACGCCTCTGCAACTACACAAGAAAATGTATCTTTATGAACATCTTGGTATGGTGTATACAAGGGATATATAAAATATTCACTTTCAGCCAAATGCTTAAACAGAGTTAATTTATCTACACCATTGTGCATATGAAAAAATGCATCTTCGTGAGCATGAATGACCATCAAATAATCAAAAGCATGAAACTCTTTATCGGGTAAATTTAATTGCCTTACAGCTTCAATAGCTACATTTCCACCTCTTGGCCAAGATGCATGAAAAATAAATTTATGAGGTTTTCTAGTTATATTTAAACTAGCAACTTGATTAATCATTTCATCAAAAATAGGATTCGGAATAATAGTTGACATAGCGCCTTTTACTCTGTTCGATATGGACAAAACTATGCCTACATTATTGCTCTTTTCCCATTCAGATATATGCACAAAACCAAGCTTTAAATTATTTTCTAGTGCAAAAGCTGTTATTTCACTCATTCCATACAACCACTGCATATGGCACCAATAAATTAAACCTTTAGTAATCTTTACAGGGAGCTTATTATATTCATGAAACCATAAACTGTTTATTAGAATATCAAACTCTTTATAGGGTACATTTTCAAATTCAAAGTTTGAGTACATAACACCGTGTGAAATAGTCCCACTTTTAAAATTATTACCTTCTTTTTTAAGCTTTTCTTCTAAAAGAGGCTCAAGTTTTTCTGAAACAATTACAACCTCATGACCTTGAGATGCTAAATATTCTGCAACTAAAATTGTACTAGTGTCTGTACCTGAGCCACCTGCACCTCCATTGCGAATACTATCACCAGTAAGGTAGTTGCTTCTTCTACTGTTACCTATTAAAGTGAATAAAATTTTCAAAGATTTTTTTCTTGTCTTTCACCCCATCCATTGATTGATTCATAAAATGGGTGCATAACCCATCTGATAGGTGCATCTTCAGATTCAAATTCCATTTTTAATAAATTAGAATTAAAATCAAAAACATCTTGTGCATCTGTTGCAAAAAAATCTTTTCTATAAATTTCTTGATTGAATCGGTTAAAAACACCAACAGCAATAAATTTTAATATATTATTTTTTTCTATTTTTGTTATATCAATAGGAATATCTATGCTATATTTTTTATTCTCCTGTTCTTTTTCCCAGTCATGAGGGTTAGGAGGCTCTTTAGCAGCAAGTGTATATTTTTGTATTTTGCATTTTTTAAAATCAAAACCACCAAACTCCTCATAATCCTTTAAGGTTCTTTCTGATCCCATGCCATATATTCCTATATCAATATTATGTTCTTCTTGACCAAATAGTTGCCTGGTTTTATTTCTGGCAAATATGTCTCTCTCAAAACTTGCTTTCTTGCCATGTTCATTTTTTCCATGGTCTTCCCAATGCTTTCTTCTATAGTTTCTTGTATATTCATGCCATATGTACTGCCTGTAAGGACTATAAAAATCATAACCATGAGTAAATGCTCTTAAGCTAAGAGTTGTTTCTTCAACATAACCGCCAAAATAAATATCAGGATCGTAGGGCACTTCTTCAATAAACTTTCCATTTACCAAATAAAAATGACCACTTATAGTTCTTGTTCTAATGACTTTTGTTCTGCTTTTGTAATCTTGAATAAAATATGGCATGGACATAAGAAGTTTATCTTGACTAAATTCATATTGATGCATTAGACATGGCCCTGGATTGAAAATATTTTTATCTGGCTCCCATGGTGTACAGTATGTTGTTACAATTGGCTTTTCACACAATCCTTTAGCTTGCTCATAATCTTGCAATAGCATGGTATCCCAATGTTCTGCAAACCGGTGATGACTGTCTAGCTGAAGAGTCAACTCTTCACCTTCATAAAGAGAATTTGTTACATTACGTGCCCAGCCCAGACCTTCACTCTCAGAAAAAGGATATTTCTTAATTCTAAAATTCTTCTTACCATCGTAAATAGAAGTGTCTTCAGAATCATCATATTGCCAGCAAATGCCAAAATTAAACATTTCCTTATTATCAGCCTTGCTTAGCATGTCTTCTATTGTAGGAGCTAATTGAGGATCCCTGTAAGAAGCCAGCTGAACAAACATTTTCACGTTAATAATTTATAGATTATATATTTGTATTCAATAAGATAATAATATATGATTGATAAAATAACAAATAATTGTCTGCTTTACTTTGTTTCAGAGCTAGTAAAGAAGATAAAGAGCCATCTCAACAAACACAAATAACCTTGTTTCCTTAGGTTTTTTATAAATAATTAAGTGCAAAATTATACTGTTGTTTTATCCAGCTACCAGACATTTGGAGGAACAGGATTTTTAAACCATTATATTTTTCAAGATCCTGTTTTGGGTACAAATTTTACTTATCCTAACACAGCAAATGGAAGTAATTTCACAGCATCTTTAACAAGTTTAGCGCAGCCTGAATATCTTTGGCTAGCACCATATATTTTCTCAAGTTATACTGGCATGTCTGCTGTTTCAGCGCAAAATATTGCCAACCCAAGCATTCATTTTTGGCTTTCTGGAGGCTCCCCAGGTTGGGGATATACAAAAGCTATAGCATATGCTGATGCTTTTAGGTTTGATAATAGTGTATCTTGGGCTGAAAGACGCGCATATATGCGTACTAGAACTAGTTATGCTAGAAACTTTTTAAATTTGGGTAAAAATTCATTCACTTTATCTGTGGTTTTTTCTAGTGCCAATCCAACTAAATGGGCAGGACCAGGTTGGATTACATCTAATACAAAGAGAGTCATTTCAAAAGGCCACTGGGCACTGTCTCCTGGTTATTTTGTTAGCATTACTGACACTGGCAAAGTGCGTACCGGAATTGGTTCCACTAAAACTTATGGTGCAGGTAATAGTGCACTATATATTGAAACATATGGAACACCGATAACGTACAATGACTGGAACCAAGTAACAATTACATGTGATAGAACAAATAATATATTTGCATGCTATGTAAATGGTTTTAAGCAGTACATGCGCCCAGCATTAGACCAACCAGTTTCTTATTTGCTTGATGTGAGTGGTTTTGATGTCAATTTCAGTTCTGCAGCACATGCTTTAAGTGCTTCTTCCTTGGGAGATATGTGGTTAGCAGGTGCTGCAGAAGACTGGGCAACTGCAGGGCTTAATAGTTCTCAGTTTTATACAGGATTAATTGGTGATGCAAAGATTTACAGCAGAGTATTAACACAAGATGAAATTAATATTGATAGGGATTCTATATATTTGCTAAACAATAATTCTACTGATCCTTACAGTGTGTTAACAGCAGATGGAGGCCTCTTTTTCCCTTGGGGCTATAAAAAACAAAACAAATATTATGACATTGATATAGGCAAATTTAAAGGGCCTGTATCCATCACTTTCTGCCCATCTGCAATTGCTTCCAACATTTATCAGATATTAAAAATACATTATGACTATGGTGATGGCAGTTTTTCAGAGGTCGATAAAAGCATATATGGAGATACATTTAGTGTAAAAACAGACTTTGTATTTTTATCCACAGGTATGAGAGGATCACCAGTAGACTACAACTCTACTCACACTTACTGGCCTAAAACAGACAATGCATTAACAGAGTATAGGCCATCTATCTCAGCAATTGCTGCTGATGGTACCTACAATGTTTATAATATAACGCTATCAACTGCACCTGACTCAGTTTATAGTATATCTGACTTTAGAATTATTAATGATGCAGATATAAAGAACAAACAAAAACTTGTTGTATCAGAGTTAAATTATAATAATAACTATCTACAAAATATTGTTTTTGCTCAAAACAAACAATTTATTGCTCCTACACCTACTGTCACACCGACACCAACACCCACGCCTACTGTTACTCCAACGCCGACACCAACACCCACGCCTACTGTTACTCCAACGCCGACACCAACACCTACTAATACACCTACTGTTACACCCACACCCACACCCACTTCTACGCCCACAATCACCCCAACACCAACTTCTACACCAACCCCAACACCAACTTCTACGCCAACTGAAACACCCACACCTACACCGCCACCATGTCCTAGCACTCTAACTGTTACTGGTGCAGGTACTACTGCAGTCAATAATACATACGCACTATCTTCACACTACAATTCATACATCCTTTATGTATCACCTAACTATAAATTCTTGATTTTACCAAGCGCAGAATTTACAGTGCCTGGTACAGGTGTAGTTTCTACAGGCACAGTAATTGTTTCAGGTGGTATAGCAAGTACAGCTGATCTCAATGGCTTGTCAGCTAACATATTCTACGGCACTTCTGCTACTCCTACACCCATTTATTGTGCTAATACAGGCGCATATAATATTCAACAAGGTGCTTACATTAACTACTTTAGTCAGAATATTAACTTCATTGGCAAAGGTAGTTACCCCACTGTATCATAGTTATTGATTATTTTATAAATTCCTTCAAACTAGACTTGTGAAGTACGGTAATTTAAAAGATATATCTAAAGCATTGGCTCCCAAGCATCCTTCTGATCAGAGATGCAGACACTTTTCTTTTATATTGAATAAGAAAAAAATACTCACCATTGGATTTAACAATCAAAAAACTCACCCTATCAATTTAAAATATAAGTTTGTTAACCGCAGAAACATTCCTATAAATGATTTAGTAGGCACACATTCTGAATTAAATGCACTTATTAAACTGGGTACTGATGATGTTTCAGGCTTGGTCTTAGTTAATACTAGAATTAATCGCAATGGAGACATTGACTTATCTATGCCATGCACAGGGTGCCAAAGTTTCTTGAGAACATTGAATTTTAAGAAGATTTTTTACTCTACTAAAGATGGAAATTTTGAAAGATTTCTTTAAATAACAATATGAGTGTAAAATATTCTTTCAAAGAGTTTATTGAATGCAGCTGTTTCTCTGAAGGCCTGTTTCTTGTGAAGTATAAAAATGAAGATGAAGTATATTTGTCTATTTTCTCCAGAGGTATTAATCCTAAAAGATTCAATTGGAAGGATAAAATCCGCTACATTTGGAGAGCTTTGACTACAAACGCGCCATTTGAAGATGAGATGGTATTGGATAAACAAGCAGTTGCAAAATTAAAAAAAATATTAAATAAAACTTAATATGGCAGCCCCAGTAGCAGTATCTAAGACCACTAAAGTGCCAGGATTTAAGACATCTGTTAACAGAATCAGAATGGTTGGAGATAAGGTAGTTAAACCTGTTCTGTATTGTGGCAGTAACGCAGGCCATGGAACTTATTTAACAGGTCAAATAGATGGTATTACAGTAGAAGACACAAACGGCAAGCCTGTTCCCTTCCGCTCCATTGGTACATTAGTACCTTGATATAAAAAACATTTCATTTATACTAATGTTATGCAAATTAGTATTGGTAAGAATCTTTTCTCAATTGAGAAGTCAAATTCCAGGCTGGATATCCGAATACCGTTCTTGAGATTTGGTAAGTATGCTGATGGTGATGGTGGTGTTGAATATAAATTACACTTTGATGTAACAACATTTATTGGCGGTTCAAGCTATGACTATGGTAATACCATTACTTTCATGATTCTGGGTTTTGGTTTTGACTATTGGTGGACAGATAAGTTTGAAGCTATTGAAGAAGATGAGTAAGATTGACAAAATACAAGATGTTTGCACAAGACATAGCTTAAATTTTCATGTTGTAAATAGCAAGCAAGAAGCTCATGATGTTTTAAAACAGGCAAATACCCGGTTTTATTGTTATGTTTTATTATGTGATGATATTGCTATTGTTGTGGGCAAGGGGTCTAACAGAATAAATGATAGAGGAGACATTCAAACAGCTGGTAGAAACAATATTATTTTTCCTGGTGGAGTTGCTTTTGGTCATCAAAAAGCTTTTACTGCTGCTTTGGGTCACCTTACTAGTAGTCGTAGTTTTAGAATTATAGTGCCTTGTTCAATAGAGAAATTGGCTTTAAAAGTTGAAGAAGAGTTAAAAACTGCTTTGCAGTTTGGAGTTAGAAAAGGTGGCAAGGGTGTCATGGAGTTAAATGAAACTTTACTTGATAAGCGGTTAAAGCAATTGTACCCTAATGTGAATTTAGCTGACTATAAAAATTCAGATGATTATAAGAAATTCAGATATCTTATAAAAGAAGCAGTTAACCCCTCTGGTTGTGAGATGTCAAATTTTAAGAATGATATTTATGAAGCTGAGCAATTATTTTATCCAGGATTAGTTGCTCGTGTAAAAGAGATTTTTGGTGGTTATTTCGTTGATCTGTAATATAATAAAATCATGTTGAAGTTCGATATTCATCTTAACTTAGAACAATTTCCTACTTCCAGAAGCTCAGATACAAAGATTTATTCTTCTGTAGATGACTTAGCTGAATTCATTAAACGCAATGAAATAGGTGCAGCTGTAACTTTATATCCAAGAGATGGATACAGCTATATGGAACAGTTAGCTCAGAAGACACCTGATGTAGTTCATTATGGTGTTCAAGTGCTCATGGGGGTGGATGAAAGCGATGCTACTGATATCAAAAAACTTGTATTGGATGCCATTGATAACAGTAAAGTGTATTGCAAGGGCATTAAGATTGCTTCTCATAGAGGTTGGTGGAACAGAGATGGAGAAATTGACAGTGGTTTGGATTATGGTAGAGAATCAAGCAAAATTCATAAATGGTTAAAACAACTACCAGACAACAGTATTGTGTCCATGCACATGCAAGGTGATCCTATTAATAATTCAGCTTCTATTCCCATGACCGTGGGCATGTATGCTTACAAGTATCCCAAGCTAAAGTTCATTATGAACCACATGGGTGATTATGGTCAGGGTGGGTTATCCAATAAACCCAAAAGCTATGTAACTCAAACTAAAGACGGGCCTAATTTGTTCCCTGCCTTCCGTTATGCTCATTCCAGAGCTCTGTGCAAATCAGCTGTAGAGTTTGCAAATATACAACACAACATAATCTTAGATACATCAGTTTACATTCCTAACAAGAGTGAGATGTTGCAGGGTTGCTACAGATGGGCTGTGGGTAGTGACTATCCATTCTGCAAATCTGATAATCTGTTTATCAATGAAGAGAAGAAGTTTATTAAAGACATGGGTGAAGATGCAGTCAACCAAGCACATGCAAATGCTAAATGGTTTTTTGATAATGACTATAAGCAATTGATCAAAAGCAATATTGCTTTAAATAACTTTGGTGATCTCAATGCAACAGCGCCTAAAAGAGCTACTCAAAAAGCTTGAGGAAAAATACCCCAAGGGGTCATCAACATGCTCTAAAAGCCATCTTAAGATGGCGTTGTATGATTGGAATAAAGAAAAAGCTTGGGATAATAAAAACTGTTTTGTTCATGATTTAGATGGTAAAGGATTCATATTCTATTCATTTACTACAAGGGAACCTAAACACTGCACTATCAGGCACTTATTTGTTTTAGAAGAATATCGCAAGCAAGGCATAGGCAGAAAGCTTATTGACCTTATAAAGACTCACATGAAGATTAGAGGTATTAAACGTTTTAGATTCTTCTGTAACAAACCAGCTGTGGAGTTCTATACTAAATTAGGTTTCAAGTATCTGGGTGAAAGCAAGCAAGGATTACCATTTGTATATTGTCATAGAGATACCTTAAAATCAATCAAAGATAAAAAACAGTTAGCTAAGCTATTTAAAGTATATTAATTAATTTTTTACGCAATTGTTAACACGAACACCGCTCTTTAACTTGGTACCAGCTTTGTGATAACCTTTCCAACATTTTGGATCAATCCTTCTCTCTTCTTCTTCTCTGGTGCGACCATACTTGCCAGTATCTTCTGTAGCTTTAGGGTCAATCATTCCCTTATCTTTCATATGCTTCATTAAATCACCCTCTTCATTTTCAGCTTCCATTTTAGCCAATTTGGTATAGTAATGAGGATCTTCATTCAAATGATCCATGGCAATTTTTTTAGCTACTGTAAGATCATCTGTATGTTCAGTTTCAACTTTCATCCCCATTTCTAATTGATGCTGAATAACGTCTTCACCCACACCATGCTTTGCAGCAATGCTTTTTGTACAGCCGCATTCTTCACCTTCACCCTTAACTTCCATTTCTTTTGCATAATCATGTGCGGAATACTCTTCTTTACTGTCTGGCATTTGTTGATTAAAGGCACTAGCAGGCTTTTCTTTAGAAGACTTAGGAGAAGCGTGTTTTGAAAGCTTAGCAAACGTAGGATAAGGCATATTTTCATTAATATGCCTATTTCTATATGCTTCAAATATAAGATGGTTATCTTTATCCATGTTTAATTATTTAATCTTAACAGTGATAATTTAAATAACGTTGAGCTGCTTTAGCAGTGTGATTCCCCTTGTTTTTTTGCTTTGATTTAAGAGCTCTTGCCTTAGAACACGTCATTTTGCCTTTAGTCTGGCGCTTTAATATACCGGGTCTGACTGCATCATGTATATTCTTTTCTTGTAAATCTTTTCTATGGCTTTGTTTCCACCATTCACACCACGCCTCGGGTTTAATATCTCCGGCTACAGCACTACATTTATTAGGAGCTCTCCACATGGTGCATTGATCGCATCTCTGACCTTTAATAGTATGACCCACGTATCCTGCTTCTTCTTTAGAATGTTTTTGCTTTGATTCGTAAAACTCTTTAAACGTCTTCATTTAGCAGGTTTTATATATCCAATCTTGTTAAACTTGACACCAAGAATTTCTTTATGTTCTTTGATCTTAGCCCTAACCTTCATTTTGGTGCCTATTTGATCTGTAGGGAACTTATATGTGATAAATTTGTTACCTTGTGCATCTTTTAATTTATATACATTATAACCAGGCGAATATTGATCTCTTGGAGGCACAGACTTAAAACTATATAGCTCCAATTCTCCTTCAAAGCGATCACCTGGCTTGCCCACAAATTGTGCAGTAGAAGTTTCCTGATTCTTTTTAGTAACATCATCAAAATACATTTGTGCAAACGCTTGAATGGCTTGAGCATTGTCTGTGGATGCATACTTTGGATCAGCGTTCTTAGCTAAGAACGCAAAATACCCGGGGTCATTAAGATACACATCAGGAAATGATTGACCTCTGTATTTACCAAAGGTAAAGTTTGGTGTAGCTTTACTTCTACCTATTAGGTACTCTCTGGTTTCATCGCCATACAATTCAACTCTAACATTTTTTACAATATTCTTAGATAATGCCTTTTGAACAGATGTAACAATATCTGTAGATAGATTACCAAAGTAAATGGGGTTCTTAATCCAATTACGAATTGCAGCTGGTAATATTCTGAATCTCCAGAAAGTGTAGTAAACTTGATGCTTGCCAGTTACATCAATAAAATAGTAGTTTTCTGCACCGTCTTTGGGGTTGACCACAGCATCATTATGAGCTTTTATTAGTTCATATGCTTTGTTCTTCTCCTCTTCAGGAACCTCTTTCCAAGGAAGAATACCACCAGTAGTAGGCAAAGTATTCTCTAAGATATTGTCAACTAACGTGTCAAATTTCACTTTAATTATTTATATAATATAGGAAGTATAATGTTCTGTCAATATGTAAAGATTAGCATTAGAAGGCCTAATAACATCTATTAGGAGCTTGCTTTAATAATAATAGATGTTATAAATATGGGTATAGGAACAAATTAAAAAATATGAAAAATATTTCTAATGTTTTCCAGTCTCACCTGTCTAATATGGTATATGAAAGGTAACACTTTAACTTTCCATGATGAGAAGAGTAGCGCAGTAACAAGCGCTGATAGGAGATTAAGCCGCATATAGTGCGGCTTTTTTTATGTACAGATTTATGAAAAAAACAACAAACATAATAAAGAAGGCATTGAGCTTGATTGCCGCTGCTTTCATGACAACCGCAACCAACAATGCCCAAGCAGTAGTATTCTTGTGGAACAACACTGGCTCAAACTGGACATCAAGTACCAGCTGGACCAATGGTGTGCAACCCTCATCCACTAGCTCCAGTACCACCACAGATGATATTCAGTTTGGTAATTATGGAGTGAGCAACAATACAGTCATACTCACTTCTACCAGAGCTGCAGCAAGCATGGCATTCTTGACTAATGCCAATGCATATAATATCAATAGTTCCACTGGAGCACAAACATTGTCCATAAGCAAAGGCCTTACCAACAATTCTACTGCTACTCAAACATTTAATATATTAGTAGAAAATGCTAATGCTAGTAACACTTGGTTTCAAACTGCAGGCGGTAGTTTGGTATTCAATAATGCAGTTGGATTGACCACAGCATCATCTAGTACAGCCAGAACTCTAACTCTGGCTGGGGGTGGTACTTTCACCTTTAATGCTGGCATTACTCAAGGATTATCCACAGGTGGTAAACTGTCCATTAATAATGCAGGAGGCACAGTTAATTTGAATGCTGCTAACACCATGGGTGGTGGCACTGTAATCACTGCTGGTACAGTTAATGTTAGAAATGCCCAAGCATTAGGCACAGGCATTGTGGAATTGGGAGCAACAACTGGAACCACTTATGGTAATAGTATTTTGAACAATGCTTCTGGCTCTGCTCTCACTCTAACAGGGCTCACAGGTGTATTGTGGACTGGTACCACACCTGCAGGCATTCAAATTGGCACTGCTTCTAGTACTGCTGCTAATAACATAGATTTTGGCAGTGGATTGGTAACTACAACCACATCCAGACAGATGAACATTGCAGGCACAGGTGTTACTATCTCCATGGGTACTTTAACTACCACAGGCACAGGCAATGGTTACACATTCCAATTTGATGGCACAGGCAACACCATTGACTTGGATGGTTGGAAGATCAGCACAGCTGCTACTCCCTCACAAAATGTAATCCATCAATTGAAAGGCACAGCCAATTTAACCATGGGTACCATTGAGAATGGCACAGCAGGGTGGGTGAATGGCATTGAAGTGAATGGCGGTGGTGTTAACAGGTTTACTGGCAACAACACTTATACAGGAACAACTTCTTTCTTGAACGGTAGTAACATTGTATCTGGTAACAACAGCGCTGCTACAGGTGCAGTATCCATTGCAGGCACTTCTGGTTCAGGCATAATGCCTTACTTGAGACTAGACAATGTCAATGGCATATCCAGTTCAAGCGTCATCTCTGGATCCACAAGTACTTCCACAACAGGTACTATTGACTTTAATGGTGGTACAAATTATGTGTTCAAATCGTATGGTGGAAACAATATGATTTTCACAAATTCATACGGTCAAGCAAGTGTTGTTACATTTACAAATGCTGCTAACACTATTACATCATCTGCTGCCGGCAGCGGTGGTAGACAGTTGATAAACAACAGTACCAATTTGACTGTTGTGTTCAATGGCAGTGTGGACATTGGTTCCACTTCCACAGGATTGAGTGATACCTTTGGTGGAGCAGGTGATTGGAATATCAAGGGAGGTGCTTCTAGTACTACTGTAGGGTCTGTAAGAGGATTGAATAAAACAGGCACTGGTAAATTGACATTAGAAGGTGTCAGCAGTTACAATGGTGATACAACCATATCTGGAGGCACATTGCTTGTTACTGCTGGTAGTTCCATCACAGGCAGTACTGCACAACTCAGTGGCGGTCTATTGGATGCAAGAGGAACCATTGGTGATGTGGTGCAAAATGGTGGTGCATTTGATTTGAGAGGCACTGCTGGTACATTCACCCTATTCACTGGTACTGCCAATGTGTACAGTGGAGGTGTGTTGGGTAGCTCTTCCTTGAATGGTGGTACTTTGCTTGACAGTGGCTCCATTGGAAATACAGTGGTAGGTGTGGGCAGCACATTGGATATCAAATCAGGAGGCACTGCTTCCAAGGCCACAG
>Ga0209189_1001948_pt1 | contig 14943 bp, 16 predicted proteins | sample C_130820_EF_Meta_FD_187308 | JGI IMG/M metagenome (GOLD analysis project Ga0209189, IMG submission 187308) | Freshwater microbial communities from Lake Croche, Canada to study carbon cycling - C_130820_EF_MetaG (SPAdes) (version 3) | ecosystem: Environmental > Aquatic > Freshwater > Lake... | reverse complement strand
AGAAACAAATGGGCCCTCTATCCTTTCTTATCTTGGCGTCGACTGTCGCTCTCCGTAACTGCGGTTCGTCGTCTGATCAGGCAACGATCACGAGTTTTGGGTTTAGTCCTGAGAACCCCGTAGCGGGTGACCAGACGGATCTGTGGGTGGCGTATGATCTGAAGTCGGATCTCACGGGTGGTACGGCGACGTACACGATCAACTTCAACGGCATTCCCCTTCCGGCAACCAAGGAGGATCTGTGTTCGCAGACTGCCTGTCCCAAGGCTCCGGGTTCGTTCAACGAGACGTCCTCGTCTGAGTTTCCGAATGTCTCCGGCAAGATCACGTCGAAGATTGCCTGGACGGATCAGAACTCGAAGCCCGTGTGGTGTGTTGAGGCAACGTTTAGGACGATGGAGCCGCAGATGCCGACGGGCTTGACGACGGAGATCCCGAGGCCGTTGCGGACACCGTCGACGACACCGTCGACGACACCGTCGCCCGCGCTGTCGTGGACGCAGAAGGTCCTGCGCTATACGTCATGGTATACGGGGCTGACGGAGTCGCCGAGGAGCTCACCGTCGGGCTCGCCGACACGGACGGCACTGCGGAATGCGACGCCGAAGGACGAGACGTCGGACTTGCAGTGTAAGTATATGCGCTCGAAGTTGGGGATGTCGTGGCGCTGTATGTAAGATTGTAAACCGCTGTCGTATTGTACGAGGTCACGTTGTAAGGCGTAACAACAGTCGTATCCGTCCGCCGAGTTCCCAGAATACCACCCGCAATCGCTCCACCCGCGGCCAGACCTGCAAAGAGAACTCCAATCTTCGTGTAGAGGGTCGTTCCAGCAGCCTTGACCTCGTTGACCGCCTTGGAGACCTCCTCGACCTTGATCGCAACCTGTTGTATAACCTGGCTGGGCCGACGGATCTCCAGCTGGGCAGCACTGGGACGACGAGAGGCGGGTGCGACGCTGCCACGGCGAGAATGGGGCGGTGCGCTGGGAGCGGGTGTAACCGGGGCCTCAGACATCTGATCTGTTTATGATACTTTCAATATTAAAACAAGAAGATTCCTTTTTCGGCGAAACCGTCCAAAATGGATTCGTTCTCCCCACGGAATACGGAAGACGTTCCCGACCTACACGAACACCATGGCTTCTTCATCGATTAAGTTCAAGAATCTCATCGTCAAGCTGACGACGCTCGACCGTAGCAATGTGGTCAGCGCCCTCTGCAACTGGGTGAATGGAATCACCCCCGAACAGGATCCAAAGATATCTCAGTTCTCCAACTTCCTTCAACAACTTCAGTGCCAGGTCTTCGTATCATCGAAGGACCTCAAGGACAATGCTAACTTATGGTGTCTTGCGAACTCCTTGAACGACTGCGTATCGTTTCAGGAGGTTGTGAAGAGCAAGTTGGCTATTCCCAAGAAGAAGATTGAGCCCGAATCCAAGAAGAGTGCTCCTCGCAAGACGATCCCCAAGAAGACGCGGGAGGCTGTGTGGACCAAGCAGTTTGGCTCGACGCTGGAGGGCAACTGCTACTGCTGTAAGGAGAAGATCACTGCTCTGGGTACGTGGCACGCTGGTCACGTCATCCCGCAAAGCAACGGGGGTCCGGACACTGTGGAGAACCTCCGTGCTGTGTGTCTTGCCTGCAATCAGGCGATGGCAACAGAGAATATGGAGGACTTCAAGAAGCGTTGCTATCCGTAGAAAACGGATTCAATTCATCAAAACTATATATTTTTCGTCACCATGCCGCCCAAACTCGTGTTTCGAATGACGCAGGATGAGATGTACAAGCTCTATGCGAGCTATGCCGACAACGGTACGGAAGAGGGTCGATCGATGGGGACCCTGATCGGCTACTACTGGAAGAAGTCGATGAACAACAAGAAGGTCTTTGAGATGACCAGACTGGGCCTACTGCGAGAGGCCACCTTCGCTCGAGAGAACGGGTGGCATGAGCTGGAGGCCATCCTGCGTGGTTGGGCGGACCGTGCTCTGCCTGAAACGGAATGATTGTCCAAAATGGATTCGATTTACATATAAAAACATTTTTACGTTCAAGATGGATAAGGTCAAGTCGTTCGCAAATCGTGTGTTCGTCAGTCTCGGTGCAGGTTTCACCGAGCGCATTTACCAGAATGCGCTGGAGGTTCTACTCAAGAAGAACAACATCCCCTTCACATCCGAACAAGTAATCCCTGTTATGTTCGAAGGCGTAGAAGTTGGACAAGTACGTGCCGATATTGTCATCAACGGAAATCTTGTCGTCGAGCTCAAGTCAGTCAGAAGTGTAAAAGACGATCATATAACTCAATGCTCGATGTACATGAAACTTCTCAAGATTAATCAGGGAGTCGTGATCAACTTCCCTTGTAGTGACGAGGAAACTGTCGAGTTTCAAGATGTAGAGTTCTCGGAACCAACCTGTAGCCGTTGTGGTCGCGATAATCATATGGCTACAACATGTTATGCGAAGAAGCACGTTGACGGACATGTAATCTAAAATGGATCAGCAAACACAGCACGAATATCTAACCTCGGTGGCTCACGTAGCTCTTCCTTCATTTTTCTGTACGGTTCGTATTCCTTCCAGAAGTTACATCTTTCTGGGATGTTAAACCCCTCAATCCATCTGGGAATCGGGCATTCAAAGTAAATCTTAGTCTTATCAATCTTAATCTTAACCTCACAGGGGAACCCACACTTACAGAGCGGTCTGTCCCGTGTACACGTTCTTCCACTATTCCAGTAGTTTTCGCAACGAGACTCTGTTGTGTAGGACCCTCCACGAACACTAATGCGCGACTGTCCCATGTCCGTCAAATATCTCTCTGTTATTAGATTTTCCACGTAAAGACCATCATCTTTTACCACCTCATCATCCCAGAAGCGTTCGCATCTCCACACAGCATTATCGTCCAAAAATCTCGCAAACGACCTATTGTTTACTACACTATAGACTCCAATAATCGTATTATAGTCGCCATTGCTTGTGTTTACTCCTCCTCTTCCAGTCTGATGCTCGTTCCATCGTCTGAACAGCCGTGTTGTTTCGCCCACGTATATGTCTCCATCGTCTGATCGTAGGACATAGACCCAATGCATTGTGTAGTTAGCGCAAACTGTAAGTAAATACATCTAAAACGGATTTCGTTTAACTATGTATTTTTACATCAACCCTACAAGACACTCAAAATGTCATCGATTTCTAATCAATCGGAGAAGACCAACCACCGAGCCAGATGGACCGCAGAACTTGACGAAAAACTCCTTCAGATGATCTCATCAGGTAAAAGCACTGCTGAGTGTGCCTTACATTTTGGGAGATCAGAGATGGCGATTGAACTCAGAAAGCTTCGCCATACTCAAGAACTCATTGGGAAAGGTATGACGATTGAAGACGCATCACGTCGCATACAGCTGTCTCCTCTCATGATCGAACAGCATCTTCAACCAGCTGAAGAAGATAGTGATGATTATTTGGAAAAAGCCTCTGCTACTCGTCATATCGAAGAAGACAGTAACTACAAGAACGGGAAGATTTACGATCTTGTATTCGAAGGTAACGTGATCTATCGAGGAAGTACCATTCAGACTCTTGAGAACCGTCTTAAGGGCCACAGAAGTTCGTCTTCACATGGACGCCTATCTGATTACATCAAGAAGGTCGGACCTCAAAATGTCGACATTCGACTCGTAGAACTCTATCCTTGTAAAAATAAGGGAGAGCTCTTAACTCGAGAGCGTTATCTCATTCGTGAAGAGAAGAAGAACAACAATCTGCTTAATATCCAATATCGATATGTAGAGACAGAAACGTTTACCAAGATTCTCAGCTCCAAGTAACTAAAAACCTCCTCCTAAAACAAAAATGGCTGTGAAGACCCCTGGACTGAAGCTGAAGTACTCTCTGTACTCGGCCCTTGCATTTTTTCTCGTGGCGAACCCCGTGACCTTTCGCTTCGTCAACTCGCTCATCCCTGGCGTGGCGAATAACGGCTGCCCCACGGCCTTCGGGTTTATCCTGCACACCCTGGTCTTCTTCGGTGTGCTCTACGGTCTGATGAGCCTGCCGAAAGACCAGGAGTAATCTCTGAATATTATACAAGAATGCCTACGGCACTGTTTATTTACGTGTTCACGGCCAAGCAGAAGCCTGAAGGCGGTGTCACTCTGGAATCCCCATTCAAGGGAGTCCAGCGTAATCCCGAACGTCTTGCCCAGTCCGCACTGGTGCCGTCCATCATCCGTCGCAACGTGACCTTCAAGGCCTCGTTCGATTTCAAGAAGGGTGAGATTTCTAGCCGCGATCTCAAGATCATCCAGGCGGAAGTTGATCGTGAGCTGCGGTTTGATGTGGGTATTTCCAAGCCGTATCGTGTGTGGAACAATGCCTTCATGAAGATCCCGTCCCTGAAGGCGAACTCTGAGATGCGCACGCGGTTCTTGAACGCCATTGGCGCCAAGTCCGAGGAGGCTCAGATCAAGTATCATGAGCTCATCACGACAGGACAGATCTCGGGAAACGCTGTGCCGACCACAGTCGCCACTGTTGAGCAGGCGATCGGTGATTCGGAGATGGAGGTCTCTGAGGCTCGTGATCAGGTGGCTGCGGTCGTGTCGAATGGCGAGGGGTCCTTTGTGGTTGATGATGACGATGATGGAGGTCTGGCGGATCTCATTGGTGGCTTAGAGGTCGGTACGAAGGGCGGACGTCGCATGCGCAGCCGCCGTCGTCGTACGATTCGTCGTCGTGGTCGCAAGGCGACTCGGCGGTATTAATGATGACGGCGCGTCTTCCGCCCCTTCTTCGAGCGACGGCTCTTGCGACGACCACCCTCCTCGGAGAGACCCGCCTCATTGAGAATCGCCTTGATCTTGCTCGTCGTATCATCCAGCATACCCTTAATCTGGTCCACCTGGTAGGGTTGAAGCGAGGTCGACATTTATTAAACGCGACGAGAAAACTTCTTAGTACGACGGGTCTTGCGACGACGACCACCCTGTTGCACCTCCTTCACGTGGTAATGAATCCTGCCTTCCTCGTCGCCTTTGCCATTGTCTCCCTCGATATTCCCGAGTCCACTATCGCTATTAGCATGATCGAGTCTACCAAGTGTCTCGATCTTCTTTTTGGCTTCCTCCATACTAGAATAGATACCTATAATGACTGCTCCATCTGCCCCCGCACTCTGTGTGTCATAACTGGTGAGGACAAAGAGCATTATTAAACGCTCTGAATAAATTCCCAGTTCAAGTCATCACAAATCTTTTTCCATATCTGGTCATGTGCGATCAAACGATCGCGGGATTTGAGCAGAGGAAAGAAGACCTTGTACTCATCGAGATCCAGTAGCTCGAAGAACTTGTACAGAATGTACGAGTACGACAGAAAGTTCGTCCGATCGTTCGGGCAGTACAGCAAGAACGGTGCCTGAATCTCCTGAAACATAGCTCGTATCTTCTCCTCAATCTCGGGTGTGATCGTAGGAGGTGGATTGCCGTTCAAACGACTGAGAATGTGAGCCCGATGCTCGTAGTACTTCGAGCGATTGAGCTTCTTGAGAATCTGCCGAATATCCTCCTCCGACAGATCGGCAATATTGTCGATGCGCCGCTTCTTGATCTCCATCACGACCTCATTCATGACCTCTTCAGGAATGATGGTGCTCTCCTTCGCCTGAAACTGATTCAGGATCTCGTTGAGGTGATTGATCTTCTTGTATGCATAGTTGTTCCGCTCCTTCGGAGGATCGCGGAACGAGGGAAAGTCCGAGACAACCAGCGCATACTCTTCGGATCCACACGACGGACACACCAGAATACCCTCCGAACTGATCTCCTCGCGAGCGACATTACAGGCGACGCAATGCTCGGTCAACAACTGAGTGGCTTCGGGACCATTCGACAACTTCATACGAGCCACATATTCATCAAACATCTGCTTCTTCGACAACCCCGTATCAACCAGGGGAACGTTTGCAACAAAAAACTTCAAGAAGGTATTGCTATCCTTCGGAGGAAGCGTGGGGACCGGACCCGTAGCCGTATCCTGCTTTCCGTAATAATCAATCAGGATGTCCATGTTTTTCATGTAATAATCCTGAACTGGATTCGCCTGGGCCATCTCCTCCTGAATACTGCGGATCTGCGCATCAATCTGCGAACACTTCACAATATCCTTGAGATCCGTCGAGGTCTCTAGCCGTTCCCTCTGTTGCTTAAGGGAGTTCATCGTCTCCTCCAAGTCCGCCGTCTTTGTCTTGGTCTCCCTCATCCCCTGCACCAACTCCTGATGAACCGAGTCCAGAGTTCCCATCGAGGAGCCCGAGGCGTTTGTCTCCCGAATCTTTCTCACCCGGAACACGTCCATGGAGGCTACTTACAAACTCCTTCGTCTGTTTCATGTAGATAGGATTTGTGAACATACAAGGACGTTGGCGTTTCAGAGACTTCACTGTTTCCTCAAAGTCAAAGCCAAAGTTCTTCGTAATATAGGTCAGAGACAGGAAGGCTGAACGATTGATTCCACACTGACAATGAACGAAGACCGTCCCGGATCCTGTTTCACGCAACATAGCCGACATCGTGTCTTGAAATGCCGGATACCAACGCAAGATATTGGCATTCGGACTGTCCACGGCTGACAGGCACTTATATCGAGACCGATACAGATTGCGAAACCAGGGCGGAGAATCCTCGGGCATCGCACAGTTGATGACGTGTGTAATGTTATGTTTGGATACGAAGGAGGCGGTGAGCATTCCCCCCGCTCCCACCAGAATCCGAGAGTAAAACCAAGCGGGAGGCTGGGCTAGGTACTCTGGACGGAACATTGTTCTCTATACTCCACGATTGTTTAATCGAAAAATATATAGAACGTGCAGGTGTTTTGGTTTTGGTGTTTACTCGCTCAGCTATTCGCTGTCCATGTCGACAGCGTCAAAGCTGGCGCCGAGGTTGCGACGCACACGAATAGGAGCCGGAGGAGGCGTCAGAGCCTGAAGCGTACGATTCGGCGTTCCTACCTCCTCGTCGTCATACGCCTCGTGCTTCTCCGGCTTGAACCAGATACGGAGGTGGATGTTCTCCACGTCCACGGAGTGAGCGATGTCGACGTAGCGGAACTGCTCCGTCAACTGCTCGTAGCCGTCAGAGTCCTCAAGGAGCTTGTTGAGGTCGAGACGGGGATCCGAGTCCAGGTTCTGAGCGTCCCAGAACCGTGGATACGTGACGTCCACGTAAGCTCGACGCCCGTTGAAGAGCGCGAGACGGAACTGGGTGACGATGTCCGCCTCGTCGATCTTGTCCCGCATCTCCGCCAGGACGTTGGAGATGATGCGGCGACGGTAGGCCTCGCCCTCGGCGGCGGCCTCGAGAATGTAGTTGCGCTGGTTGAGCGTGATCATGGTGTTCGACATCTTAACACGCTTCCTGGTTTGCGTGTCGGGATCAAATCCATTTTAGACGAAGGTGCTCACGAGGAAGTTATTCAGCAAATGCGAGGCCACCACTGCCACCGCACCCAGCACACCCGCACCCTGCCACGACAGCACTCCACCCGACGTATAGGCATTCGGCACATACTTCAGCAGGAGATCACGAGGCGCCGACAGAGACAGCGCCACCGTCACCAGGAAGAACGACACATACAGAGTCAGGTTCGCCCACATCAGACGCATCATCGGCAGACTCGGCTTGAACGAGGGCGCCATCTGCGTACGCGGGTGGTGATCGGAGCCCGCCATACCAGGCATAGGTCCAGCCGACTGAGGACCCTGAGGAGACGGAAGGAGGGCATCCAGCGGGGTGGCGTCAGAGTCCATTGTTTATGAAGAAGACGGGATTTCACACGAGGCATCTTCCACGCGATACGTATAGCACTTGCCGTCAACCTTGGTCGTCTTGGTTGTCACCTCATTCAGTGGAAGAGCTAGGGTACGATAGCTGTCATAGTTGCGGTGGAAGATCAGGACCGAGATCCCAAAGCCGATGATGAAGGAGAAAAAGGCAGAGGCTCGTTCTAAGCCTCGAGAGACGTTGATCATTCCTTATTGCTTTACACCTGCGAGAAGATTGAACGACTCCCACGAATCGCCACACGGGACCTCAATGGCGTTTGTACGGACACATCCCGTATCCGTGTGGAAAATGCCCGTATCGTGAGGCTCAGGAACGGTGGGCTGTTTGCGGGCAGGAGGGATGATGACGCAGGCAAGAAGCATTCCAACAATGGCACCTGCAACAAGCCACGTGGGTTGTATCATTACTGATTTTCCAGATAATAATAGACAGCCATTGCAATCGGTGTGGTGACCAGACCCGAATAAGGAATCACGATCGCCAGAGCTGTGAGAATATAGGCAGCCATGACATGCCCCGCCAGAACCAACACGCGGTAGGTCACAACAATACTGAACGCCCACAGAATCGTTAAGAGAACTGTAATCAAGTATCCCGAGCCCGTTGTGAGATAGGAGAGAATCGTCGACATAGTCGACGGCGCTGCCTCTCCGTCAACTGGTTTCGGCTTGACTACAGTGTTTCCCGAAGTAGGCTGTCCAGCCTTGAATTCCTGGCCATCCGGAATCATGATGGTCTGTTCATTGCCGTTTCCATCCACGAGATCGATAGTCAGACGACGACCGCTGATGATGTTTGCCGATGAATTCTGTTCGGCAATCTTGGTCTGAAGAAGAGTGGCCTCAAGGTTGGCAGACTGGAGTGCAATACACGCTGCATCGTTCGCATTCCCCTGGCACTTCTTGATCGCCTCATCCTTAATGTCCTTCTTATCGTCGTCTGTAAGGTTTGCGACGTTAGGATTCAGAGTCACAGAAGGAACTAAATGAGATCCAGCCGTAATGTCCAAGTAGGAGCCATCCTTCACCAGTTTTTGAATAGATTTTGTAATGTCGCGAGCCGACGTCTCGTCGCCCCAGGTTGCCTGCTTGATCGTCAAACTCATTGTTAGTTAGCAAACACGAAATTCGCAAGACCACTTGTGATGCGTAAGAAGTTGATGGACTCCACGTAGACACCGACATTGTACGTGTAGGCAAAGATGATGCTGTCTCCATTCGAGTTGACGACCACGGTCACAAGCTGATCAGGTGTAAACAGATTGCACTGGGCTGGAGGAATAATCACAGGATTCGGACTGAAGATCGAGGACTTCAGAACGTTCTCCACCCGCTGAGAGGCAACGCCCATAGCTGTCGGAACCGGCTGCTGTAGAGTCAGACGAAGAATGGTCTTGTTGAACATGCTGGCATTCAGAGCTCCGCTAGGCTGGTAGAGATCGTTGTTCAGAGCAAACGAGTACTGGTAGACACCCGGAAGATCAGGCGTCTCACCCGTGGTATGCTTGTACATCTGAATCAGAGAGAAGTAGTTCACGGGCTTCACAGTGAAACGTTCCTTGCCATCCAGCAGAATGACACCATCAATCACCGGATCCCGAGGGGAGACCGAGGTAATCTGCTGCTGGCCACTCGAGTAGAGAAAGGTCTGTGTCTGTGTCGAGTTGTTGACTGTTGAGAACGTGTCCGTGTTTGTTGACGTGAAGGGCGCTGCCTTCGGATTGTCCCAGTTCGTGTAGTTGTCCCAGTCGTTGGTGAGAACCTTATCTGTACGCTGGGCACTGAAGATGAGACGAGTCACCAGATTGAAGGCAGGCAACACAGAGTCACTCGATCCATACTGACCGGTGTTATTGATGTACTTGATGGTCTTGACCAGGAAGGTCTGATCAGCTCCTGCAATCTGAGCCATCTCCATCTCTGTCAGATAGGCAAAGTTGCCCTCCAGGTAGGGATCGGGGAAAAAGGTCGTGAGTTCCGGATTCGTCGGGAACCCACCTGCGTTAGGAGGCGAGAGAAAGCCTCCGATGGCTCCCGCTCCAGAAATACGCTGGCCGTAGGTCGGAGAGGTCGGAACCGTATCAAGGATCGTGAACAGATCGGCAAGAGGACGATAAATCACGTTGATGTAGATGTCGGAGTTCTGCATAGCGACCAGTGGAAGGGCCAGACCCGGGTTCTCGCAGAACCAAAAGTGAAGAGGAATGGTCAGTTGACGAGAGCGAATCGACGGTTCGGGAACCTTGGTATTCGGTGCGACGCCCGGATATGCCGTCGGCGCAATCGCATGGGGATACTGGTTCTGCCGTCCATTGCCGTTGGCTGGATCGTAGAGTTCGGGGACATTTCCCACCATCTGATCCACGATCTTCCGCTTGTTCGTATCGTGAGTCAGATAGGAGTACATCTTCAACCACTCACCTGTCATGGTTTGAAGAACCTGACCGTTGGCGGTGATTTCAACGTGATCAATCAGGTTATAGCCGATGTTCTTGATCCACTGAAACTCGTATCCCATCGAGTTAGAACGCTGATCGTAGCCTGTAGGAGGCTTGACACTTGATCCTAAATACGAAAGAGGAGACCAAATATCGGGAAGGGTGATGATCAGGTAAGTGTCCAATAAAATCTGAGCATACCGGTCGATACGACACGAAATCTTTCGTGTAGTGCTCTGAGCAAGTTGAAGATTCGTGCTCGTGAACGTCATTCGGATCGACTCCATAGCAAAATTGGTATGACGGCGGTAGACAGCACGGAAGTGTGTCATGGACGGGTTTCCATTGACAAGTTCGTTCTGTGCGCCCACGCCGACGAGCTGGATAAGTCCTCCAGGCATTACTATTGTGATTAGACAAGATACGGTTGAATGCCGGGGTACGCAGGCGTGTACGAGAGCGTACCGCCGGAAACCACATTCTGGGGCTTGCAGCACAGAGAGGTGAACACACGACCGAGCGTGTCTCCATAGTAGTTGTTGCGCCCCGGAGCACTGACGAACTTGTTGTACTGGTCCTGTCCGTTGCCCAGAACCGAGGTGTACATCGCATTCGTCCGGCGCTTCTGGGGAGGAGACGCAACAGCGATCGACTTGGCAATCACTCGGCGCTTATACTGGGTGATATAGTCCTGCGTATTATTGACCTGCATTGTAGTTTACGCAGAGAAAAGTCTAATCTATCAATGAAGTTTGTTCTGGTCAGCACTCACGTTGATCAGACGACGGGCTACTCGAAGGTTGTGGTCAATCTTCTTAAGCAGCTGACGACACTGGCACCTGCCGTGAAGACCTACCACTTTGGGTTTCAGCGTCATCCCAAGCGCGAGTCTATCCGCAAGGTTCCCGCCGGTGTCATCGCTTACGATGCCGCAGCCAATGAGGATCCGCGCGAGGATGGTTTCGGATTCAACAAGATCCACGAGTATCTGGAGATGGTGAATCCTGACGTCGTCATGATCTACAATGATCCCCTCATCATTCACAAGTTCATCGATTCTATGAAGTACAAGAAGGATGAGTCTCCCTACAAGCTCTGGCTCTATGTCGATCAGGTCTATCATGGAATCGCTCAGCCTCTGATGGATGTCCTCAACAAGAACGCCCATCGGATCTACTGCTTCACGAAGTCGTGGGCCAAGGTGTATGCCGAGTATGGGACGGGTCCGGAGATCAGTGTTATGGAGCATGCGGTTGACCCCACGATCTTTCGCAGGATTCCCGAGGTTGCTCGTCAGGCTGCGCGTGCTCGGATGAATGTTGGACCCGATGCGATCATTATGATGAATGCGAATCGGAATAGCTCTCGCAAGCGCCAGGATCTTTCGATCATGGGGTTTGTGGAGTTGATCAAGCGGGATCCCTCGAAGCCGTACTACCTGCTCTTTGTGACCAGCCTCAATGTTCAGCAGGGGGCCTACTACGATCTGGCTCGTATTTACCAAACCGAGCTTCGTCGCCAGGGTCTTGAAATCGAGGAGTTTGGAAAGCGTCTGATGATCGTGGACACGGGTGACAATAATGCCAAGGCTGTCACCGATGACATCATCAATGATCTGTACAATGCCTGTAATATCGGTATTAACACCTCTGACGGCGAGGGCTTCGGACTGTGTCAGATTGAGCATCTGTACACGGGTGCCCCCCAGATCGTGACCGACACCGGCAGCTATCGTTCGTTTCTGGATGACTCTGTTGCCGAGTTTATTGCACCCTCGGGACGTATGTATATGGCCGGTTCGATGCCTCTAGGATTCTGGATACCGACGTTTACAGCGGAGAGTGTTGCCGACGCGATGGAGTCCGCAATTCAGAATCTTCCAGACCGGGAGTTGAAGGCGGCGAGGTACTCCTTCAAGACCTGGGACACAGTCTGTGCTGGATTTCTCAAGGATGTCAAAGCAGAAATCGGATCGAAGTCGAATTAACCATCTCACCCATCCGTAACAGTCGCTTATTGTCATCCCAGGCCGGACCATCAAAGACCTCCTTCGTGTCCGGATCAATGATCAGAGACAGACCCTTGATCAGAACCTTCTGAAGTCGGCGGTGCTTCCGAGTGGTGTTACGCAGAATTGTCGCATCTGTGTCCTCGTTCTTGATGTTCGGCTTGAAGGCCAGATCCTCGCCCGTGGTTGTACTATCAAAACGCATACAAGAGACAACGGGCTTCTCACGTGCATGGAGTTTACGATGGATCTCGCAATCAATCGCCGACTCTTTCAGAAGAAGACCTATCTTCTGACTGATTCGCTCTTTCTCGTAGGATGTCTCATACAGATACTCGTCGGTCGACATGAAGGCCTCGACCGCCTGCCCCTCGTACCGACGGATCGAGGTGTCGTTACGACGGATCGCGACGATGTTCGGAAACTCAGCTGACTTGGACTGCTCATCCGTGAAGACCGAGACGTAGAAGCTGATCTTCACCGTCCGCTCCTCCATCGGGAGAGTGGCGTGAGAGCAAATACGAATCGCACGACCAATGACCTGATCGTGACGCGCGGGTGTCCAGTGGGGTTCCATGATGTGAACGTGACGGGTGTTTGCCAAACTAATACCCTCGGCGCCCGTGCTTGTCGCCATCAGCAAGGACAGGATCTTCTTGCCGCGCTTCTCCACACTCTCCTTCAGTGAGGCAGGGAAGTTCTTGCTGTACTTGTCATTGAAGATCTGAAGAATCAGATTACGCTCATCCACGTTCTCGTCGCCCGTGTAAAAGGTGTACGAGGGCTTATCTTCCATATCCGGGCTCTCGACCCACTGACCCGCCTGCTTCACAATCTTATATTCCTGCCATCCTGCAGCATCTAAGATTGCCGCAAAGACACCCAGACCTTCCAGAGACCGATACTGAGAATAGACGAACTGATTCTTGTCGCCCGTCGCCTTCACGTTCTGCAGCATCTTCAGTAACTTAGGACTGAAAGATTCCAGGGCCTTCTCCGACAGAAAGCGCTCAGGATTAGCCCTGAGACGCTTGAGGATCTCTTCCTTGTCGGGCACCTCGGTTTCCTTGAGCACGCCGTTGTATTCTTTCGTCACGGACTTGGTCAACTCCCTCAGATCGGGAGGAATGATGTAGTTACAGGCCAGACGAGAGGGAACACGATAGGTTCCAAGATCGTCGTCCAGAGACGAGCGATTGCGACGAGAATCGATCTTCATCTCCATCCACCGTACCTCAAGGTAGCGGGTGAACTGCTCTGCAGACATCGCGATCTTCTCGAGCATGTGCTCATCGTCCACCCGACGAGGAATGAGGCGCTCATCGGCACCCTTGAAGTACGAGACCAGACCCTGAATACGCCGACGAAACATCATGGGGTTCTTGATATTCAGACCATCGAGGAACAGAGCGGCAAACTCCTCGTAATCGGTCGGTAAGCAGCTGAACTCCTCGGTGGTCACGCGCTCAGAGGCGATCTCGGCACCACCGACCTCGGTCTCGATCTTGGACTTGATCGAGGCAACCCAATCAATCGCCTGAGGAATGAAGGCCATGTCCTTCATGTACTGAACGGCAATCCGATCGCCGTTTCCATTGAAGGTCGAGCGGAACTGCGGAGGATTACGAGTCACCATGACGTACTTCTTCAGGGCATTGAACTCGATCGTGTCTGTCTCCGGAAGCTGACGGAAGGCCTTGGAAATCCGCTCCTCATCCCAGGCGGCAATAGACTTGAAGGGAATAACGATGCGCTCAATCGGACCCCGCAGAAGATTCATGAGATACGCAATCTCATTCGGACGATTGATGACCGGCGTTCCCGAGAGAGCCACAACCTTGCAACGCTTGGCCCGGTAGATCGAATCGTACAGCTTTACACCGCTCTCGGATTCGTTGATGACGCGCGAGATGAGGTTATGGACCTCATCGATGATGACCACACTGTCGTCGTACATACCCGGCTGAATGTACTTGTCAATATTGTTCTTGCTCAGACCATTGTACTTGATGATATTGAACCGATTCTCGATGAGATCCTTGATCTGCTCGCGGATGAGCGCCTGGGTATTCTTGGGCTGAGCAGCAAAGTTCGGGTCGCCACCAGGAACTGTGGTGAAAAAGCGCTGGTGCTTGTCCAGGAACTTATCGGAGATTCCCAGCTTCTTCGCTTGTTCCCGATTATCGGGATTCAGGCGGTTCTCGACCCAGTTCTGCTCAACAGCGTAGACAGCATCACCGCACTTCAGAATCTCCTCAAGATAGTTCTCTTCCAGCGAGGCAGGGACCATGATGTAGACCTTCGAGGTCGAGAGCAGAGACTCGGCCACGCCGATGGACGAACAGGTCTTGCCCGAACCGAGTCCGTGGTAGACAAGAATACCGCGATAGGGTGTCTCGATCTTCAGATAATCACGGATGATCTTCTGATACGGAAAAAGCTCACGGGTGTTCCCGGAGGTCTGCTTCCAGCAGAGATCCACATCCTTATCCTCCTCGGACAGCGGGTCCTTGTCCTTCTCCCTGTACTTCATGAAGACACGTGTGATGGCATCGGCAAATGCCTTCCGATTGGGAAGGACGTACGCCCGACTCATTGTCTTTCCCGCCGAAACATTTGCGTTGCTGATAAACA
>Ga0209189_1001947_pt1 | contig 14945 bp, 11 predicted proteins | sample C_130820_EF_Meta_FD_187308 | JGI IMG/M metagenome (GOLD analysis project Ga0209189, IMG submission 187308) | Freshwater microbial communities from Lake Croche, Canada to study carbon cycling - C_130820_EF_MetaG (SPAdes) (version 3) | ecosystem: Environmental > Aquatic > Freshwater > Lake... | reverse complement strand
ATATAATCGTTCTGGATATTTAATTCAAAGAGGTAAATATTACTTATTTCAACCATTTAATGAAAATGAAGATGTTCCAATGTATTATAGAGAAACCACTAATATTAATAGAACTAATCAAATTACCTTGGAAAACTTTATTAAACAAAAGTTTGGTAATGTTAAATCTAATTTACCAGTTATTGAAGAAAAGACTAAAGAGAAAAAAGAAAATGGTTATGATTTTGAATCAGTAATTGATTATTACGAAGGAAGAGAAGAAAATTATGTAGTAGGTATTATTGATAAAAACTTTAATAAACTAGCTTCAAATGAAATTGATTTGTTTAAAATCAGAGAACCAATTATTAAATCTAAAGATAAGAAACGTGGTACTGGTATTCCAACATTAAAAGGAGCAGTTTGTTCTACATCAAAAGATAAAGATTATTTAATGAATTTGATAAAGAAAATTCCAGGAATTAAAAAGGAAGAAATTACTAGAATTGATAAATTAACTCGCGAAAGCATTTGTACGGAAATGAAAGATAAATTATTATATTTGGAAAAGTATTCTACCGATAATAAAACCTATGTAATGGTTCCAGCAAATCATCCAGTTTTCCCATTCCCTTATAATTTGAAAGATAGAGTTAAATATAGAATCAAAGAAATTAATACTATATTAGAAAGAGATATTGATATTAAAACTAGTAAAAAAGATAAATCTTATGAATTAAGTTTTAAGAATGAAAAATTTATGGAGAAAGATGTTTTAGAAAAGATTGGTTGTAAATTAAAGGGGAAAGAGTGGGTATTAAAACTAGAATAATTTAGAGTTTACTTTATAGTTAATTCTAAATTAATTGATTAGTGAGATAATTTAGCCAAGTTTACAATGTAGTCGGGTAATTCGTTTCTGACTACAGGTGCGGCTTGTAAAGCTAAGAATACGGTTACAGCAACCAATACAGAGGAAGTAACTAATGCAGTGCGGTGTTGTTGTAACATAATTCTTACACTAGGTAAAAAATTATCTTCTCCTCTCATTGCACAAGGGACTAAGATAGAAAGGATTAAGTTAACCAAGGCAGCTATTAAAGCAATAAAGATATCGTCTTGAATCATTATATATAATTGATTAGAAAAAAACTAATATTTTTTATAATTAATTATTTATAAAGTTATATATTTTATATATTATTATTAAAACTAATATTACACCAATAATTATTAAAGGTGTTTTAAAAGCATTAAAAAATTCTTTAATAGCGTCCCAAAATGGTTCCAATACTGGTTTTGCAATATCATTAGTAGCTATATTTAAAGCACTTTTTGCTAAAGTTCCTACTGATTCTGCAATTGGTTTTATAACATTTGTTCCAACAGAATTAGTTAATTGACTGGTAGCTTCATTAAAAGATATATGATTAGCAGCCGCATATATAGCTACACCACTTGCTGTTAATCCTGCTGCTGTTAACCTAGGGTGTTTTTTTGCAAAATCAACAGCTGCATCTCCTGCTTGAGATAAAATACTTTTTGATTCTTTAACAAGTGCTTCAGGTGAATTTTTAACTGCATCAACAACTGCGTCTTTTCCTGCATCTGTTGCTGCTACTTTTGATACATCTTTTCCTACATCAAGACCTACATCTTTACCAATACCTTTTCCTACATCAAGACCTACATCTTTACCAATACCTTTTCCTACATCAAGACCTACATCTTTACCAATACCTTTTCCTACATCAAGACCAATATCTTTTCCAATACCTTTTCCTATATCAAGACCAATATCTTTTCCAATACCTTTTCCTATATCAAGACCAATATCTTTCCCAACACCTTTCCCAATATCGATAGCAATATCTTTTCCAATACCTTTTCCTACATCTTTACCAATATCAACAGCAATTGAACTTAATGCATTAAATTCTTCAATAATATATTTTATCATTATAATATATGAAGAAAATATTTTTAATATTAATTATAATTTTATTAATTTTGATTATAGTAGGAATTTTATATCAAGCATATCAAAATGATAATAATATCTTTAATTTTTTAACTTCTACCTCTGTAACTCCTGGTTCTGTAACTCCTGGTTCTGTAACTCCTGGTTCTATAACTCCTGGTTCTATAACTCCTGGTTCTATAACTCCTGGTTCTATAACTCCTGGTTCTAAATTAGCGAGTCAAGTATTTGAATGTCCATCAAATAATGGTGGTGTTGCACCCAATTGTGCAAAAAATTATATAAATACTGCTATAGCTACTGTCCCACCACAAAATTGTTGTTTACCTGATCCAAATGCCGGGAATCCTGATGAAGTTACAAAAAGACTTGAACACGCTAAATATTTAGTTACACAAATTGCAGTTCAAGTTGGATTTGATATGATAGCAAAATATGTTGCTTATAAAGTAATTGGTGTCAGCGAAAAAGTAGCTAGTGAAATCTTTTTAAAGACTACTGGTGAATTTGCGGCTTCAATTGGAGAAAAAATTGGATTCAATTCTTTTAAAAATATATTTTTTGATATTAATAGAGCTGGAATACAAGTTACTGAAAAACTTGGTTTAGGAGTTGGTGAAAAAATTGTAGTAGATACTAGTGCAAAAGTCGTAGTAGGTGCTGGTGAAAAAGTTGCAATAGGTGCTGGTGAAAAAGTCGCAGTAGGCGCAGGTGAGAAAGTTGCAATAGGTGCTGGTGAGAAAGTTGCAATAGGTGTAGGTGAAAAAGCAGCAGTAACAGCTGGAGTAGCTGTTGGGAAAACTTGGGCTGAATTTGGAATGGATTTAGCGGGCGGTCCTGTAGGTTTAGCATTATTAGCGGTGCAAATACTTTCTTTAGGATTAGATTTAGCACATGTTGGTAATTACGATGATATAACATATTTAGATACTTGGAGAAAATTTAAAGAAAAAATAAATACAACAATAGAAAATAAAGTAATTGAAAATGGTGGTACATTACCTGGTTCTTTAATAAGAAGTCCTATTAATAAGTTTCCATCGGGTATAGATGTATCAGGTAATCCATTACCAGAAACAATTGCCTTTATTGACAAATTTAAAGCTAGCACAAGTGATAAAACTATAGTTTTACCAGAACCAACTAACAAATATGAAATAACTAGAATGATTAGTATACGATATATAATAAATTATATGAGTTTAATTTTGAAAAATATGGACACACAAAATCTTACTGATATTGATTTTGAAAATGTTAAAACACAATTAATTAAAGAGGCAACTGATTACTTAACTTCACAATCAGGTTCTGATTATATTTATGAAACATTATGTAATTATTTTCCTAATTCAAAAATGATAGAAATTAATGGACAAAAATATTGTACTTACAAAGACAAGCAATCTTGTGACGCAAGTTATGATTGGGATAAATTAAAGAAATGTCTTTCTTCTGATAATAAAGAGTGTAATGAAACCTATGTTCAATGGATAACAGATGCTTCTAATAATTCATATTGTAAATATACTTCTTTTGCAATGAAATCGTCTTGCGAAGAAAAAGGACTACCTTATGATTATAATAATCAAATATGTACAATTACACCAGACTATTGCAAAGGTAAAGCAGTTGATTATACAACTGAGTCAGATGGATTAGGTAATTGTAAAATTGGAGTAGGACAAGATATAGCTGAAATGATTCTAGGTACTACTATAACAAGAGGACTAATACAAGTTTTTGACCCAGGTCAATATGAAAATTGTCCAGAAGGTTGGTACGATGGTGCAAATTTACCAGAAGAATTAAAAATAGCAATGGGTTTAGGAGTTTTATTACCACCACCTTTGAATATGATTCCTATAATGTATGAAACAATGGGAAATAAAATGTGTGTTAGTAAATATCGTTGTTTAGATGGATTAGAAAACAGTGGTGGATTATGTTATCCTCCTTGTAAATCTGGATTTAAGAGCGATGGAGCAACTCAATGTTATAAACAATATCCAGGATCAAATGGCACCTTAATTGATATTTATATGGGTTCAGAAACAAAAGCACCTACTGTAATGGATACTTGTCCACCTGGACAGAATAAAGCGGCACCTGGTGGATTAATTTGTTATAGAGATTGTCGTCCAGGTTATCATCCTAATGCTACTGGCGAAACTTGTGTACAAGATTGTCCTCCTGGTTATGATTTAAATGGAACATTAACTTGTGGACTAAAAGTACATTCTGTTATAGGAACACCACCACATTTATCAGGGGGAGGATGTCACGGTGATTGGAATCCTACAACTTGGCATTGTGACCCAATAACTTCAGATTGTCCATCTGGTCAACAAAGTCTTGCAGGCTTATGTTATAACTGTCCAGCTGGTACATCTCCACAAAGTCCTGGATTTTGTTCTCAAGGCGGACCCTTAACAATTCAAACAAATACCTATCCAAGAGAAATTGGTGATGCTATTGGATGTGGTCCTAATAAACAAAAGGTAAATGCAATGTGTTATGATAAATGTTCTCCCGGTTATTCAATGGGTCCAGGAGGTCAAGGTATTTGCTGGCAACAATGCCCAGCTGGTAGTAAACCAACTAATTTAGTTGATAATTCTGCCTCTGCAACTTGTCTCAGAGAAAGTTATAATAGAGGTGCTGGCATAGCCCCTTTTGAAGTTAAATTCAAAAATAGGAAAATTGCATTTTCTAAATAAACTAAAACTTTAATACTAATTTTATAGGAGCATGATCTGACCCCATAATTTCTGTTAATATTAAACTTTTTTTAATATTTTTAATAATTTTATCACTGACTAAAAAATAATCTATTCTCCACCCAGTGTTTTTCTTTCTACTATTAAAACGATAAGACCAATAACTATATTCTACTTTTTCAGGATTTAAAAATCTATAAGTATCAACTAGTTCAGCATCTTTTAATAATTTATCAAATGATTCTCTTTCTTCTATAGTATATCCAGCTGTTTTTAAATTTGTCTTTGGATTTTTCAAATCTATTTCTTTGTGAGCCACATTTAAATCACCACAGACAATAACTGGTTTATGTTCTTGAAGTTCAATTACCTTTTTTCTAAACACCTTATCCCAAGTTTTCGTTCTGTAATCTAATCTTTTTAATTCTTCTCCTGAATTTGGTGTATAAACGTGTAACAAGAAGAATTTTTCAAATTCTAATATAATTACTCTACCCTCTTCATCAATATCATCTAATCCATAAATAATACTATCTGGTTGCTTTTTACAAAAGATTGCAGTACCACTGTAACCGCCTTTAGTTTTACAAGGACTCCAATATCTATATTTGTATCCTTTTATTTTATCTTTCAATTCATTTTGAACATCAATAAAAGGACAAGATATTTTGGTTTCTCCAAAACAAATGATATCAGGTTTTTCATTTTCAATTAAATCATATAATTCTTTACCTTTCATAGAAGAACGAATCCCATTTATATTCCAAGCAATAATTTTCATTATTATTGAATAGATTATATTTTTGTTTCTAACTTGCAATTTTTTATAAGAAAGATACAATAAAAATTAATTAATTATAAAAAATCTCAGTATTAATATAAATGTATATAATTTTAATATTTTTATTAATAATTTTAGTTTTGTATTTTATTTATAATTTTTATTATTCTAATAATGTAGATGATTCCGTTTCGATAAAAAAATCTTACAGTTCTAATGATAGTGTGATTAATCCTTCTAATGATATTGTAATTAATCCTTCTAATGATATTGTGATTCATCCTTCTGATTATAATGTACTTAAATCTAGATTTTTTAAAAATAAATTTGAACATTCTGAAAAAATGTTAAGATCTATTGGAGCCAAGGATGAATTAATAAATAAACTAAAAAATATAAGAAACAAAACTGGAAAAAATATTGTTTATGGTATTAAAAATAAAGATGGTAATTATAGAATTGAAATTTATTTATATAGTAAAAATGTAGATGAATCAAATTTTTCTAATGTTAATTACGATAAATTTAAAAAAGATGTAAATATTATATTAAATGAATTTGATCAAAAAATAAATACTAATATAGAAAATCTTTTTAATAAATATAATATTGTTTTAATTTCTTTTGATTTAGAATTAAAAGATTCTTCTTTTAATAATAAATTACATTTATATGTATTAGCAAACGAAAATCACACTACTCATTATAATTATACTTATGATATAGATAAAAATGAAATTATAGTAGAAAGTATGTATTCAAGAGTTTTCAATTACGATGAATTAGAAAAAGTTTTATCAAATTATAAATTAAATAAAGATGAATTAATTAATGAATTAAAAGAAATATATCCTAATCCAATTAATATGATGTTTCATTATAAATATTATAATAATAGTATTGGTATTTATTTAATGCAAAATACTATTGACAGTTTGAAAATTTTTACAGAAAAATATAATTTTAAAAATTTAATTTTAGATGAATCTTGTAAAAATTTACTATTTGATTTAGTAATTAATTATGATTTAAATCAAGGAAGAATTAATGGAGTTGGATTTTCTGATTATTTCTAATTTAGAGATGTTAATTAAAAAACTTTAGAACCTATTTTATCCAGACTATCCACCTGGTTGTTTTTAAAAAAAGATACCAATTTTACTGTAACTTTTATTTATGTTTTTAATTACATCCTACTATAGGTGAATGGATTGTGTTACACGATCTCTGCGAACCATACGCACCATAGTTTACGCAATTTTCTGTTACGTAACCAGCATAACATGTACCAATTTCTTTTCCTTGTTCATTTGGTAAATAACTCATACCCCTTTCGCAGCAATATGACTTTTTATAACTACAAGCTTGAATATGTTGTTTGTATTCTAAACCAGGCGTGACAGAGCATTCATATTTAATATTAGGATTTACTTGAATACATGCAGAAGGTGGTTCAATTCCAGTAATAATATCTTTACCAGTTGCTGGGTCAACTTTATAAGCGGGACGCCATTCAACATAAGTTACATCTATATCATTTTGAGTATCATTTTGATATGAATCTGGATTTTTTAGTTGCTTTGCAATTTTTTCCCAATTATATGAAGATTCGCATTTTTCTTTATTTGGCCAAGAACACATTCCATTAATATTTAATCCTTTGACAAATAAACAACTTCTTTGGTCCAAATAAGTTTCTCCAGCTGGTGTATCAAAATATTTCATTGCAAAAATACTTAATTTATCAACAATAGCTATTCTATCAGCTGGACTAAATGTGTCAAAGTTTTTAATTTCTTCAAGTGCTCTACTAATAAAACTTACACAATATTCTGTTTGTAGTAATTGATAAATTTCTTGAATACTTTTTGGATTATATATATCTAAGTCTCCAGTAGGATAAATTGGTAAATGATCAAGAGGTCCAGAAATTCTAGGTAAAGGCAACCCTGCATTAATTTTCGATTTATTAAATGCTATTATTTCTCCATCTCGAAACTTTATTAAATCTTGTAAACTCGCGGTATCATTAGGTAATTCATATGTTTCAGATGTATACGTTGGCATAAATGCCATTATTAGATCTATTATTCCCATTATAATTGCCAAAGGCTCAAATAATGAAGCTATTGCGCCTCTAATTAAACCAGAACCTAAACCAGAAGCTATTCTAGTTGATGTGTTAGCTGCTAATCTACCAGCTGATTTTGCGGCTAATTGAGCGGTATCTTTTGATGCAACTCTTACTCCAGTTTTTACAGTGTCATCAATAGTATCTCTAACTGCAATATCTGCAGCATTTCGACCAAGTGTTCCTGCTGAACTTCTACCACCAATTCCAAGTCCTTTTTTTTCTAAAATCTGAGGTCCATTCTTAGTACCTTCTATTGCCTCTTTACCTAAATTCATTTGATTTACTCTATTTGATCTCACATTTGTAAAAGATTTAGTTTGTTGTGTTCTTATATCTATTTTATCGTGAGTTAATTTTACACCTTTGTTAAAATGTTCAACTTCCATTTTAATTTGAGATGATTGTTTTATTTTTCCATCGAATTTATTATTTTGTGTTCCTATAGATTTATTAATTTCTTTAGTTCCTGTATTTTTTATTTTTTCTATATTGTTATTTATATTGGTTCTGGCTGCTTTAACATTATTTGTATTCATCACTTTTGTGTGATTGCCTAGTAAAGGTTCTACTGCGTCGAAACTCATCTGTACTAAATCTGTTATATTCATCATTGTGTCCATTAATGAGGCTAAACCAGCTATAACAATCGCATCTATTATGGTTGAATCACTAATAGTTGGATTATATTCATAAGTACAACAAGCAACCATTGCAGCACCAACCTCTCCGTTTATAGTCTCTGAAAAAGCTGAATTATAATTACTAATTACATATTGTGGATCGGGTATATTAGTTAATGTACCACCATCTTTACAAGGAGGTATTCCATTGGAACCACAAGTTCTAAGTTGTTGATCTTTTAATAGTTTACTAATTTCATCCTCATCTATTGTTTCTGAATTGTTTTCTGGAATTGTTAGATTATTTAGATTTTTTGTATTTTTTGTATTTTTTTTGGTAATAGAATTTATATTATTAATATTATCATTATTAGCTAAAAAAAATAATATAATACCAACTATAAGTATTACAATTACTATTAATATTAATTTTATAGATTTTTTCATATTAATATATAATATAAAATTTATTTAATTTATAAATAATTATCTAAATTTAATATATAAAGATAATGCCCCGTGGATTCCGTCCAAGAACACCTTCAAAACCATCTAAACCTACAAATCCAACTCATCCACCTCCACCTCCACCCCATCCAACTCAACCCCATCCAACTCAACCCCATCCTACTCAACCCCATCCTGACGGACCTAATCCAACTCAACCCCATCCTACTCAACCCCATCCTGACGGACCTAATCCAACACAACCCCATCCTACTAATCATCCAGATTCTGGAGGTGGAGGAGGTTTAGGAGGTATGAATATGTCAGATATGTTAAGTTTAGCTGGCATTGGATTAATGGGTTATTCTATGTTTGGTATGGGAAGTCCACCTGTTGCACCATATGATCAATATCCTACTGATCAATATCCTACTGATGAATATCCAACTGATGAATATCCAACTGATGAATATCCAACATCTGGCGAACAAAATTATTCAGGTGAATATTCACCTGAAACATCTATTAGTGGTAAAAATATTAGTGGTAAAAAAACAGATTATTCAGCTTATTTTAAATTATTTTTATTAATTGCATTTATTTTAATTATTGCAGTATTAATATATAAATATTATAATAGGAATACTAGTGAAGAAGATAATTAAAGCATTATAAAGTATTAATAAAAATATTTTATAATATAATATAATAATGTTTTTAAATTTAACAGAATTTTTTTCTACAATTGTTCGTCCAATTGTTCACGAACCAGTTCCTCTAAGACCAGTTCCTCCAAGACCTGTTCACGAACCAGTTCCTCCAAGACCTGTTCACGAACCAACTCCTCCAAGACCTATTCACGATACAGATCCTTCTTCACCAAGACCTGTTCACGATACAGATCCTTCTTCACCAAGACCTATTCGTGATATAGATTCTTCTGGTCGCCCTATTAAAAAGGGTACTAAAAGACCACCCGGTTCAGATGCCGATGAAGTTGAAAATTTAAATAAAATGAAAGAATCTGATTTTATAAAACGTACAGATAGTCCTGCTGATGTAGCAACAAAAAAATCACTTCTAAGTCAAGCTGGTGATTTTATAGCTGATCATCCTTTATTAACACTTAGTGCTGCCGGTTTAGCTTATTATATGTTTACTACTGGACAAAGTTTACCCGATGCAGTAGCATCTTTAGGTGTAAGTGCAGGTGGTGCAATAGGTGGCGCAATAGGTGGTGTAGTTTCTGGAATAGGTAATGGAATTGAATCTGCAATATCAGGGTTAACAGGTATTCCTAAGGAATATGTGCACTATATATGGTATGTATTATTAGCACTTTTCTTATATTATTTATTTATGAGAATTAAGAATTTTTTCACTGGCGATTCATATTCATATTCATATTAATTTTTTTTTAAAAAAATTTAACAAAATTGTTTTAAAAGATATTATTTAATAAGATTAATGGATAATGATGATAAAAAAAGACCTCTTCCACCTGATTCCGGATCACCAAATAAGAAAAGATATAAACCGGTAATCATAATCGACAGTGACGAAGAGGATACTTTAAATTATTTATTTACAGACCCAGCATTAATACCACTAGAAGCAACGATTTTTAAAGAAGAACAAATAGTTATTTCTAAAATTAATAATCTTGTTGATTTAATTCAACTGGGAAGATCATATGACCCTACTAAAATTTACAATATTAATTTAAAAGTTGTAAATGATTTAGTAAGACCATTGGAAGATTTAAATAATATGATAGGGATGAAACAAGTTAAAATGGATATTGTAGAACATATCTTGTTTTATATACAAAATCTAGATAATAAAAACACTGATTTTTTGCATACAGTAATTCAAGGTCCTCCAGGTTGTGGAAAAACTGAATTAGGTAAAATTTTAGCAAAAATATATTTGGGTATGGGAATATTAAAAAATGATATTTTTAAAAAAGTATCTAGGGCTGATATGGTTGCAAAATATTTAGGACAAACTGCAATTAAAACACAAGAATTGATTGAATCTTGTCAAGGAGGAGTAATGTTTATTGATGAAGTTTATTCATTAGGTAATAGATATATGAGTGATTCATTTTCTAAGGAAGCAATTGATACATTAAATCTAAAGTTAACGGAATTAAAAAATGACTTTATTTGTATCGTGGCAGGTTATCCTAAAGAAGTAGAAGAATGTTTCTTTTCTTATAATTCAGGATTAAAATCAAGATTTCATATTAAATTTACAATTGACCCTTATTCACCAAAAGAATTATTTAGTATATTTAATAAAATTGTAACGGAGGCTGGTTGGGTATTAGCTCCAGATATTAATTTTACTTTCTTCAAAAAATATTACTCTCATTTTAAATATTACGGAAGAGATATGGAAAATTTATTTACAAAATGCAAAAGAACTCATAGTAGACGTTTATTTACAAATCAAAATATAATAAAAAAATTAATAAATTTAGAAGATTTAGAAAATGGTTTCAAAATTTTTGAACTAAATAATTAATAAATTAATTAAAGAATAATAATCTTTAATTAATATATGGCCTTTGTATTATATTTAAATAATAATCTGTTAGGAATTTTTGACAATGAAAATGCACTTAATACTTTTATTAAAGGAGGAATTCAAAATAACTTTTTTAAGGAAGAAAATCTAAGAAGAGAACAATATATAATGAATAGTTGTTGTAAAGTGGGATTTAATAAAAACACACATGAAAAGATTCATAAAATCCAAGAAGAAACTTTGCAAAAATCAAAAGAATCAAATAAAGATAAAGGGAAAAAATTAGATGAATTATTTAATTCAGAAAGTTATAAAAAGATTGCACAAGAAAAAATAGATGTAGTTACTGATATTAATAAAATAAAATATGACAAAAAGCTAATGGTAGAAAAGAATAAATTATACAATGAAGATATAAAACTTTTTAATTTATTTACTAAAGAAAAAGAAAAGAATCCTAATTTTGTTATCCCTGTACTATTTGAATTAAAGTTTCCTATTTTTGATAGTTTAACCAAAGCTAATAATTTATCATTTGAAACTTTTATGGAAGAATATGAAAAAGTCAAACCAGAAAACAATTATGATATGTTTACATCTAATAATTATGAAAAGACATTTGAGAAAAATAATAAAGATTTTGAAATGGAATTTGAATTACAAATTTAATTTCTAATTTTAATTATTATAATGTATAGAGATATAGATTTAGAAGTTATTAAAAAAGGGATGGATGATATCAAAGAAGAGGCGATGAAAAAGAAATTAGATACTTTAGAACCAACATTATCTGAATTTAAAGATGTTTACAATAATATTTTAGATTATATTAAGAAAAAGAAAAAAATTATTTATGGTGGATATGCACAAAATCAATTAATTAAAATGAAAAACAAAAACGATACCTTTTATAGAGATACTGATTTAGCTGATATTGAATTTTATTCTCATGAACCATTAACTGATGTTGTAGAATTGTGTGATTTATTACATTCTAAAGGATTCTCACACGTGGAAGGTAAGGATGGCGTTCATCCAGAAACTTATAAAATATTTGTAAATTTTCAAAACTATTGTGATTTATCTTATATGCCTAAAAATGTTTATGATAATCTTACTTATATAGAAGATAAAGGATTAAGATTTACTCATCCACATTTTATGTTGGTAGATGCATTTAGAGTTTATTCAGATCCATTAACTTCTTATTTTCGTTTAGATAAAACATTTAACCGTTTTAGTACTTTAATGAGATATTATCCTTTTGATTCTTCTTTTGAAAGTGATAGACCAAGTTATCCAAATAAACTAGATGATTTAAATTTTATTAAAAGATTTGTGAGACATAAAGTCTTACATCATTCTGATTTTATTGTAATTGGTCATTACGCTTATAATTATCTAGTAAAGAAAGTAAAATTAAATTTAGAATTTGATAATTTTACTTATTATCAAGCTGTTTCTATTAATTATAAAGAAGATAATGAAAAAGTTGGAAAGTTTTTGAAAGATGAATTTAAAGATAAACTAACTATAAAACATTTTACCCCATACTTTCAATTTTATGATGCACATACAGAATATTATTACAAAGATGTTTGTGTATTTAAATTATATGGACACAATAATAGATGTATAGTTAATAATTATTCAGAAAAGAAGGAAGTATTTTTCGGTACCTTTCAATTAATCTTTTTATACTTATTAATTGATTACCAATATGCTAAAACCCAAAGAAACAAGGTAGAAGAAAGAAACTATATGATTATGATAACTAGATTGTTAAAGGCTAGATTAGCATATTTAGATTCTCACAATATTACTATTTTAGATAAATCACCCTTTCAAGAATTTACCTTGCAATGTATTGGGTCAACTGAAGACCCTTTAAGAATGGCATTTTTAGAAAGAAAGAAGAAAAGAGAAGCTGGAAAACAAATAACTTTTAATTATGGTCCTAAAGGAACTCCTGGAAAAGTGCCCGTGTTTAGATTTGATAATACTTCTGGAAATGAAATATTAAATAAATAGCACTTAAAATTAAACTCTGATTAGAGTTAACTCTAAACTAATGGTTTAATGTGAATTAACTTTATCATATATCGCAGCAAAGCTCAGTAGACTAAATTAGAATTTACTTTGTAAATTCTAACTAGTCTGAATAAATCTTAAACTCTGGGATATCAATTACATCCCCTATTACATAAGTCTCATTATCTAACTTAATAGAGTTTCCATTTGCATCCTTATCTACCTTACCAATTGGGAAATATAAATCAAAATCATAAATCATTCCAGATGGTTCATAAAACCAATATACTGCTGGTTCTGAATATAAATTATCTTCTACTTTTTTAACTGCTTTTACTTTGCGAACTTTAATTTTCATTCTAGATGATTCTTTAGCATTTAAACCGTTATCAATCTTTTGGTCATATTCTAAATTATCATTAAATGCAGGACCAATTGGCTTTTCTAATAATGATTCTTCATTAAATTGAAAACACTTGTATTTAGAACCCATCATATTGTGAGCTTTAAACAATTCACAATCAACTGCTGCTTCTTTAACCGCTTCTATGAAAGATATTAACAAATTATTTTTCTTACGAGATATTCTTTCCATTTTTTCATCTGCTGTTTCCTTTCCACTCTTACGAATCATTCTATATCTAAAAACATCAACCTTTCTATCAGCCATTGGTAAATCTTTGTGAACACACATACGCACTGCACGACCCATGATTTGTTCAATACGAGCTTCATTCCAAAATGGTTCTAAAATATGAACTTGTCTAGTGTTATGAAGAGTAATACCTTCAGCACCTGCTGGAGAAATCATAATGATTTTAACGTTCTTTCCATTAATATTTTCTTTATCATTATAGATTTTTTTGTTTTCTTCACGAATTTCTCTATCTATTGCTCCGTGATATTCGATATATCTAAATCCATCGTATTTTTCACTGTTTTCATTGTGGTAATCAATAAACCCAAAGAAACCTAAATAAATTTTTAGAATTTGTAATCCTTCCATTAACACATAATTTGAATAAACTAGAACGGGGCTGTTTGATTTTAAAATATTAAAAATACAAGTTATAAATTTAGGAGAACAAGTATTTAATACGTCAAATAATTTTGACTTTTTATTTTCCTTCTCCAAAAAGGTTGAAAAACTAGAATTATATTTAGTTCTCCAAGTTTTAATATCATCTTGTAAAGTATAATTTGCTTGTTTATCTTTATTATGAAAATCCTTGCAATAATTTGTAAATCCATTGACAAAAGATTTAATTGCAGCATCATAAGCAGCTGCTTCTTTATCATTTAATTTCATTTCCTTAATCTTACTAATATCTTTACCTTCGTCTATTTTTTCAGCGTCTTCTATTTTAATTTTAAATTTCCCAGGTCTGGGTCTAGCTTCTCCATTGATGGTATCAGTAATATGAGGAAAAACAAAGTTAGAAGCTTGACGAGTATATGCATTATAAGTTGATATTTCTTCGCCAACTCTCCCTCTGGATAACTTGCGATTTAATTTTTCTCTTTCTTCTTCTATTTCTTCAAAATGATTGTAAACAGTTTCTTGATACTTTTCCATAGTAATAGCTTTGTAATGAATGGTTTTGGAAGGGAACTTATCTGGAGTAGCTCCAATATAATAACTGACTAAACCTAAAATTCTTCTTTGAAACATATTTTTAGTATTTTCGTTAAGGGATTGAAAGTTGGTAGATGAAATAAA
>Ga0209189_1001941_pt1 | contig 14960 bp, 6 predicted proteins | sample C_130820_EF_Meta_FD_187308 | JGI IMG/M metagenome (GOLD analysis project Ga0209189, IMG submission 187308) | Freshwater microbial communities from Lake Croche, Canada to study carbon cycling - C_130820_EF_MetaG (SPAdes) (version 3) | ecosystem: Environmental > Aquatic > Freshwater > Lake | place... | reverse complement strand
CGGCAACGGCATCGACGACGACCGCAACGGCTTCATCGACGACGTGCACGGCTACGACTTCATCAACCGCGACGGCAATCCGATGGACGACCACGGACACGGCACGCACGTGGCCGGCACGATCGGCGCGGCGGGCAACAACGGCGTGGGCGTCGTCGGCGTGAATTGGGACGTGTCGCTGATGGGGCTCAAGTTCCTCGACTCCTCCGGCTCCGGCACCGACGCCCAGGCCATCGAGGCGATCAACTACGCGACGATGATGCGGTCGATGTACGGCGTGAACGTGCGCGTGCTCAACAACAGCTGGGGCGGCGGCGGCTTCGACCCCGGCCTGCTCGACGCGATCAACGCGAGCGGTGCCGCGGGGATCCTCTTCGTGGCGGCCGCCGGCAACAACGCCGCCAACGCCGACGCGACGGGCTTCTACCCCGCCGGCTACGACTCCCCGAGCATCATCAGCGTGGCGGCGACGGACAACAAGGACGCCCTGGCGTCGTTCAGCAACTACGGCAAGACGTCGGTCGACCTCGCCGCGCCGGGAGTGAACATCCTCAGCACCCTGCCGGGCGGCGGCTACGCCTTCATGAGCGGCACGAGCATGGCCACGCCGCACGTGGTGGGCGTGGCGGCCCTCGCGGCCGCGGTCAATCCCGGCCTCGACGTGGCCGGCCTCAAGAACCTGATCCTCGACAACGTCGATCCCGTGGCGGCGCTCGTCGGCAAGACGGCCACCGGCGGCCGGCTCAACGCCGACAAGGTGGTGCGGGCGGCGCGGCAGGGCGTCGCGCCGCCGTCGATCACCGGCACCGTCTACGAGGATCTCACCGGCAACGCGACGTTCGACGCCGTCGACGGCGCGGTGCGGGGAGTCACGGTGTTCGTCGACACCAACGGCGACGGCCTCCAGACCGCGGGCGAACCGACCACCGTGACGACGGGCGCCGGCCGGTATGCCTTCAGCGGCCTGGCCGCCGGCGGCTACTCGGTGCGGGCCATCACCCCCGCCGGCTGGGCCGGCGCCGCCAGCCTGGCGGTGACGGTCGCCGACGGGGCCACCGCCACAGGCAACGACTTCGGCATCTTCCGCCGCAACGCCGTCTACGGCCGCGTGTTCGAGGACATCGACGGCAACGGCACGGTCGAGCCCGGCGAGGCCGCGATCGCCGGTCAGAAGGTCTTCGACGACGTCAACGGCAACGGCACCTACGACACCACCGCGTCTTCCGTGGTCTCGGGCGCCGTCAACCTCCCGATCCGCGACTTCTCGACGACGACCAGCTCGATCGTCGTCGGCGGCCTGCCGCAGTCGATCGTCGACCTCAACGTCTCGGTGAACATCACGCACACCTGGGTGGGCGACCTGCTCATTCTCCTCGTGGCGCCCGACGGCACGACGATCCAGCTCGCCAACCACCAGGGCGCGAACGGCCAGAACTTCACCGGCACCACGTTCGACGACGAGGCGCCTCGATCGATCTCCAGCGGCGTCGCCCCGTTCACGGGCAGCTACCGCCCCGACGGCAGCCTGTCCGTCGTCGACGGCAAGAGCCCCAACGGCACCTGGAAGCTGCAGGTGATCGACGGGTATCTGGGCGACAGCGGCGCGCTCGTCTCCTGGTCGCTGGGCTTCACGACGACGGCGGAGCAGAGCACCACGAGCGACGCCAACGGCTTCTTCGCGCTGGCGCCGCTGGCGGCGGGCACCCACGCGGTCCGGCTCGTGACCTCCGCCGGCTTCGTGCCCAGCGGGCCGTCGGGCGGCGTGCGGTCGGCGACGCTCACCGACGGCGCGACGACGTTCGGCACGGGTCTCACGGCCATGCGCACGGGCAGCATCGCGGGCCGCGTGTTTGCCGACGCCAACGCCAACGGCGTCCGCGACGTCGCCGAGGCCGGCATGGCGGGCGTGACGGTCTACGTCGACGCGAACGGCAACGGCCTCCTCGACACCGCCGAAGTCCGCACGCAGACCAACGACCTCGGCGTCTACCGGTTCACCGCCCGGCCCGCCGGCGTGAACGCGATCCGCGTCGTGGTGCCGGCGACGCTCGGCCTCGCCGCCCCGGCGGCCGGAAAATGGGCGGTGTCGCTGGCCACCGGCGGCGTCTCCATCAACAACGACTTCGCCCTCACCGCGAACCGCACGCCGACCGGCCTCAGCCTGTCCCCGGCGACGGTGCCGGAGAACGCGGCTCCGGGGATCGTCGTCGGCACGCTCGCCGGCGTCGATCCGGACATCGGCGATCCGCAGTCCTTCAGTCTCGTGGCCGGGGCGGGCGCCGACGACAACGCGTCGTTCGCGGTCGTCGGCAGCCAGCTGCAGGCCGTCGCGCCGTTCGACTTCGAGACCCGCACCGCCGCCACGATCCGCGTGCGGACGACCGACTCCGCCGGCCAGTGGTTCGAGAAGGCCCTCGCGATCGCGGTGACCAACGTCAACGAGGCGCCCACCGCCGTCCTCCTGTCCAAGGCCACGATCCCCGAGAACGCCGGCGTGAACGCCGTCGTGGGCACGCTCTCCGCGACCGATCCCGATGCCGGCGATGTGTTCACCTACGCGTTGGTCGCGGGCACGGGGAGCACCGACAACGCCCTGTTCAACGTCTCGGGCACGTCGCTGCGGGCCAACGGCTCCTTCGACTTCGAAACACGGTCGAGCTACTCGGTGAGGCTGCGGGCGACCGACCGCGGCGGAAAGTTCGCCGAAACGTCCTTCACGATCCTGGTCACCGACGTCAACGACGTCCCCGTCCTCGGCGGCATCACCGGCCCCGTCGCCTACACCGAGAACGGCGTCGTCGCCACCGCGCCCTCCGCCACCGTCTTCGACGTCGACAGCCCCGACTTCGACACGGGCAGGCTCACCGTCGCCGTCGCCGCCAACGCCAACGCCACCGACCGCATCGAGATCAGGAACGACGGCACCGGCGATGGGCAGGTCGGCGTCGCCGGCACCGCGATCACCTACGGCGGCGTGACGATCGGCACCCTCGCCGGGGGCACCGCCGGAACCATCCCGCTCGTCGTCACCTTTAACGCCGCCGCCACCCAAGCCGTCGTCCAGGCCGTCCTCCGCAACGTCCAGTACCGCTCCACGAGCGACAACCCCGCGCCCCTCACCCGCACCCTCTCCTACGTCGTCAACGACGGCGACGGCGGCAACTCGCTCGCCGTCTCACAGGTGATCGCCATCACCCCCGTCAACGACGCGCCCGTCCTCGGCGGCATCCCCGCCACCATCGCCTACACCGAGAACGCCGTCCTCCCCGTCGCCGGTGCCGGAACCGTCTTCGACATCGACAACGCCGCCTTCAACGGCGGCACGCTCACCGTCGCCATCACGTCCAACGGCATGGCCGACGATCGACTCGCCGTCCGCCACCAGGGAACCACCGCCGGGCTCGTCGGCGTCTCCGGCGCGAACGTCACCTACGGCGGCGTCGTCGTCGGCTCCTTCATCGGCGGCACGTTCGCCGACGGTGTCGTCGCCCCGCTCGCCATCACCTTCAACGCCGCCGCCACCCCCACCGTCGCCCAGGCCGTCCTCCGCAACGTCGTCTACACCAACTCGAGCGACACCCCCGCCGCGCCACTCACCCGTGGCATCGCCTACCAGTTCACCGACGGCAGCGGCGGCGCCGCCGACGCCGTCGCCCAGACGCTCACCATCGTCCCGGTCAACGACGCGCCGGTGGTCGGCGGGATCGCCACCAGCGGCGTCAGCTATGCGGCCGGCGGCCTGCCGCTCCTCGTGGCCTCGTCCGCCACGGTGTCGGACGTCGATTCCGCGAGCTTCGGCGGCGGTCTTCTTGCCGTCGCGTTCACGGCCGGCGGACTCGTCTCCGACAGGCTCACCGTGCAGGGCCAGGGCACCGGCGCGGGGCAGATCGGCGTGTCGGGGAGCACGGTCTCCTATGGCGGCACGGCGATCGGCTCGTGGAGCGGCGGATCGGGCACGACGCCGCTCTCGATCGTTCTCAATGCGGCGGCCACGCCCGAGGCCGTGCAGGCCCTGCTGCGGAGCATCGCCTACGCGAACGTGTCGGCCGATCCGACGAACGGCGGCTTGGCACCGACGCGGTCGGTCCGCTACACGCTGTCCGACGCCGCCGCCGCGGCCGGCGGCCTCACCGCGACGGTGGTGCAGACGCTCGGCGTCACCCGCTGAGAAGGGTCGCCCCGGCCGCATGCTTCCCGCCGTCACGCTCCTGATCCCGGTCTACGACGATTCGGAGTCGGCCCGTCTTCTCGTGGCGGCGCTCGACGCCGAGGCCCCGCGGCTGCCCTGCCGGCTTTCGGTGCTCTTCGTCGACGACGGCTCCGCCCCCGCCGAGACGGCGCGGCTGCCGGGACCGACCGCGGCCATCGAGCGGATCGACGTGCTGCGGCTGCGGCGCAACCTCGGCCACCAGCGGGCCATCGCCATCGGCCTGGCCGCCGTCGCGGCGGGCCCGCGGCCCGACCTCGTGGTGGTGATGGACGGCGACGGCGAGGACACGCCCGCCTCCCTGGCGATCCTCCTGGAGGCGGCGGCCGCCGCCGGAGACGATGCCGTGGTCTTCGCCCGGCGACTCAAGCGGCACGACGGCGTCGGCTTCCTCGTCGGCTACCAGTCGTTCCGCCTGCTGCACCGGCTCCTCGTGGGGAGCGACATCGCCATCGGCAACTTCTCGGCGGTGCCGGCGGCGCTGCTCGACCGCGTCGTGGGCGTGGCGGAGATCTGGAACCACTACGCGGCGGGCGTCGTGCACGCGCGGATCCCCGTTCGCCTCGTGCCGATCGCCCGCGGCCGCCGGCTGGCCGGCCGCTCGAAGATGAACCTGCCGGCGCTCGTGATGCACGGCGTCTGCGCGCTCTCCGTGTGGAGCGACATGATCGTGGCCCGCACGCTGCTCGTCGTGGCCGCGGTGATGGCGGCGACGCTCGCGATCCTCTCGGCGACGGCGTTCGGCCGGCTGGCGGGGCTGCCCTTCGTGCCGGAGTGGGCGCCGGGACTCTCGGGCGTGCTCGTGCTCGTGATGCTCCTGCTCGGCGTGATCTGCATGCTGCTGGCGCTCTTCATGCTCGGCAGCCGCAGCGGCACGACGTTTCTGCCGCACCGCGACTGGCGCGACCACGTGCTGCCCGACGACCGGTCGCACGACCGGCCGCGCGACCGCGGTGCTTGAGTGAGGTGCACGTCATCGGCCCGTGAACGTGGCCCCTGACCGCGACGCGCGTGCTCAGGGCGTCGGCTCCGCGCGGCCGCGGTGCACGATCACGACCTCGCGCCGGAAGGGGGGCCGCCGCCAGGTGGTGAAGGGAAACCGCGGCTCACCGTCGGGCGACGGATCGGCCGCGGCCGGTCGGGGCACCACCTCCCATTCCGGATCGAGCGCGGGGAAGCGGCGCGCGAACTTGGGATCGGGATAGTCGTCGGGCACGTCGGGCCGGTAGGCGTCGGGGGGCACGCGGATCCGCGGGTCGTTGATGTGGCCCTCCCGCTCGACCTGCTCCCAGGCGTCGATCGTCCATTTCGAGGCGATCCGCTCGCGCGGCACGCCGTTGCCGCGGAGGTGGGCGATGGCGGCCAGCCGGGCGCGGGTGTCGGCGAACTCGTCGTGCACGATCGCGACGCCGCGGACCGCGAAGAACGCCACCAGCAGCCATCCGGCCAGCGACCGCCGGCCGGCGAACGCGGGCAGGTGCGGCGCCGCCGACCGCGCCAGGACGAGCATGCCGACGGCGAGCGGCGGCAGGATCGGCAGGTAATAGCGGGGGAAGATGCCCGTGCTCGTCCGCGACACGAGCGCGAGCGCCGCGGCATAGGGCACGAGGCAGACGAGTGGCAGGAGGACCGCCGGAGGCAACGTGACGAGCCGCCGCCAGCCGCCGTGCGCGAGGCCCCGCGCGGCCGCCGCGGCGATCGCCACCTTCACCGCGACGATCGCGAGGATGACGGCGGCCCGCACGAGCCCCACTCCCGTGTCGTGGAGCCCGCCGCCGTCGGGCCTCCAGCCGCCGCCGGCCCACGCCAGCAGCGGCTCACAGCGTCCCGTGACGGTGCCGCCGACCACCGCCGCCACGAGCAGGGCCGCGGCCGCCACGCACGCCCCGAGCCGCCCCCGCGCGGCGGCGAGGCACTCGGCGGCGATCCAGGGCAGGCAGAGGAGCGCCGCCGGCAGCAGCTTGAGCACCGACTCCGAGACGATCTGCAGCACGGGTCCGCCGATCGCCACGGGATCGACCAGTTCGGCGAACGACGGCAGCACCGTGGGGAGGGCGTAAGGCTGCCGGGCGAACCAGCGCATGCCGGCCACGAGCGCGGCCGCGCCCGCCAGCCCGCACGCCGCCGCCGCCGCGCGCACCCGCGACGGGATGCGGGGCAGCACCAGCGTCGCCGCCGCCGCGGTCGGCACCGCGAGCCAGACCGACTGCCGGATCGTGCCGCCGACGATCCCGCAGGCGGTGCCGAAGAGGAGCCAGCCGATCGCGGCCGGGGCCGCCTTGCCGTCAGGCACTCCGTGCTCGAACACCGCGTCGGCGGCGGACTCGGCCGCGCGGGCGAAGCCGTAGAGGCACGCGAGGAGCAGGCAGAGGGCGGGGAGGTCGGTCATGAACGTCGGCACGAGCTGCACGAACGGCGTCGAGAGGCCGGTGAGCGCCGCCACGAAGATCGCGTCCTCCCGCGGCAGCCGCGCCCGCCGCGCGAGCGCGTAGACGAGGCTGCAGGCCGCGCAGGCCAGCGGCAGCACGGAGAGCCGCACGACGCCGAAGGAGAATCCGCAGAGCCGCACCCACGCGGCGGCCCACCAGGCCTGCGCGCCCACCATCGCCGTGGACCAGCCGTCGTAGGCGAAGCGGCCGGTGTCGGCGAGCGTGCGGGCCATGTGGACGTAGGAGAAGTCGTCGATGATGCCGGCCTCCGCCCCCGGCAGCGCCGCGGCCGCGGCCACGAGCGGCAGGGCCGCGCAGAGGGCGGCGGCACGGGCGTCGGCCGAGAGGGTGGGGCGCGGCATCGATGATCCTCGCGGGCCTCGGCGGCGGTCGGGCCGGGGGCGTTTCCGGCCGCGAAATGGGGCGGAGTTCGCGGGAGACGGCCGGCCGGCCGTGGCTGCCATGCCCGAGAAGACTAGCATGAACGCATCATGGGCTTCCGTTCGCTCCAGGCCTGCGTCGCCGCCCTCCGCCACGAGGGGCAACTCGTCGAGATTTCCCACCCGGTCGATCCCCACCTCGAGATCGCCGAGATCCAGCGGCGGCTCTTCCGGGCCGGCGGCCCGGCCGTGCTCTTCACGGCGGCGCGGGGCTCGGCCTTCCCGATCCTCGTCAACCTCTACGGCACGAAGCGGCGGGTCGAGCGGATCTTCGCCGACACGCTCGACCGCGTGCGACGGCTCGTTGAGCTGAAGGTCGATCCGGCGGCGGCGCTCGCCCGGCCGTGGCGCTACTGGCGCAGCCCGCTCGACGCCCTGACGATGCTGCCGCGCCGCGCGTGGTCGGGGCCGGTGCTCGCCCACGAGATCCCGCTCTCGCGGCTGCCGCGGGTGACCGGCTGGCCCGGCGACGGCGGCCCGTTCGTCACGCTGCCGGCCGTCTACACGGAGGATCCCGCCCGGCCGGGCACGCAGCACTCGAATCTCGGCATGTACCGGGTGCAACTCGCCGGCAACGACTACGAGCCCGACCGCGAGATCGGCCTCCACTACCAGCTCCACCGCGGCATCGGCCTGCACCACGCCAAGGCGCTCGCGCGGGGCGAGCCGCTCCGGGTGAACGTGTTCGTCGGCGGGTCGCCGGCGCTCGCCGTGTCGGCGGTGATGCCGTTGCCGGAAGGCCTCTCGGAGCTGACGTTCGCCGGGGCCCTCGCCGGCCACCGCATCCCGATGATCCGCCGCCCCGGCCGTCCGGCGATCTACGCCGACGCCGACTTCGTCATCGAGGGCACGGTCCATCCCGGCGCGACGAAGCCGGAGGGCCCCTTCGGCGACCATATCGGCTACTACGCCCGGCAGCACGACTTCCCCGTGATGCGGGTCGAGCGGGTGCGGCACCGGCCGGGGGCGATCTGGCCGATCACCGTCGTGGGGCGGCCGCCGCAGGAGGACACGCTCTTCGGCTGGCTCGTGCACGAACTCACCGGCCCGGTGATCCCGACGGTGCTGCCGGGCGTGTCGAGCGTGCACGCGGTGGATGCGTCGGGCGTCCATCCGCTCCTGCTGGCGGTGGGCAGCGAGCGCTACCTGCCCTGGAAGCCCTCCTCGCGGCCGGCGGAGCTGCTCACGCAGGCCGCCGCGATCCTCGGGCAGGGGCAGCTGTCGCTGGCGAAGTATCTCTTCATCGTGGCGGGGGGCGACGCCCCGGGCCTCGACGCGCACGACGTCGCCCCGTTCCTCGCCCACGTGCTTTCGCGGGTGGATTGGCGGCGCGACTGCCACTTCCACACCGAAACGACGATCGACACGCTCGACTACTCGGGCAGCGGCTTCAACGCGGGCTCGAAGCTGGTGGTGGCGGCCCGCGGCGCGGCCGTGCGGTCGCTCCCGCACGAGTTGCCCGCCGGAGTCGCGCTGCCGGGGGGCTTCCGCAACCCGCGGGTCTGCCTGCCGGGCGTGGTGGCGATCGAGGGGCCGCGGATCGAGCCCCGCCCCGCCCTCCATCCGGTCGCGGCGCAGGGGCAGGCGGATCAGGGGGGCGACGCGGCGATCTGGCGGCTCGCCGCCGACGCGTCCTGGTCGGCCGACGTCGAGCGGCTGTGCGCCGCGATCCCGGCGGACCATCCGCTGCGGGCGTTTCCGCTGCTCGTGGTCGTGGACGACGCCGACTTCGCGGCGCGGAGCCTCGAGAACCTGCTCTGGGTGACGTTCACGCGGTCGAACCCCGCCGCCGACGTCCATGGCGTCGATGCGGCGGTGCACCAGAAGCACTGGGGCTGCCGCGGGCCGCTGGTCATCGACGCCCGCCTCAAGCCCCACCACGCGCCGCCGGTGGAGGAGGATCCCGCCGTCACGGCGCGGGTGGACGACCTCTGCCGCCGCGGCGGCCCGCTCGCCGGCGTGCTGCCGGGGACATGACCCCGCGGGCTCCACCGCGCTGCCGACCGTGCAGACTCAGGCTGGATGCAACGCGACCTGGCATGCACGCATCTCCAAGGAGTGAAGTGAAACGGGCCGTCGGCACCCCGGCACGCGCGTCTGGCAGCCGGGCATGGATCGCTGAATCTGATCAGGAAGGTGCCGGCCCGCGACGACCTGTCGAGAGGCCCGATCGCGCCAAAGGACGAACCGGGTGTAGGGCGCACGAACTGGCGCATTCCGCGGGCAGATCGGGCCATTCGGCATCCCCACGGCAGCGATTCTGACGAACGGCGGGGGGTGGTAGGATTGGGCGGGAGCGACCGGCTTTCCCCGGGGGCGAGCCCGGCGATGGGGATCGATCGCGAGGCTGGCGGCGGAGCATCGACCGATGGCGGGATGTCGCATTCTCATCACGCTCGCTGCGTCGGTCGCGGTGTCGATCGCGGTGTCGGTCGCCGCCTCCTCCCGCCCCGCGCAGGGGGCCGAGCCGCCGTCGTTCGACCGCGACGTGCGGACCATCCTCAAGGCGGCCTGCACCCAGTGCCACGGCGAGGAGGAGCCCCTCTCCGGCGGCGTCGACCTGCGGCTGCGGCGGTTCATGGACCGCCCCGGCGAGAGCGGCGCGGCCTTGCTCGTGCCGGGCAAGCCCGACGAGAGCCTGCTCCTCCGCATGATCGAGTCGGGGGAGATGCCGAAGGAGGGCAAGCGGCTCGCCCCGGAGAAGGCCGCCGTCGTCAGGGCATGGATCGCCGCCGGCGCCGCGGCCGACGCGCCGGAGCCAGAGTCGCTTCCCATCGGCGCCTACGTGAGCGACCGGGAGAAGCGGCACTGGGCGTTCCAGCCGATCGTCTCCCCGCCCGTGCCGTCGCCCGCCCCGGCCGACCGCGTCCGCACGCCCATCGACGCCTTCCTGCTCGCCGCGCTCCGTGACCGCGGCCTCGGCTTCGCCCCCGACGCCGATCGCCGCACGCTCGCCCGCCGGCTGGCGATCGACCTCACCGGGCTCGTGCCCGCGCCCGAGGAGGTGGAGCGGTTCGTCGACGACACGTCGGCCGACGCCTACGAGCAGCTCGTCGAGCGGCTGCTCGCCTCCCCCGCCTACGGCGAGCGGTGGGCCCGGCACTGGCTCGACGCCGCGGGCTACGCCGATTCGAACGGCCACGCCGAGGCCGACTCGCCGCGGCCCCACGCCTGGCACTACCGCGACTACGTGATCCGCTCGATCCAGGCCGACAAGCCCTGGAACGAGTTCCTCGTCGAGCAGCTGGCCGGCGACGAGCTCGCCGGGGCCGTCCACGGCGAGACCGAGACGGCCGTGCGGGATCCCGCCCGGCTCGAGCGGCTCGTCGCCACGGGCTTCCTGCGGATGGCACCCGACGGCACGGGCGATCCCCTCCCCGACCAGAAGCTCGGCCGCAACGAGGTCGTCGCCGAGCAGATGAAGGTGGTGTCGTCGACGCTGCTCGGCCTCACGGTCGGCTGCGCCCAGTGCCACGACCACCGGCTCGACCCGATCCCGCAGGCCGACTACTACCGGCTGCGGGCGATCTTCGAGCCGGCCTACGACACCGCGCAGTGGCGGGCGCCCGCCCAGCGGCTCTGCTCGCTGGCCACCGCGGAGGACCGGGCGACGTCGGCCGCGATCGAGACGCAGGCCAAGGCGATCGAGGACGACGCCAAGGCGATGGAGAAGACGTTCCTCGACGAGATCTTCGCGAAGGAGCTCCTCAAGCTGCCGGAAGGGGATCGCGAGGCCTACCGGGCCGCCCGCGCGGCCCGGTCCGCCGGCAAGGCCACGCCCGAGCAGGAGGCGCTCATCAAGAAGTATCCCTCGGCGCTGGCCCTCTTCGCGCTCGACCTCTACGACAAGGACGCACAGAAGAAGGTCGTGGATCGCCGCAACGAGGCCAAGGAGCTACGCAAGAAGAAGCCGCCCGAGGACTTCGTGATGGCGCTCACGGAGGCGCGCGGCCGGGTGCCGGAGACGAAGGTGCTCCACCGGGGCGATCACGACCAGCCCCGGCAGGCGGTCGCGGCCGGCGAGCTGGGCGTGCTGGCGACCCCGGCCGTCGAGCCCTTCACGCCGGCCGCCGTGCCGGGCGGGTCGAGCGGCCGCCGGCTCGCCTATGCGAAGTGGCTCACCGGCGGGGGCCACCCGCTCGTGGCCCGCGTGCTCGTCAACCGCTTCTGGATGCACCACTTTGGCCGGGGCATCGTGGCCACCCCGGGCGACTTCGGCCTCGCCGGGGAGCGGCCGAGCCACCCGGAGCTGCTCGACTGGCTCGCCGCGCGGTTCATGCACGACGGCTGGCGGCTCAAGGCCCTCCACCGGCTCATCGTCACGAGCACCGCCTACCGGCAGGCGTCGCAGCATCCCGCCGCCGTCGCCGCCGACCCCGACAACCTGCTCCTCGCCCGCACGAGTGTCCGCCGGCTCGACGCGGAGTCGCTCCGCGATTCGATGCTCCTGGCGACGGGCCGGCTCAACCCGAAGGCGGGCGGGCCGCCTGTGGCCGTGGGCCGCGACCCGCTCGGCCGCGTGATGGAGGGCACGGAGGAGCTCAACGGCAACGGCGACGTCGTCAAGGTGCTGCCGGCCGGCGACGAGGGGCTGCGCCGCTCGATCTACATGACCGCGCGGCGGTCGCGGCCGTTGACGCTGCTCGACACGTTCGACGCCCCCACGATGCTCCCCAACTGCGAGCTGCGGGGATCGAGCACCGTGGCGCCGCAATCCCTCTTCATGCTCAACGACAGCTTCGTGCTCTCGAACGCGCTCGAGCTGGCGGGCCGCGTGCGGCGGGAACGGCCCGGCGACCTGCGGGGCCAGATCGCGCGGGTGTGGCTGATCCTCACCGCCCGCGCACCCTCCGGCGCCGAGGCGGTCGAGGCCCTCGCCCACGTCGCCGAGCAGGCGGAATCGCTGCGGCTCTTCCACGCCGCCCACCCGCCGGCCAAGGACGCCCCCCCCGCCGACCCGCAGGCCGAGGCCCTCGCCAGCTACTGCCAGGTGCTCCTCAGCTCGACGTTGTTCCTCTACGTGAACTAGCCCCATGCGCCGACCGCTCCTCTGCTCCCGCCGGCACCTGCTGCACGCCGGAGGCTTCGGCCTCGGCAGCCTGGCGCTGGCGAGCCTGCTCGACGACGACGGCCTGCTCGCGGCCCCCGCCAAGCCCCCTCTCGACGCGCCCAAGCGGTTCGACACGCTCCCCAAGCCGACCCACTTCCGGCCGCGGGCCACGGCGATGATCTCGCTCTTTATGATGGGGGGCCCGTCGCAGATGGACCTCTTCGACCCGAAGCCCCTGCTCCAGAAGCACGACGGCGAGGCGTTTCCGGGGGAGCTCACGTTCGACAACGTGGCCGAGGCGTCGTCGAAGGTCTTCGGCTCCCCGTGGTCGTTCGCGCCGCGGGGCGGCTGCGGGATGGAGCTGAGCGAGCTCCTGCCCCACCTCGGGGGCGTGGCCGACGAGATCACGCTGATCCGCTCGATGCAGTCGGGCGTGAGCAACCACCTCCAGGGGCTCAACGCCATGAACGCGGGCACCGCCACGAGCGGCCGGCCCGCGCTCGGCGCCTGGCTCACCTACGGCCTCGGCAGCGAGACCCGCGACCTCCCCGCCTACATGGTGCTCGGCCATCCGTCGGGCCTGCCGACGTTCCAGGAGGCCCACTTCACCAACGGCTGGCTCCCCTCGATCTACCAGGGCACGCTCGTGCGGGCGGTGGAGCCGCGGATCCTGAACCTCGACCCCGCGGCCCGGCTGGCCGGCGTGGCCCAGGAGCGGCAGATCGGCCTGTTGCGGGCGCTCAACGAGCGGCAGCTCGCCGAACAGCCGGGAGAAAACGACCTCGCCGCCCGCATCGCCAGCTACGAACTCGCCGCGCGGATGCAGGTGGCGGCCAAGGAGGCGCTCGACGTCTCGGCGGAGCCGGAGCACGTCCGGCGGCTGTACGGCATCGACGACAAGGAGACGCAGGACTACGGCACCCGCTGCCTGATCGCCCGGCGGCTCGTCGAGCGGGGCGTGCGGTTCGTGCAGGTGCTCAACAACGGCCAGTCGTGGGACCAGCACTCGAGCCTCGTCGGCACGCTGCCGAAGCTCTGCCGCGCGGTCGACAAGCCGTCGGCGGCGCTCGTGGCCGACCTGCGGCAGCGGGGCCTGCTCGACACCACGGTGGTGCACTGGGGAGGCGAGATGGGCCGGCTGCCGGTGCGGCAAAACGACAAGGGCCGCGACACCTGGGGCCGCGACCACAACACCTACGGCTTCTCGCAGTGGGTGGCCGGTGGCGGCTTCAAGGCGGGCCACGTGCACGGCGAGACCGACGAGTGGAGTCACAAGGCCGTGAAGGACGTCGTGCACCACTACGACTGGCACGCCACCCTCCTGCACTGCTTCGGCCTCGACCACGCCCGCCTCGCCTTCGCGCGGGCCGGTGTCAACGCCACGCTCACCGACCGGCAGGAGGCCCGGGTGGTCAGCGAGATCCTCGCATGAGCGTTGCCGGCGGCCCCGATTCGGCGCGCTGGCTCGAAGCGCTCGACGACCTGCCCACGCCCGCGGTGGTGCTCGACGCCGCGGTGGTGCGGCGCAACATCGACCGGCTCGCGGCCTACGCCGCCGCGCACGGCCTGGCCGTGCGGCCGCACACGAAGACGCACAAATCGGTGCGCATCGCCGGCCTGCAGCTCGACGCCGGCAGCCGCGGGATCACGGTGGCGAAGGCGGGGGAGGCCGAGGCGCTCCTGCCCGCCTTCCACGGCCGCGGCGAGCCCGACATCCTCGTGGCCTATCCCGCGGCCGATCCGGCGCGGGCGGAAGCCATCGCCCGGCTGGCCCGCATCGCCACGATCCGCGTCGCCGTCGACACGGCGGCCGCCGCGGCGGTGATCGGCGCGGCGGCCGCGCGGGCCGGCGTCACGGTCGGCATCCTCGTCGACCTCGACCTGGGGATGGGCCGCACCGGCGTGCCCGACGTGGCGGCGCTCCTGGCGCTCGCCCGGATGGTCGGCGGCACGCCCGGCCTGCGGCTCGAAGGCATCTTCTGCTATCCCGGACAGATCATGGCGCCGCCGGAGGAGCAGGCGGCGCCGCTGGCGGCGGCGGCGGCGCTCGTCGCCGAGGCGGTCGACCGCTTCGACCGCGCGGGCCTCTGCCGCGGGATCGTGTCGGGAGGCTCGACGCCCACGGCCTACCGCTCGCACCTCATGCCCTCCCTCACGGAGATCCGGCCGGGCACCAACGTCTTCAACGACCTGAACACGCTCCGCGGCGGCTCTTGCGCCCTCGCCGACTGCGCCGCCACCGTGCTCTGCACCGTCGTCAGCGACGCGGTCGCCGGGCAGGTCGTGCTCGACGCCGGTTCGAAGGCGCTCACGAGCGACCGCTGCGTGGCGGCGCCCGACAGCGGCCACGGCCTCGTGCTCGAGTATCCCGACGCCGTGATCACGGCCCTCTCCGAGGAGCACGGCCGCGTCGACGTGCGGGCCTGCGGCACGCGGCCGCGGGTGGGGGAGCGGGTGCGCGTGGTGCCCAACCACGTCTGCCCCTGCGTCAACCTCCACGACGCCGTCTGGTGGCACACGGCCGACGGCCGGCTTGAGCGGCTCCCCGTCGACGCCCGCGGCAGGCTGTCGTAGCGGCCGGCTCGCGGCCGCGGGAGCAGCGCGGTGCGGCCGGGCTCCGGCCGCCGGCCCGCGCCGGCCCCGCGTCAGCGCATCTGCGCCGACAGCACGCTCACGTGCTGGTTCACCCGCCGCAGCTTGGTGGCCAGCGACGCGGCGATGTTCCGCAGGATCGTGGCATGGATCCGCGGATGGCTCGCCTGCAGCCCGAGAAAATCCGCGGCCTCGAGCACGCCGCACTCCACCTCCCCCTCCGCCGCCACATTGGCCGAGCG